>JAEIGA010001823.1_pt1 | contig 33797 bp, 54 predicted proteins | sample 9270691 | NCBI WGS metagenome assembly JAEIGA01 (sample SAMN17057246, study PRJNA624740) | gut metagenome | biome: biome; isolation source: fecal sample | host: Bos grunniens | place: China: Xizang | collected 2019 | reverse complement strand
GCAGCACCGCAGTCACCCGCAGTGGCAGCACCTCGAGAACCCGCAGTGGCAGCACCGCAGTCACCCGCAGTGGCAGCACCTCGAGAACCCGCAGTGGCAGCACCGGCATAACCCGCAGTGGCAGCACCGCACTCACCCGCAGTGGCAGCACCGCAGTCACCCGCAGTGGCAGCACCGGCATAACCCGCAGTGGCAGCACCGCACTCACCCGCAGTGGCAGCACCTCGAGAACCCGCAGTGGCAGCACCTCGAGAACCCGCAGTGGCAGCACCGCAGTCACCCGCAGTGGCAGCACCGCAGTCACCCGCAGTGGCAGCACCTCGAGAACCCGCAGTGGCAGGTTTATAAGGTTCAGCGTTGTGCTCATTGGTGCAACGTTCTTTTACATACCTCACGGCGGCTTGAACGAGCCCAGAGACACCTATTTCTGCGTCAATCTTGATGTGCGTTGATACTGTTTTATCTTCTTTTTTAACAATTTTACCGCTCTGCTCAACCACGCAATACCTACTATTGCAGGGGTGGTAATAACCAAACACAGCAAGAGGATGTTCACAAGCGTGGAAACCACACTCGCAAGCCTTTGCTTGTTTCTCTTCGTATACCTTACCGATTTCAAATTGAAATCCTCTACACTTTAGGTCTTTGTCAAAACCTTTAAATGATTTAATCACTTCGTTCTTTGTATTTTCCATAACTACTTTTGTATTTTGTTGTTATAATTTTCATCAAGTCTTTTAACAATTTTCTCCTCGCGCGGCGAAAGCTCAAAAATTTCCTGCAACTTCAATTCCTGCAACTTCAATTCCTGCAACTTCAATTCCTGCACAAGCCGTTGTGAAATAAAAGCCCCCCCCCCGAAAAGCGCCTTGCCCACGCGGTGCATCGAGTCAAGCCATTTTACAAAATGGCTCTCATCATCAGGAATTGAAAGGTCATAAGCATTGCGCACATATTTCCCCAAAGTTGCGCCCGTAACCACGCAAGGCGGCACAATCATTTTCGCGGTAGCTTTAGAAGGCTGCTTTACATTAACTGCATCAATCGCTCTTTTAAGGCTACCAGCAAGCATAATGCGAGTGCCTGGAAAGAGGTTTGAGCAAAAACCTGTAAGAACCGCAGCGCCATTAGCATAAACAATATCAGCGTTAGCGACAAGGTAGCACACCCCCTCGCGGGCACAACTAAGCAGTGTAAGAGCTGGGGCAAATAGGAAGAAATCAACCTTCGCCGCACGATAAAAGTCTACAATTTTGGAAAGAATTGAAAACGGGGGGTTATCAATCACTACACAATTCTCGGGGTATTCCTCGCGCTCATAATCACCGCCGGGGTAGAATGGGCGAATAATGCAGCGCCCTTCAAGATCAACGTGCTCTTTCACCCAATTAACCACTGCTTCGTAAACCGGCTGCGGAGTATAGCAGTCGTCGGTAGTCTTGGGCGCCTTCTTATAAAATTTCGCAACAAAAGCGTCGTAATCTTCGAAAACCTCTGCTTTTGTGCGCTTTACTTGCGGCATCATAGCCTCATCGCCAAATAATCCAAGCTGTTTCATTTCGCACTTGCTTTCCACTCGTCATAACTACACGCTCTTGCGTTGCGCGCGTCAAATTCGGCCAAATACTCTTGTGTCGCGCGCTCACGCTCTATACGTCGAGCATCGGCATTTCTAACATTTACAAAGGCCTTGAGCGCGACATAGATTTTCATCGCGCCAAAAACATCTCGCGTAGCATCTCGAAACTCCCCCGTCAGGAAGCGTGCGAAGAATAGCGAGAGCTCGCCGAGGTTCCAGCTCTTGTAAACCGAAGTAATCATCGCTGCCGTTTCCCTGCGAACACGATTTGATTCCTTCGCATCGGTGCTAAGCGTCACAGCTCCAGCCTCCTCGAGCTTGTATATCTGCAAGCAAGCCCAATCAATAGCCGTGTCTTTACCGAGCTGCTGCACGACATCTTCAACGGTGGGGATGTCAGCGCGCAGCGCAAGCTGCCCAATAGTGTAGCCGCGTTCAAGAAGAGCTTGCCCCACACCTACGTCGTAGCGCTCAAGAAAGCTCTTCGGAGAAAAGCTCGCCAGTGCCAGCGCGCGAGGTAAATTCTCTCTCTCTTTGCTCAATACTTGCGATGATGTCTGCTCTTGCGTCTGCAAGGCGCGCTGCTCTGCTATTACCTGTTGAATTGCTTTCATATATGGAGTTCTTATTATTTCTTTCTTTGTCGCGCTGCTCCCAAGTTCGAACAGCAGCTTTCCAGTCTTTCATTTTTTTGTTCGGGCCAACCATCCAGCCGACAGCCTCGTTGTAATCGTAAAACCTCTGTGCGTCTATGCCGTTGTTTCTGCTTTTACAATATTCGGCTATTTCGGCCACCGAAGGCTTTTTAAAATTCTTCCGTTTTTCTTCAGTTTTTGGGGGTGTGAAAAGCGGCTCTGCCGTCTTTTCTTTTACCCCAATATTTATATTGGGGTTTTCTTTTATTATAATTTTATTATCTAATGGTGGTGGCATTTTGCCACTACCCCGGTGGCATTTTGCCACTGGTGGCATTTTGCCACTACCCCCTCTGTCGAGCGTCAAAATCTCGTCTACAACGCAAGCGTGATAGAAGCAGCGCTCAATGTTTTTCACTTGCCCCACACGCTTTCTTATAAGCTGCGCATCAACAAGACGCTGGAGCACTCGAATCACAGTGCTGCGGTCCAGCCTCAACAACTCAGAGAGGTGAGACAAGCTGCCGTAATATTCGCTCTCGCCGTCTTGGGAATACCCATAAACCACTGCATATACGAGCAGCTCGTTACCTGAAAGGCCGAGCTCGGAAATCATCCACCCCTGAATTGTTATATAATTGCCACCGAACATCATTGCTCAAGCATTTTGTCGGCGTAGATAATGCGCATACGCACACGCGCAGCTATAGCGTGTTCAAGGCGCGCACCTTGACTTTTCTCCCAACCGCGCAGCATATAAACAGCCTTGCACGCGAGGAGCGCGAGCACATCCTCGGCGAGGTGCTGTTCCCACGCCGCCTCTACCGGCAAGCCATTGTTCATTGGGTTTACAACCTCCCAGCCTTGCGCCTGCAAAGTTTCTTCTGCTCGCTTGAATGCACGCCGCGCAACCTCGATGGGCAAAGAGCTAATTGGCCCAGATAAATAGATTTTACTCATATTCCTACATTTATCGAACAGTCATCGCTACTATCTTGTTGCTGTTGAGCAAGCGCTCTATGCTCGCAAGCTCGTAGTAATACTTCGCGCCTATCTTCGAGAACGTGATGCGGTTCTCGTCGCGCAGAGCTGCCACAAAGCGCTCCTCGCAATCAAGGTAGGCACACGCCTCGGCTTTAGATAGCCAAGCCTTCTCCACCGGCACAATTTTGCCAATTACACTCTTCTTTGCCATTTTCGCTACTTCTAATTCTAGGGAATAATGCAGATATAAGCTACCTGCGTTCTATTTTATGCTCGTGGGGCGCTGTCGCTTGTAGCACACCACCATAGCAGACCAATGCAAGCCCTCGCGCATCTTTCGCGCGTGAGGAGAGGATATTTCCGTTGAGAGCCTCAACCACATCACCCACCGACACACCCAACTTGCTTGCAATTATCTCGGGCACGCCGCGTTCAACCGTTATCATTCTCGCCTTCTTCATTCATTCTCTGTATTATTTCTTTCGCTTTATCATTACACAACTCACGAATGGCAGCAAGAACTGCTATACCAAGCACCGCGTCACCATCGCCTTGCGCCGCTCGAACTATGTCGCGCGCCAAGAAAGGCACCAGAAACTTTATATTTCCCAATGATATAGAAGCTACTTTTGCTCGCCCGCCTACGAGCTCTGCCGCGATGCATAGCATCCCGCAGGGGCGATTTGCAAGTTTCATAACCTCACTAATACTTTCCGCAAACTCTTTCACCTGCGGCACAATGATAGATTCTTTTTCCATAACTTTTTTTTTGAGGAGCCGCGCCGCCTGTTGTAGGCAACACCTTACCAGTGGAAGTCCCAGGAGCCCAACAGGCCTGCGCCGCGCAACCTCTTTGGTTAAACATTCAAAATAGAGGCGTGAGAGGGATTCGAACCCGGAACCGCGTTAAAACCTCCGCGATTGCTGCCCTGTGCAGCCGCTCCGCCAAAAGCACCGCGCGTCTCACGACGGGCGAATGCCACAAACACAAAATCCATTATCACAGTTTTCGGCACGCTTGCCGTTTGTGGGGAGGTGGGGAATCGAACCCCACAATTCACACAATGAAAACACAAAAGCATATTACAACTACGGTACCTATCTCCCCGGGTGCGCACCTCGCATCTCACGACGGGAGGGCGCGAAAGTTATGAAAACGTAAAGACTAACCTTCTTCCAAATGCGCTTGTAACGGGCAGCAAGCGAGGGCGAGTGCTCCGCGTCGAGCCATAATACCTTTGCCAGGTATAGCAAGCCCAGTGCTATGAACCCTTGCCCCGCGCTCGCATTTGCGAAGGCCCCATACAACATTGCGCAACCGCCAAAGGCGGCGCCGGCGAAAATCGCCGAATCAATAAACAACTTTCCTTTCTTTTCTTTCGTTTTCATAACTTTCACAACTTTAATTCTTACAACTATTAACTATTTCAATTCTGCGCCGCCAAATTCGGCCAGGGCCACTGCCCTAATTTTGTCGGACAATTCAGTCCTCGTTATTCCCCCAAGCGCCTCGCGCACGGCTTTGCGCCCGACACCGAAGCGTTCGGCCAAGGCTCGCTGCACGCCGCGCCTTATGAGAATTTCATTTCGTTTTTTTTGATAATCCATAATTTTTACTACATTTGCGAAGTACTTTTGTACCCCCGATTGTTTCGAGAGCAAAGATAAAGCAATGCTTTTATTTGCGCAAACATTTTAAAAACATTTTAAAAACATTGCTTTTATTTAGAAACAATCAAAATAAGGAAGTTATGGAAAAGACTGTAAAACAAAGGATTAAGGAGTTTTGCGCGTACAAACATTTAACTATTACAGGTTTTGAAAATGCTTGTAATTTAACAAATGGCTACGTTGCAGCTATTCGCAAGAGCGTGGGGAATGAGAAACTTGCAAGCATTTTGCAAGCATTTCCAGAGATTTCGCGCGAATGGCTGCTTTACGGCGAGGGCGAAATGGTGAAGCCTCAACAAGGCGTTGTGCAGCAGAATGTAAATGGCAACAACAACTACATAGGCAACAACTACGGCACCTGCGCCCAGTGCGGTGGTGAAATCCCCACACTCGAAAGCGAGGAGGTACAGGGCGCACCTATAATCCCCACAACACTTGCCCGTGCCGGTGCTGTCGATATACTTGAGCGCATCGAGCAAAACCCCGATGCCTACGAGCGCAGCACAGTGGTGGTGGGCGATATGCCTATTGAGCTGTGGTTCCGCGTGCGCGACAACTCTATGTCACCCAATTATTGCTGTGGCGATATGCTGGGCTTGTGCCCCTTCCCCGACGGCCACATAAACCCACGCCCGGGCAAAACCTACGCCGTGCACACCCATAGTAACGGGCTTTTTCCCTGCGTGCTCTTTCCGGCAGAAGGAGGCTACCGCGCGCACTCACTCAAAGACGCGGAGTTCCCCGACTTCTTCCTCTCGCACGACGACATTATAGCTATTTACAGAATTCTTATAATGGTGAGGGTATGAGATACATTATAGAGCAGAATGCAGCAGGCGACGGCTGGGTTGCGACCGACACGGAGAACCTCATTGTTGCACAATTCACGCAGGGCAATTTCAATGGCACGCAGCGCATCACCTTGCTCGATGAAAGCCTCATCACCCCCACACAACTACCGAGATTACTCCGCGAGCTGGGCGACTGGCTCGCTAAAAATCACCCTGAAAAGATATAAAAGCTATGAGAAATTTATTTTTTGCAATCCTTGCAGCAATGACAATGACAAGCTGCTCTACCGCTTATATGGCAAAGTACAACGTTGTGTTATCGCAAGTCGAAAAGCCGAGCGATGCAGGGCAACAGTATGGCGAGACCGCAATTACAACTGTTACAGAGGGAGAGATAAGCAGATACTATTTCGAAGATGAATTTATACAAATCTATTGGCGCGTCACACCAGAGCAATTCCAATTCGAACTCAAGAACAAAGGCACACACACAATTAAGATAGACTGGGATGCCATCACATTTGTAGACATCAACGGGCGCGCAGGGCGCGTTATACACGAAGGTGTGCGATACACCGACAAGAACAATTCGCAAGCCTCAACGAACATTCCACGCAACGCTCGTATAACAGAGCTGCTGCTGCCGGTGGATAACATACAATGGAACGGCTACAACTGGGTAACGCTTAGCCTTATACCTTCGTACTACTCAACATCTCAAGCTATGAACGAAGGCAAGGGAACCTACGTTGGGAAGAAAATGAGCATTCTCTTTCCTATTGACATTGCCGGCGTCACCAATGATTACATTTTTGAATTTCTCGTAAAGGATGTCTATTGATTTTGTAAAATTCGTTTACTTTTTGCCGTTTTTCGCAAAACTTTGAGCGCAAAAATATTAGCCAAAATTCGCCCAAAGGCAAAACGCAAACAAAGTGTAAATATTTTTCAATACGCAAAACAATAAGAAAGAGCAGCCTCAACAGCTGCACTTTTCTTGTCATCACTCGTCGTTTTTCACTATTTCGAGCCGCGCGCCCAGCGCTTCGGCTATCTTCGCTACAGTGTCTACACGCAGATTGTATTTCCCGGCCTCGATGCGCGCTATATGCGCATAGCCAATCCCCGCAAGTTCTGCCAGCGCTCGCACCGACAGGCCGCGAGAGAGGCGCAGAGCTCTCAACTCCGCGCCAATGTGTTCTCTTACGTTTTCCATCACTCAACTTCTTCTATTCTATAATCCATCACATCGTAACTATAACTGGTTTCGCCTTCAAGCCAGTCAGGTATATGCTCGGTGTAGAACCCAGCACCTTTATACCAAGCAAAAGTCGCTTCTACCTCTTCTACTGTTGCGCCTTCATCAAGCATCTCCTCTTTGAGTTCGGCAATCCAATTATCGTCGAAATAGGCAGAATTTGCATCGTTGTCGAAATGCTCGTAAGCATAACTACGCAAGGTGCTCAACGCCTCATCTTCAGTGAGGTTGTCTTCCATTACCCAAGTAATAGGTGTAGCGACTGAATATTTAATTACCTCTTGACCTCTGTAATGACGGAATGAATTGTAAGGGTCACACATTGCAACAATTCTAAACTTTTTCATAACTTTTTGCGCCGTTTTATGCAGTTGCCGTCTGCTCTATCATTATTTACACTGCAAAGATAATGCTTTGCTTTGAATGTTGCAATATTTTGCAACAGAAAAATATAAAATATTTCATTTTTTTTCGGCGCGCGCCTTCAAATCCGCATTAAGATAGTCTATCACCGCGCGATTTGCCGCATCAACCTTCTTCTGGTTGAAGGCAATATAGATAGCTGTTGTAGGAGAGCCTATCTCGTGCCCCAGCGCGTGGGAGATGGTTTCCATTGGAATGTCTAGCTCTGCGGCGAAAGTGCCCCAAGTGTGACGGGCGTAATACGATGTCAAGCCTGGCATTATCTTGCTCAAATTATGAGAAACAGCCGCACGTGCTACTTCGTGCGAACGCAAGCCTTGCCAGTATAAAAGCGACGTAGTTCCCCCCCATTTGTCTATAATGGCTTGTGCTTCAGGCAGCACTGCAATAGAATAGAGCCGTTTTGTTTTGCGGCGGCAATATTCAGCGCGCCCATCACGAAGCTCTGTCAATCCGTATAAATCGGCAATATTGATACCTATAAGGTAGAATGACAAGAAGAACATATCGCGTGCCCAAGCACTTCTCCCTGTCAGAGGCATATCTCGAAGAGCGCGCATCATCTCGAGCGTCAAATGGCGCTTTCGAGTGGCCACTTGACGAACTGGTATTTTCTTATATGGAGCGCGAGAGAGAACTCCATCTTCTATAGCTGCCTGCACTGCAGCTTTCACGCGAGAGAGAATTCGAAGCATAGAATTTGCAACAATACCCCTGCCACGCAAGTGTGTCACGAATTTGTCTATCCAAGCATCGGTAACATCTGCAACAAGTACATCTGCATCAAATTCGCGCACCTTGTCAGCTGTCCATTTATAAAGGTTCTTTGTCGAGAGGCTCAATTCTTCGCGCGGCAAGGCCATATACGAAAGCAAGGTTTTCTCCGCCGCATTGCGTGCGAGGATCACCTCCTCTATTCTCGCACGCAATGCACGAGGAGACAGCTGAAGCGCACGCTCGTCGAATAGCACGCGTTCTACCTTGTTTAACAACTCGCGCAGCTGCACATTTCTCGCCTTGTAATTAGGCGCTTTTTGCGAAAAAGCATTATCTTTCCACTCGCTTTGCCTAGCACTTAGGCCTGTCGATAACAGGAAAGAAGTTCTATGCGTGACGCGCAATTTTATAGGAAAGGTGCCATCCTTACGCTGTCGGCGCACGTCCAAATATAAAGTCACTGTTGCCATAATGTATTGTGTTTTGCGTGCAATTTGCACGCGATTTGCACGCAAATATAGCAGGAAATGTTGGAAAATGTAGCAAAATGCGGTTTTTTCTTTTTGCGAACGCCGCTACAAAGCGTGGCGAATAAAACCTATATTGCTATATTTCAACGCTTTACAAACATTGAAGTACAAATATTGAGTGTTTCATATATGGCAAAAACGCCACACTGCAAATCGCTAATATTCAAATACTTGCAAGTGCTGTGTAGTTATTTGCACAATATTTGCACAATGTTGTAAGGCTCAGCACAAAAAAAAATAACGGGAGAAATTCACTCTCTCCCGCTATCACTACCTATTATACCTTCGCCAAATCTTACCATCTTCGCCGTCGTCGTCATTGAGGTAGACTAGTGCCATTTCTGCGGCTTTCGCCTTCAACTCCTCGTCGGTATTGGAGGGGAACCAGCGCTTGAGCAGAATATGGTTGTCGGTGTAGCACATCTCGAGAGTGACGGCCCAATCCCAGCAAGTGTAAGAGCTGTCGCGCAAGCGTGAACGATGCTGCTCGTAGCTCATTTTGTATTGGTCGGCAGTCCAGTTGGGGGCGTGATGCTCGTTGCCCTGCGCATCTTTGTAGTGCATCTGGGCAATTTGCCACTCGCCAAAAGCCTCATCGAAGTGTGGCCCACACATCTCCTCGTATGTCTCTTTAATCAACGCCCAGTATTTTCCCGGGTGCGCCTCGCGTGCCTCCTCAAGGAAGTCGCTCACTCTTTTCGTCGCCGCCCACATAGCCTTCTCGCCCTTGCCTGCGGCGTACTTCTTAATAAGCTCGTAATAGTTCATTTCTTTTCTTTCTGTGGCTCCTCAACCTCTACGGCTGCAAGCGCAGGAGCTGTTGCGCCGACAGCTATTTTATCAATTTTTGCCGACAACCTTGCCACCGCCTCGCCAAGCACCTGAACACGGCGCATAAGCTGGTCGAGAGCGCAAGGCATCATATCAACACGCCCCTCGGCAAGGAGCGCGCACTGCGCGCAATCACCACAGCAAGCCTTGTCAATTCTGCTCATAAGCCCATCATTTTTTTGAATGGCGCGGGTATTCCATTCCTGGTTATAAAATTAAACACAGCACTCATTTTGCCCCTGTGCTGCAAGAACACGGGGAACATCGAAATTATCTGCGCGCCCGTCAAGGGCTGCATTCCTGTAAGCTGATTGGCTATCTCCTGCACGCGGTCTCGCTCTGCATCATCTCGGCAATCTATGCCGATAGAAATTTTTCTTAACATATCATTCTAATTTTGTCGCATCAACCGACGAGGGCGCAGCGCTCTCGCACGGCGGCGTTGTTTCTTTTTTAACAAAAATACCTGCGGCAAAGGAGAGCAGAGGCACAGCGAACTCGACGAGCTTTGGGTGAGCCTCAACACATTTGCAGCACTTCTCGAACCCCTCTATATACTTGTCGATGCCTTGCGACGGTGGCGTTTGTTTTTCCGGCAACCCCGTATTCGCTGCCACAAGGTCAGCAAATTCGCCCGCTTCTCTCGCCGCGACAAGCGCATCAATGCCGGCAGCAACACGCAACGCAAGCATATAGGTAAAGGCCTCGCCTTTGTCCTTGAACACCGGCAGCTCCGCTCTCTCCTTGTCAAACAAGCCCATTACTTCGCAGCAGTTATAGCATTGTTAAGCATCTCGCCGATGCTCGAAAGCTCACTCTCGGCAGTGAAAGGCAGTTGCTCGCCGCCTAACACATAGCTCTCTATCTCCTTCGCCACCGACAACACCTGCGCCGATGGGGCGCCGACACCTCCAAGAAACGCCGCCTTCTCCACGGCAAAAGCTCTCAATTCAATTAAAGATTTCATATATATTCTTTTAGAAATTCAACATTCGGGGGAGAGGCGCACCCCTCCCCCTGCACACTCAACAACCGCGGCAATAATCATCGACAGTCACTGTTGTGGCTGCGAGGTTATAAGTCTGCGACTGTTTGAACACGCGGCCATCGTTGCCACAACCACAGCCGTTGCGTGTGCGACGCGCACCGGGGTTGTAGAACACCTCGTCGTTGAGCTGGTAAAGCTGCTCGTTTACGCACTCTTTAAAGTCGCCAACGCCCTGCGCGGTTGCAGAGAAAGCGCCATTCAACTTGTAGAGGTTATTACCTTGAGCTACAACAGCTGGCTCGATAGCATTCACGCGGCCGACAACATTCGCCAAGCCGGTAGCGAACTGCACCTTCTCGTTGCAGTTATGCTGCCACACGTAAACGAACCAGGCAACAACGACAACAGCAGCAAGCACCCACACGGCGGTCGTCAAGCCCCATCCTCTTCCTTCACTCTCCATAGTTTTAAGAATTTAATGTTTCAAGGCCGAGAACCATTCTCGACGGAGCAAATATAGACAATGAAAAAAGTGTTGCGAAGCAGCTCATAACTACCTCGCAACTACTTTATAACAACTTCATAACAAGAAGAAAGGGTTACAAATTGTAACCCTTTGAAATCTCAATCTCCTTTCAGCCTGTCAAGGCAATGCCTTACAGTCCATTCAGCAACATCATCTCTGTACTTGTTGCGTATAGCGCACACACTGCACCGGCGCATCTTTTTTGTCAGTTCAGCTATATCTTTGTCGCTTAAGCCTCGGCGGGCAAGGCCTACGACAAGTGCCTTGCGAGCCTGCACGCAATCTTGCTCATTTCGCGAAAACAACGCTTGCTCTTCAACGCCGAAGTCATCAAGCACCATCGCAAGAACCTTGCTATATATTGCACACTTTTCTTTGTTCATTTTGCAAACAATTTATAAACCTATTTGTTATAATTCTATAAATCGTTGCGAAACGATATAAACTACTGTTTCCTTGAGGTGGGCATTTGCTCACCTCATTTTATGAAAATCTTATGTAAACTATCCACAACAGAAACACCATCGGCAGTGCCCACATCACACCCTTGCCGATGTTCATCTGCACCTCTTCCACCTTCGAGAGCTTTTTCTCAACCTCCACAACAGTGTTGGTGGTGTCGCACCTCTCCCGCCACAAGGTGTCTGTCAAAAGCCTGTCACGATAGATGTAACGATACTTTTCCTTGTGTATAGTGTCGGCCTTGCTGTATATGAGCACGCTGTCTTTCTCGTATATAGTGTCGCGCTCAAAACGAGCAACATACACGCTATCTACGCGCACATCTGTAACCGGCACAACCTTCGGCGTGCAGTTGGCAAAAAGTGTCAAGACAAAAAGTGTCAAGACAAAAACTTGTAGATGTTTCATAAATTTACAAGAATTTACAAATCTTCATACATTTGCGCCTCCCACTCACGGCGAGTGATAAGGCCTGGTAGTTTTTCCTTTTTACCCGTCTTTGGGTTGGTCGCATACACCCATCGGCGGAACTCGTCGGGAATACTTGCATCGTTTACATCACGCATCAGTTTCTTGCGCAAGGTAGAGCTTTTGAAGTCACTCCATCTCACGTTGAAGGTGAACGACACAAGTGCATCGCGCTGGCTGTCGCCCAAGTTGTGGTAATATGGCTCTCTCCTCAACTGCTCCTCAACTGCCTGAATATCCTCCTCAAAGAAATTCTGTGCCTCGTCGGTGGTGATTGTCATACCTGGGCGCACACCCTTTGTGTGGCCCCAGCCTATGGTCAGCACACCCCCGGCGCATTTATAAGCCGTAAGGCGCAAGCCCTCGAATTCTTTTATCTTTACTTCCGCGTAATTACTTATCTCCATCTTCTTTTTTCTTTGTTTAAAGTTTCTTCCAAAGCCTCGCCGACATCTTTATTCTTTCGCTTCACAAGGCTTATCATAAATTGAATTATGCTCACGCCCTCAAGACCTCTTGCCGCGTAATAATTCTGCATAATGCTATCTATCTCATTGAAGCAAGCAAAGAGCATCACGCACACAGTCACTACCATTTTATCAATGCCGAATGGCACGGCAAAAACCTCGGCAAATACCGCCGAGAACATCAGCCAGCATAGGTAGTCAATGAACTTGTTAATTGTTCGGCGCATCGCGCGCGAGCTTCGTATCACCTCACCGTGCGCGTGTGAATTCTCGATGCCAAACTTCAAATCAGTAACTATAAGCACAACGCACAAAAGCAATAGCCAACGCACATCGTATATCATCGCCTGCATCTCGCCGATGAACGACAACCCTGTTGCCGCCGCAGTTCTTGTCACATCTCTTGTCATACGTTATGTGTTTCGTAAATCATACAATCTCCTCCTCTTGCTTCTTCTTGTACGCTTTCCACTCCGCAAGCTCTGCCGCAGTGGCAACTCTGTAATGCTCGCTTGTTGCGTTCACCCCTTTACCCTCGCGGAAAAATACACGCTCTTCAATGGGCAACTCCGCGTTTTGTGTGTAAAAAACACCCTCTTTTTTTCTCAAACTATTCATAATTATGCGCTTACTAAAGTTATTAATGGTTGTGCCTCCAATGCCGCTACTATTTCACTATCTTCTGCCAATCTCGCATAAGCATCTGGGTGTAATGTAATTGTAATTGCTGTTGTTGGGATTGCATTTTGAATAATGTACAAGATACTATCTTTATGTAGCAATGGAGACGACTCTAATGTCATTGACGCTTTGAGTTTATATAAATATACATATTCCAATTTGCCACAATTGTAGAAAGCTGCGTCAGGGCCAGTTCCGAAATCGCTAATGAAATTAGCACCTACAGTACCAACATAGCGCAATTGAGAACAACGGCCACAATACCACTTCATAAGTCTATAATTACTGTTGCTTGAAAATGGCATAGCAAGCTGAACAGAAGCCTTGTTTACAAAAGGTATAATCTCAAGTTTCGAGTTGCCATAAAACGACAGCTCAGGCGAGAATCCATAGAACATTTCTACGAATTGCCCCCAGTATATTGATAACAAGAGAGTTCTTGGCAAATTTGCGTTTTGTAATCCTCTTCTTGAACGAGCCAAGGTCTCCCAACCTTTGAAGTTATATATATCCAGCATCTGTGCCTCAGTTATATCGCCAAGGCCATTGAGATAATAGCGCCCCGCAAGGTGCTGCACACTCTCGCCCCAAGGAGCTGTGCGAGTAATAGGTGCACCGGTGTCGTTATATAAAGCACCTGCGGCAACGTACAAATCACGCAAGGCGAGTTGGCGACCTTTCTCTATCGCCGCAGCTTCGGCAGCTTGCGCTCTCTTTGTCTCATCGGCAATAGCTGTAGCATTACCGCGCACATCTTCTGAAAGGTCTTGAAAGCTATCGCGCAATTCGGCAACGCCAGCATTAGCTTCCGCAGCTTCCCCAGAAAAAACTTCGAGGTCTCGAATAATCTCATTCTCCGCAGTGATAGCGCGCTCTACCTCTGTCGCAATAGCATCAGTGTTTTTCTGCACTTGCGCCGTAATTTCCGCTGCCACCTTCTGTGCCGCATCAGCAGCGATAGAAGCACGCTCTGCTGCTGCAAGAGCTTCTACGGTGGCGACATTCGCCCTATTACCTGCATCTTCGGCAGCAAGCGCGGCATTGTTGGCATTTTCGCCGGCGAGGAGCCACTGTTCAAAAGTGCCGGCATAGCCAGCTTGCTGCGCAAGTTCAAAGGCCGAAAGGCCATTCTTGCCACTCGCCGCGAAAGCTACATTCACATCGGCAGAGACACTCTCTCCTTCTGTGTCAGCCTCATCAGCAGAGCGCACAATGGTGAACGCTGCGCCATTCTCAGCGAATCGCGCAGAATTAGCAATGGTGTAATAGACGAATACGGCGTATTTGCCAAGCCCCAAAGCCTCGGCAGAGACAGAAACCTCTATAGTGTCGGTTATAACAAGGCGTGATGCTTCCCATCGCTCTTTGGGATTGTCTAGATTTTGAAAAACCACGCGCACATCGGTAGCCGAAGACATCGGCTCGCTCTCACCCTGGGCCAGCACCATAAGGCGAAGCACGAAATCGTTTTTTTGTTGAATTTTCATTTAAGATAGCTTTATAAAAAGCTATCTTAAATGAAAGTGCTATCACTCCTCTATGTGAAAGGTCAATGGGCCACTGCCCGTGATGGTGGCCCGATATGAAGCATAACTGCCGACAGCTGCTTGCTCCTCGAATTCTGTAAAATAACCCGAACCGCTAAGCCCAACAGACGGGCCGCCATCGTCGGGGGAGATGCCACTTCCGACGTACATCCTAAACATTCTGCCATCTGCAACAGCTTTGGCGACAGTGACATCTTCGCCGACGCCCATCCCTGTCGGCCCTAACTCTATCAGCGCATCGAAGGTTGCCTGCCAGGCGTAACGGTCTGTGATGTATTCGCGCGCCCTCGAACTCTGCCGTGGCGCAACCTCCAGCAACGATTGACTCACACTTATAGAGCAGTTGCTCGACAACGCGACTACTTTGCCGCCCACCGACACATATACATCTTTCCCCAACATTTTTTTCATAAAACAACAATTCTTGTGACGTTATTAATTATGTCTTTCTCATACGACACGACGCGGCACGCATCGCCATTCAACACTACACGTGTATAAGGCTTCACCGACGCAATGCTAGTGTCGCTCACACTCAATTCAGTGCTGTAATTCTTGCCCGCATTCACTAGCTTTGCAAGTCTGTCAATAGACGTGCCATACAGTGTGGCGCGGTCTGATACATCGTAGTAGTAAGCAAGGTAGCTCCTGAAGCCCTTATAAGCGCTCAGCTCGGTGTTTACGATCACCGGTGCCGCATAATTCACGCCGTCGATGTATGGCGACAAGTAGCCACGACAACAACCGAAGCATACATTCAGAGGTAGCTCGTGCTCGCCGTAAGCCTTCTCGCCTTGCGAGGTGTAAAGCACGATGTCGGTTTCAAGGTCGTGCGCGGAGTAGCTCGCTTTGTCGGCATAACCGGTTGTGATGCCTATTTCGAAGGAGTCTACAACAACTGTAAGCTCTGCAGCTTCATTGCTGGCGGCATAGATTTCCACCTCAACTTCGCCGCCTACAGGTATGTTGTTGTTCCATTCGTTCAAATCCCACACGGCATACTCCCCGCCGGCGTAGAATGCTATCCCGCCGGTCTTGCGCCAATACCACCCTTCGGAAGAACCATTAAGCCTTAGCGAAGCTGTATTTAAAGTTCGGTCAAGCGGTGTCCAGAATTCTTGTCGCATATCGTGTTCGTAGTCCGGCGTAGGCACCGCGTCGTAATAATGGTTGCCGACACGAATTCGAGCTTTAAAGATGTCGCAGGAAGCATCGTTAGATAGGAATTCCGAAGGCGCCACGTCGTTAGCATAGCCAACGGCAACGCTTGCATTCATCTTTATATATATGCCTATTCCTGAACGCGGAGCAAGCTCTACGGGAAAATGCGTTTTCTTCTTCAACAAAAGCTGCCTCTCCGCAGCAAGAGGTACATTCAGCATCAAATACTTCTCCCAGTCTCGCAGACCGCTAAACAACTGCACAGGAATGCCGGCAAGAACCTCGCTATCAAGGCTTGCCTGCGTCATAAGGCGCGCACCTGGCGTCACGATGTCGTAGCAGACATTTGAAAGGTTCTGCCACTGTATAGCAGCTCTATCTTCTGTTTTCTCAACCTTCTGCATCGTGCCGATGCCGGCGAGCAACTCCTCGCTAAAGAGCGAGGGGTAAATAGGCACCTCGCTCTCGTGAGCATTCTTAATGGTGAATTTCCCGAACTTCTCGACGCTGGAATAACCAACGCTCTTGTCCATTAAGCTATACGATGTCACGTTATACACATCACCATCGCGCTGCACTATTTCTTGCTCGGTATAACTGCTCCACTGATCGTCTGTGGTGTAAGAAATCTGCGGGCGCGAAAGCGCGGAAATAGTCTGCAAATCATCGACGAGGTACCATCGGTCGCCATCTTGCACAAATGTAAAGAGCAGCGAATTCGCTATCATTTCCAGCACAGCGTAGCAAGTGACGTCGCCGGCAGGCCACCGCATCGAGCTCTGTACACCTTCAACCAGTTGTGGCAAAAAAGGATTCACAGATTCGACAAAAGCGATTTCCGACACTTGCATCTCCATATAACGTGCAGTGTACTTGTCAGCCTCATCCGTAGCGCCTTTGCCGGCACACAAACGCAATGTCTTTGGAACGACGAGCGCTTCTATTTCGAAAAAATAAGCGTATAGTATCCTTGTTACAACCTCCCGCAAAGAACGTGAGCGCAAACCGTCAAAAGGGTATGGCAGTAGCTTTGCCGCGCCAAGGAAATCGACAACCTCAACACTGAACTCGTTTACTTCTGAGTCAAAATTCTGCGAGAAAGTATTGGGCGACACGAAGCCAAGGAAGATGTACTCGCCGGTGGTGATGTTGCGCACCATCACGCGCACATCTTCAATGTGCGAAGTCATAAGGTCAAGCATCTCGCCTTCTCTTGCTATAAGCGCGATAGTGCCAGTAGTGTACTTTATTGGCGAGAATTCGCCCGCAGTACCGCTCATTGACAGCACAACAGGTGAGGTGCCGAAGAGCAAATCATCATCAGCAACAACACCGGCACCGGAGAAGGACACGCGAATGTCATCTCCTTCGCGATTCTTAAAAACACCTTGCTTGATCCCCATTATCGTACATTTTTCACGTTATTGAAATTCTCTATCGTGCCGACAAGGTCTTTGCCACGCGCGCGCAGAGTGCCTACAACTCTCACCTCGCGAGAATTGCCTGCCATCATCTTCTCAAGTTTCGCAAGCGGAATTATAGCCTCAGGACCAGCCTCGCCGACAAGACCAACAGTCGGGCCAGTGACAACGCCTCCCTCGGCAAATTTCGGTATAGACATCATCGTTGAGATGATTGTGGCGACGGCTGCCGCACCCATCGCCACTCCCACGAAGGGAATTCCAGCGTGCGCAGACAAAGCCTTAGCACCTGCAGCTTGCGTCGCAGCAGTAGCTTCAGTTGTGTAAGCTGTGCTTTCTGCTGCGAGCTGCGAAATAGTTGCAACAGTTGTCGCTATTGCCTGAATTGAATTTCCTATCCACGAGAGCAGCGCACCCTCTGCGCCACCGATAGAATTACCTAGCGAACTGAAAGCAGCGCCTAGATTACCCACCGAAGAGGCGTAATCGTCAAGGGCTTTCTGCTTATCTTCAAGCGCAGGCACTTCTGGTACCTCAATTCCTTCCAGTTGCTCGGGAATACCCATTTCCTTAAGGCGCTTATCTTCGCGCTCCTTCTTCATAGCCTTGTCTTGCTCGTCTTGCGCGAAGAAATCGGCAATGCCGGTGAACCCTGAAGAGATGTTGCCAAGCCTACTGAAAGAATCAGCAAGCTCTGGATGATGCTGCGGCGTTTGTACCTCATTAGAGGTGGAACCGTCTTTCTTGTCTTGAATGCCACCCTCTACGCGCTGCAGAGTGCGTACCTGCGCCTCAATGGCGCGAATAGCATTCTCTGTTGTAATAACGCGCTGCCCGTATTGATTAAGCCTCTCATCAGAGGCCTTCTCTAATAGCGCATTGTAAGCAATAGCTTCGGCATATTGCTCTTGCAGGGCAAGCACTTTATCGTTCACTTTTGCCTCAACTTCAGCTTCGGAGAGGCCGACATATTCTGCCGTCGGAACTGTCGTTGTGTTAGAGCCAAAAACGCCGCCAGCCGAAGTAATATCTTCGGTTGTCTTCGTGGCGGCATTGTAGTTTTCCAAATACTCTTTGTACGCCGCAGCATACTTCTCTCGCGCTTCTCCACGATTGGCCGAGGCGTCAAGGCGAAGCATCTTGTCTATCATCTCATTAGTAAAGATGTCGCTATTAATGACGCCTTGCCCTGATTTTATCTCCGCGCGAATAGTAGCCATTGCCGAATTTTTGTACTCGGCCGCATTAGCAGCCATTGACTGCTGCAGTGCTTTTGCCTGCTCAAGCGCTGCCTGCCTGTCGCCTTGCGACGCAGATGTGTCGCGCGCCTGGTTGAGCAAATCTTGCAGTTTGGCGAGGTCTTGCGCATTCGAGTAGTTGAACGACATTTGCACGTTGCCGAAGTCGTCGAGCACAGCATAAGCCTCACGGGCGCGAGAAATCATCGCATCGAGGCCACCCAAGAAGGAGCTGAAATCGCCACTTGTAAGCGAGTAAAAGAAATTATCCACCGACTCTTTCGCGGCGTGCATAACACCGCCGTAGCTGTCGGCAAGCGTCTGCGAGCTTTGCATTGCCTTATTGAAAGCCTCAACGCCGCCCATAGCCAAGCCGAAAGCCCCGGCAAATTTTCCGACAACTCCGAGCATCGAGCTGCCAATATTACTGAACGACAGCACCGCCTCTTTGTTCTTCTTGAATTTACCGGCAAAATCCTTGTCTTCAAGGAGCAGTTTTACTATTAGATTCGCCATTTTTTTTCAAAAGATTTTCTATATAAGACACATTCGCGCGCAGCCTCTCAAGCGCAGCTTCTTTCTCTTCCGGCGTTTCTACCGGGGAAGATGCTTCCTCCCAGGTGAATTTCGCTACATCGTATATATCTAAGTGCTTACAGTGCGGAGCTGCAGCCATATACGCGACAAGGCGCGCCTGTGCCCAACCTTCACGATAGCGGCGACGCACCCCCGCGGCAAAGTGCACAGCCTCATAAATAGATGCGCGGGCGAAGTCGGCAGGAGTCATCCCACCCTCGCCCACGCAAATCTCATAGAGTTCTGTCGCTGTTATGCTTTTTTCTTCTTTTTTTTTACATCGTCAGAACCGGCATTCAAGGCCTCGTTCTGCGCGTTCCACACGCGCATCTCTGCCTCGAGCGCAGCACCAAGAGCTTCGAGCACCTCGCGCGCCTGCACAAGGTCTACGAACTCTGCAAAACTCATAAACGAGGGGTTCGAGGCGAGCAAGCAACTGTAATGCGTCACCATCGTAGCGGTGAGCGTCGCGTCAGAACCGAAAGGCTTGCCCGAGATTCCCTCGTAAAACATCATTGCTTTAAGGTTGAATTGATAATTATATTCAACCCCATTTAACACTATTTTTCTCATTCGGCAGAAGTGGTTATCTGTTCAACGACAGTCAAGGGGCCAGCTCCCTCGAAATTCACTGTAATAGTGCTCTTTGAATCGTTGGGATTGGTAATACTCACGCTTTTAATCCACGCTTCGCCCTGGTAGACCTTCAAGTAAGGCTTGGGCAGCGCGTCGATGGGGCGCCAGCCAACGTTAGCTATACCTATCGAAGTGCGCGCGACAACGCCAAATGCGAAGAGCACCTTTTCACCGGCAAGCTGCAAATCAAGCAGGTTTGCAGCAGTCAGCTCGTGATATTCTTCACCATTGGCGCCGACAAAGCTCTCCGAACTGCCAGTAAAAGAGCTGTAATCGAACTCCGGGTCAGGACCATAAGCACTATCCTTTGTGCGCGCCTCTATGGTATTGGTGGTAACTTCGACGTTACAAGTTGTAGCGAGCGCTATAACTTTGCCATTGACAAAAATCATCGCGTCAGAGCCGCGAAGTAATGTTTTACTCATTTTTTATAAAATTTGAAATTCAACATTTGTAACAAAATTTCCCTGCTCGAAGTCGTATTGCTCGAGCTTTGAAGAAACAGTAATAACGCGGTCAAGAATAGGCGAGAATTGCCCGTCAAGCTGCTTTACCACGCTATCGGCGAGAGCAGAAGCGCTCTCGGCAGTGTTGGCAACGCAAAGCGCAACAAAGGCGTAGCCATCTACGAAGGTCGCGCCCTTGGTGGCAAGGTAATTAGTGCGCACATTGGTGACAACCACAAATGGTGCAGGCACCTCCGCACCCGTGCGGAATTGATGAATTCGGCCAGAGACCAGCTCTTTCACAGGCGAGGCCTGCAAAAGCGAGAAAACCCATCTTTTAACTTCGTTGGTCATAGTTTTGCGAGTTTTGCGAGTTTTTTCTCGCAGGTTTCTATAAATTTCCTATCAGCAGCAGCACCTTTACTATTCAGCGCCGATTGAAAGAAAGCGTAAGCGCGCACTGCACCTCTATTGCCTTTCACATTCTTACTTCTTCCGCGCGAGGCACGCACTTTCGTGCCCCCCTCCAGGAAAGGAAGAATGTATGAGCCATAAGTAGCTGCTTTTGCGTCTTCGACAGTGCCGCCCTTCTTCTCGATAGAGCGAGCAACTGCGAGAATCTTCCTGCCGCTCATTTTCTTAAACGAAAGAGCTTTTACATAAGCGCCGCTACCATCGCGGAAAGGCAACGTGTAGATGGCTCGCCACCTTTCGCTACCGGGGAATTGAGCTTTATAATTTTTCACAGCTTGCGATTTAATCACATTACCAGCCAAGCGAAAGGCGGTTTTTGTGATTTTACGCATCTCCTTCGGCTCAAGGTTCTGCAAAGCCTGCACAACCTGTCTTACATCTACTTCAACAGCTTGCACCATAGCATTACTCGTTTACAAGTTCCGCAGTCACCGTCTGCACGCGTTCGAAAGGAGAAATAGTCGGCGGCAAGGCCTCATACATCTGCCCCCTGTGCTCAATTCTGTCACCGCCCACGAGCTCCGGAGGGGTGCGCAGTGTGAACACGCGAGTTGCCGGGAAGAGTTCTTCACCATTCGCCATTGCGCGACGCACGTTCTGCGACACTACTTGAGCGCGCACAACAGCAAAGGGCTTGTACTCCTCGCGTATATCGCCGGTGTCGCTCACTGTGCGCGAAGCACGATGTATAACCACTATCTCTCTAAACTTCCCCGCTTGCATAGTCATCTATATTTCTTATAAGGCTGCAAGAGCAGCGACACAGCTGGCATCACCCCTACATTGGCATACACGACGCTCTCTCTGTTAGCGTAAAGCGTGCCCACAACAAGCAGCATCGCGTGTTTTAAAGAAGTCGGCACAAAGCCGCCTTCCATACACTCGTCGAGAGGCTGTTCGATGTAATTCTCAACCGCCTGCTCTGCCGCAGTGGCAAGATGCTCAATGTAAGCATCATCTTCGTTGTGCTCGACATTAAGGTGTCGTTTTGCTAATTCAAGGGTTATAAAGCGCATTATTTCTGTTTTTTACCGGGGGAAGCGCAAGCCTCCCCCGTTGTTATAAAGCGATTGTGCCGATAGCGAAGCTGCCAGGGCGAAGCACATCAACCGAGAAGTTCGCGTTAATAGTGATTTCGGTCAAATCCTCTTTGTGACGGCTGTAGGGGTCGATAGTCAGGCGCATATTGCCGAACTGGCCGACCTGGACATCACTCCAACGGCCAAAACCGATGTGCGAAGCCTCGGCGTTATATGTGCCATCCCCTTTGCTCTCAATGAACTCTGTGAAGAACACGGGGAATCCGCTAATTGTGTTGCTCTCGTCGAGCACCATTTTGTCGCCGTTGCCAATAGGAGTCGCGCGGAGCTTAGCAGCCATTTTCGCGCTCATCACGAAGGCGCAAGTGCCGTCGTTGTAAGCACCGGTGCCCTCGACCTCGCCTATAAGGCGCTGAACACCCTCGAAAATCTTGCCCTCAGCTATAGACACTTGGTGAACGGGGTTGCTATCGGCGTTGTAAGCAAGTGCGCCGTAGGTATTAGAGGTAATTGCGGAGGTCTGGAACATCCAACGGTTGATAGTGCGCATTACTGACTGAGTTACAGCGTTTACAACGACGTTGTAAAGCACCATATCTGTCTGTGTAATTGCCCAGTTAGATATAGCTGTAGAAAGAGTCAAGCGCTTAGGGTTAGGCGTTAGCGCGTCAATGTCGAAGTCGGTAGAAGTCGCAGCCACCGCCTCGTTCTCAATCTTCGCCTCAACATAGGGGATGATGGGGTATTTGTAATCGCCCGAAAGGCCTGTAAGCACTTTCAAACCGAGCTTGCCAAGAATCAAGCCTTTTTCGAGTGGCTCAATCATATCGCCCACTGCCACAGAAATTGCGCCTGTAACATCTGACGAAAGAACCACACCGGCAGAGCGAAGCGACACCTCCGCAGAGCTTTTCTGCGAGCGGCTCTCGAATAGTTTGCGGAACTCCGCACCGGCAGCAGCGCGAGCAGAGGTAATGCGATGCTCTTGCGCAAGGTCTGCAACAGCGCGCAAGGTTTCGTCGCGAAGGTCTTTGTCTTCACTCATAGCTGCAACGCGCAACTGGCGTTTGATAGACTCGGCCTCGGCCGAAAGCTCGTTAAATCTCTTCTCCTCGTCGGCAGTGAGTGCAGTGCGGCCATCTGCCTCTGCCGCGTCGTTAATACTGCGCAAATCGCACTGCAGCACCTTGTAGCGCGATTGCAATTCTTGAATAGTTTTACCCATTTCGATTAATTTTAATTAAACATTATTCTCAAAAACCTCTTCGCAGCAGCGACAGTGAGGTGTTTTTCTTCATTTTCAGGATTTTTCTCTTCCACAGAATCAGCGAAAGAGCGCGCCGACACAGAAGTCTGCGTGTAAGCCGGGTCCACGACAACCGACACATCGGCAAGCAGCGCCAACTTCTTAACCTTGCGCAATCGTGTGCCGTCGGGTTTTCGCGAGAACTCGCAATCCTCATCTTTCGCGTAGAAGGCAAACGAGCAACCTTGCAAGTCGCCACGCTTAATGAGCTCGCGTACATCGTTGCCCAGCGTAGTGTTTGGCACCTCAAAGGAGAATTTCAAGCCGTGGTCGTCAATTTCAAGCGACAAAGAGCCCTTACCATTGGTGGAGCGCGCAAGGAGCGCGTTGTGGTCGTGATTAAACAACGCCTTCACATCGGAAGTAGCAAGCAGCGCGTCATCGACAGCGCCACGCTCGATTATTTCCACGAACTCGCCTTCCCAGTCGGCAAGAACGCAGCTCTCGACGCCCCAAACAATTGCATAACCGGTTATACGATTGTCCTCGCCCATAGAGGGAGCCTCGGCGAGTGAACGAATTTCTATCTGCTGTTTCATACAATTAGCCCTGTGGTGTGCAAGTGCTATCACCTTGCACAATGTTTTTCAAAGTTTTCAAATTAGCCGACACAAGAGGAGCGTCGCCATCGGGCACACCGGGCAAGCCTTTCTTTCTGCGCCAGTCGTTCACAGTGTACACACCGGCGTCGAGCGTGCCTTTGATGTAGAGAATTTCAGTAGAGAGGTCTGTCAGATACATTGCCTCGCGATCGAAGTGCATTCGCACGCGGCTCCACAGCTCGCGCGGCACAAGTTTCACAAGCAGCTCAAGTTCTATCTGTGTAAGAAGCGGCGCAAGCGTCTGGTGCAAGAACATCACGTTTGGAATTTCACTACTTTTGTAGGTATTATTCGTCCCGGCATAGAGCAAATCGGGGTGCACACGGAAAAAGCGCGCTATCGCGTGAACTGACATCTGTTTATTTTCGAGAACCTTTGCGTCAGCAGGTGAAAGCGCAAGTGCCTGAAACTTCATATCTGCCGGCATCGAAAGGATTTGCTTGCCCTCGCCTAGCTCGCGCTCTATTCTGTCTGTAACATCAGCCGTCTGTTTGGCGTTAGCTACACCCATTGTGGGCAAGCCGCCGCCACCGCTGCCACTCACAAAACCGCGAATTAAGCCGCCATCAGAAAGGCTTTTCGCAATGTAATCATCGGCAAGAACGCTTATGCCGAGAGCTTTTGCAGCCGCCTGAATTGTTGAAAGGCCTGTCAAGCCGCCATCTACACCGATGTTTCGAAGATGTATTATCTGATTTGCCGTGTAGGTTTCGTGAATTTTATACACAACATCATTCACGACATAAGTGCCGGCAATAGCATCGTGCGCCACACTGCCTGGAGAACACAGGAGCAGCTCTACGACGCTGCCTACCTCATTGCGCACAGGCAAAATGTAAGCATTGCCAAGCAATAGCATCTGTTGCACGGCAGCACGCCAAAAGTCAAAAGATGTAACACGAGAGTTAGGCGCGATTTTCAGCGCCCCAAACAGGGGGTCGTCGGTGTAAGGCTCGTAGCAGTTCTTAGCCTTATTAAACCACTGGAATTCCAGCGGCAGCACTGCCACCCCTTCAGAGATGAGTTTCACGGCAGAATAGACCGCGTCTACCTTTCTCGAAAGGCTTTCATCGACAAGAGGAGCAAAGTTGCGCAACGGCGCACCTTGCGAAGTTTTTTCCGCAGGTTTCATCGTCACGAAGATGCTGCGGAACCATTTTTTTAAATTCATAGGAGCAATGTTTATAAATTGCTCCTATGAACGCAAGTGCTATCACCCAGCACTCATAACCTGTTCCCACAAGCGCAGGCACATAAGGTTTGTTATCGCGCCATCAATTTTCGCAGACGAGCCCTGCGTGCGCTTTACGGGTTTTCTGTTGCCCTTGTTGTCCTCATCGACAACGGCATTCTGAAAACACCACGCCGTTATAGGATTCGGGTGGAAGAAAATGCGCTTTCGAGAAATCGACAGCTCCATATTCTGAACCGCAGAAGTAAACGCGCTATTTACCTGCGGAACCGCAGTCAGGATCTTCGATGCACCGGCAGCCGACAGTGCGTTTGTAACCTCTTTGTTCTTGTAGGCATCATAGCCGATGGCGGTGAGCGCAACGTGATTATTCATTTCCAGGATGTCGTTCACAATCCTGGAGTAATCTATTACATCGCCCTCGGTTAAGATGAGGTGCCCGGCCTCAGCCCAGCGAGTGTACAGCTCGCAATTAGGGTGTCGCGATAGGCGCTCACGCGGGAAATAGTAATCTGTGTGAGTTCGGAAGACCTGCTCATCGGGGAAATAGACAGTGTATGTAACGCAAGAGAAGTCATCTTTAATGGATAAGTCATAACTGCAAGTAGCATACAGCATCTGCTTGTTAATGTCAAGCGCGCGAATGTCGAAGCGCTTGTCGTGCAATGACTGAACCTCGTCGGCGGTAATCCAGCTCTGCGCAGTTCCGCACACAAAGACGTTGAGCAACTTTGTACGGAAGGCAATCGCGTCATCAAGCGAGCGCTGCGCCTTCTTGTACTGTGCGGCGTAGAAATCAGTATCAACGCTTACGCCTATATGGGGGTGCACCTTGCGCCAGGTACTCGGTGAGCTCTCGTCGTCGTCAAGGTCGGGCTGAAAGATGTGGCCGAAAGCCGTGTCGTCGTCTTTCTCGCCGCGAAGAACCGCCTTAAAGTAATTCAGTTCGTCGGCAAATGGGCCCTCTATCAACGACGAAGCAGTGGTAATGTCTACCGACAGGGGGTTCTTACGAGTACCCATCGAAGTTGTAATTGTATTCTTCGTATCAAACGACACAGCCTGCGAGCTCTCGTCGTTGATACTCACGCTGGCCTTCAAGCCGTTGAGCGCGCCGGGGTTGTTAGCAAGGCAGCGCACAATACTTTCACGCCCGGGCAAACGCACCTCTACAGTGTCAGAGATAGCGCGCAAGCGTTTTTTCCCACCATCGAGCAACTTCGCAATATTTCGTATCATCTTAAAACAGATAGCCGCCTGGTCAAAGCTGTTAGAGGTTACATAGGCTTCTGCGTCGCGGTCGCCAAAGAGCGCATCGTAGAGGGCAAAGGCCGCCGCAACGGTTGTCTTGCCATATTTGCGAGGCACAAATAGCAGTACCTCGCGCACAAGGCGTTTGCCGGCAGCAGTGTAGAAGGCAAAGATGTTCACGAATTGGAAAACCTGCACAGGAGTAGCAAGCACATTCTCACGGCCGTTCGATGAAGGCTGCGGCAGTGCTTCGAAAAAGCGAATGAACCTTGCCGACATTTCCGGGAAGAAATCATATAGTTCAAGGCGACGCGCAAAGATAATGATAGCCAGCAGCTCGTATAGGTTGTGAGCATCAGGCGCAGAGATGCACCCTTCAATGTAGCCTCGCAATCGCGTGCCACCAATGGTTTTGTCGGCAGCATCTACCGACAACCAGAACTGCTCACGCGCGCGTAATGCGCGCAGTTGTTCAACAGCGTCGTTTTTCGTTGCGTAGTACTCCTCGCGTTTAAGTTCCTCAACCATTATTCACCATTCACTTTACGGCGCAGCACTTCGAGTGCGTCGCCATCATCCACAACTTTATTTTTCTTGTCAGCACCGGGCACATCATCCTCGGGCACTACGGCTACAATGCCCAAGCGCACAAGTGAGGTGTAATACTGCTCGCTCACCACGGGCAAATGCTTAATGGCCTCGGAAACACGAGGCGTAAAATCTATGTCGCTGCCGATGTCTACAACTGCAGCATCAAGAGCTTCGATGTCCTTAACCAACTTACTGTGCGCAAGGCCATAGCCAGCGCATATATCAACAAGGAATTTTTGCGCCGGGCCCGAACACCCGGCTGCAGAAGATGCAGCAGTCAAGTCGCGCTGCAAGTTTGAAAGTTTCGTTGCCATTTTTCAAAACGTTCTGATTGCAATTTTTATTCTGTTCTCTTGGGGCGTGAGGTTAGAAAGCCAACGCACCCTCGATTAAAAAACGCTCCCCCCCTTATTTTTTATCGCCAAAGAAGAAAGCCCCAAAGCGATTATTTTTTTCTTTATCAACAACTTGCGGAGCGTGCCGGGCTCGGTGGCAAGCCTTGCACAGGCTCACAAGGTTCGAGAAATCATAAGCAAGCTGGCGCATCTCGTTGTAGTCGCGGCCTTGCTCGACAGGTTTGCAATGATGCACCTCCTCGGCAACAGTGACGCGGCCATTCGCGAGGCAATCCTCACACAAAGGTTGCGATGCTATCTTCTTGTTGCGAAGCAACTGCCAGGCGTAAGAGTTTATCAATCGTTTATACACCGCGTATCTTTCGGGGTGTCGTTGTGACAGTAATGCCTTGTTCATAACCATTAGTGTTGTATAATTCTCCAAACATCTCGGCAAGCTCAGCTTGCACTACTTCGTTACTACCTTGCGCAACCTCGCGCTTTGCAAGGCGAAGATAAGCAAGCGACAAATGCTTTACCATTTCTGCAATGCCGGTAAAGCCAATGCCTTGCGCAAGCAAATCTAGGTCGCTGTATTCCTCGGCTGTGAAGCCGCAGTCAATCATTGCACCACGCGCCGCAGCCGACACTATGTCGCGCGCCTGGTTATAGAGGCTATCATTACCAAGCCGCCGAGCATTAAGCAACGCCACCACATCATTAGGCAAGCGCAGCATCACCGCTGTATATTTATCCTTTCTTACCATCAGCTTTACTTTTAGCGACACGTTTGTCGTCGTCACTCAATTTGTCAATGATATATGTAGCAGCCTTAAGGCGTGCCTGCTCGCTGCCTTTTTTCATTAGTGAACGCAGAGTTTTCGTAGCTTCAGCAGCCATAGAAGAAATAGCACCGCGCGTTTCCTGTCGCACCTCTGCGAGCAGTGTCTTATAATAAGCTACAAACCGATAGTCGCTCTTGAACCATTCGTAAATAGTAGAACGAGCCACCTTACACTCTTGAGCTATGGCGGTGATGCTTTTTCCCACTGCGTAAGCAGCAGCTATCTTCTCCTGCTGAACGGTGATGCCGTGTTCGGTGCGCAAATCCTGCACAACCTTTTTATTATTCTCCTTCTTCTTCGCCATAAATACAATCCTTTAATAGTTGAATTGTTGCAAACGTGCACAAGGTGTCGGGCGTGCAACGCACAACCCTCCAACCTTGACGCGCCGCTGCGTTATATTTCTCCATATCACCAAGGAATCCACGGGGGTTTATGTGGCGGCCACCGCGCCACACGCCTCCCTCCACCTCAAGCGCTACCTTCGCAGCGGGGAAAGCATAGTCAAACCGCCATTTTCGTTGCGCGTGAAACGCAAGCTCCTTCACAGGCGCAACGCCTATCTCTTTTTTGCAAACTTGAACAAAATAGTCTATCATAATTTCTCAAAATACATTCCACGGCAAGGGCCGATAACCTTGTCGAGTTCTTCGGGGTCGCGGCGACAATAATAATTCAAACCACACTCAAAACAGTGTGAACGAAAATCGCGCATCATCACCGCTTTATACGCCTTTCCGCGGTAATAGAATACCTCGCCATCTTTATACTTTGCCGAGCGCACATCGGCTTTGTCGAGATAGCCTCCTCGGCAAAAGGTGATAGGATGGCCATATTTTTCAGCAGCACATACACGCTGCATAAGATGACGGCAAAAGCAGCCATTCCCCACAAATGCAACAGCCCGATAACAATTGCGGCAGTACACACGCTGTAAAGCCTCTTCACTTTTCTTTGCCATTTCTCAAATTCTTATATACGATGTTCTTAAGCCTCCAAATAGTCAAGAAGAACGAAGGCGCTTCTTCGGCGAGCATCGCGTCAAACTCCGCGCCCTGGCTATAATTTCTAACGCGCCAACGTCGCATCAGCTCTTTATACATTGCTTGTCTATTAGCTTCTTTTACCGGCAAGTGCTTTCCCTTGCGCATTGCCGAAAGCACTCGCCAAGCCACAGAGCGAGACACATAAAAGCGCGGGGCAGGCGCATCTCGCAAAGCCTCAAAAGCGTCAGCAGTAGACGCGCCCTTTGCGCGCAGAATCTTGAAAAAAGCCTCAACAACAGCGGCATTTCGCTCTTTCAGAATTATACGTTCACTCATTTATTAACTTTCTTTTTTTTTTTGTAAATATGCTTCTTTAACTAATTCGTATTCTCGCTCCTGCCGTTTAGTGAATTGCCTAAAAGAGTAATTCAACCATCGGCAGATATAATAGACTTTATCTTCGCTGTAGTCTTTGTCGTCGGCAGTTATAATCCAATCTCTATTAGTAGCATTCTTTTTTGCCTTAATAAAAGCATCTATCAGCTTAGGGAAACGTATAAGAGCACGATAGTTGCGAGAAAAAGTTGCTTTCGGGCAAACAATACAACCCACTCGTTTTGAGTGCTCATATTCAGGATTAACAGGCAAATTGTATTTATGGATATAGTCCCAGACATCGCTTTCGCTCCAATCTATTATGGGCGAAAGTTGTATAACACTTGTCGCTCCTACACTTTGACAATTCTCTACAAAGTATTCCGATGCTTTGTTGAGAATTTTTTTCTTTATTGTTTTGTTTTTGAAAGACAAACTTGTTCTATTAGCGCGTTTCGCGCTCTCTTGTTTACGAACACCAATAATAGAGCACTTATCTACATACCGAGGATTGTGCTTGTAATCTTCACAACAGTAGGCAATTTCTGCTGTCGGCAATAATCCATTGTGATTTTTCCAAATGTTTTCAATAAACCCAAACTTATACTCTCTACGCCAAATTACATCAGGATAATTATCTCTAATGAATCTCTTTGTCGTTGCGCTCTCGAAAGCGACATTATAATATGCCTTGAACGGTATTCCTGCACGTTTGCAAAGGTCGTAGACTACTTGACTGTCTTTGCCACCCGAAAAACCTAATGCGACATCAAATCGGTATGCATCAGCTATCTTTGCAAACTTCTGTATTCTTTCAATGGCGGTTTGCTCTATCTCGTGTGCAAAAAGGTTGCTCATATCATAAACTCTTTAATAGTTCTTCTTTGGTGGGGAAAATATCTTCTTCAAGGCGATGCATTAACTTTAATTTCCCTTTAACGCAATAACGCAAGGTGTATTCTATTGTAGGGGTTGGGTCAAGGAATACCGAAGTCGCTCGCAAATCTTGAACCTCGCATTGTATTATGTTTTTGCCATAATTCTCTTTCGCCCACACCTCATCACCTATGTTGTACTTTGTTTCGATTGTCATAATGCTGTTATCTTTATTTCTATTTGATACTTGTTGCTTACCACCATACCACTCATAGCGTCTTGTATGTCATCTGCAATAGCGTGGTATGGTTCTTTATCACACCCCTCAACAACGTGCTTCATACAGTAGTGGGGGAACTCAAGAATTGCTCCGTTATTAACAAACTCTATTGTCAAGTTGATTTTCTCTTCCTTTTTGATTTCGTCTGTTGTCATAATCTCTTTCCAAGTTTAATTATAAGAACATCTTCGGTTGGTGCGCCCCAGTCGGGCTTGCCTTTACCGATTGTTATACTCCCTATCTCGAATGTCATTGTTCGCTTTGTGTAGCCGTAGGAGAACTTGACGTAATCAAAGGGCTTAAACACCAATTTCCCCGACTCTATCCACCATTTAAGAATTTCGATATTACTCGCCAAAAAATTTGCAGTCAGCCTTGATATTTTGCGTCCGTTTTCATCTCTGAACAAACGAACAATCCAATAGGCTGTTATACCTCGGTATTCTGCGCCTTTAATTAGGCTTTCAATCATTTCGTACCACTTCGCTTTGAGTGGCAAGTGTAGGGTTTTCATTTCTCGGTCTATTATCTCATTGTTAATATCATTTGCTTGTGCCATACATTCACGTTTTGCAGAGAGTATATCCTGCAATCCTTGTGGCAATAATTTCTCTATCGGGATTTCGTTCATTGCTTTAAGTATTCTTTGAGTTTAGAGCATAGAGCCTCACACCAACGGCGAGCGATGGTAACCTCTACGGCATTGCCGATATACTTCTTTTGCTCCGCCTGTGTTCCTACCAACACATAGTCCTCGGGAAAGCCCATTATTTTTTTGAGTTCGGGAATTTTGAGCATACGCATCTTTATATCCACAATGCCGTATAGTGCCATAAATTCTTTGATTTTAACCGTCATCGGGCTGTCTGTAGGATAGACCTCTATCGCAGCCTCTCCGCTCTCCGTAGCGACCAAATAAGGCGGCATCTTATCCATTCGTGCGATAAGTGTGAAGCAAGGTTTATCGACCGAGCCACCCGCAGAACTGTATTGTGGGTTCATCAAGAAACGCTTGACCGTAACCAAAGAATATTTATCCTTTGTTGTCAATGTCGGGGCAGGGTGTTCGCAAGAGCGCTCTGTTCCATTGCCGTACTGCATATCTATGAAATTACAACTTGCAATGCCTATCTGTCCAACTGTGCATATAGTGGGCGATGGGTCTTCTATGGAATGACCTGTGTTGTTGAAACGGTAGTTCACGATAAACTTTTCAGCTGATATGATTGCGTGGTGGTCTTTACAAGTTATCGCTCCGGCAGGTGCTTCGACCGAAACATTCTTGCTCATCGGGTCGCCACTGAACTGCTTGGATAGGAACGAGACTTTTGCCAAGCCGAGGCGGTTTTGTGTGGCAACTGTGGGGCAAGGCTCATCAATAGACGGTGGTATATGTTTTCCTGTCCACTTATTGACTGAATTATACTTGACAATAAACGCATCTTTGCCACCTGCAACGAACTTTATCAGCCCTGCATATATACGCTCTAATGTAGCCTCAACGAGTTGCTTCTTACGTCCGAAGATACTATCGCCCTCATCATCGAAGTCCAGGCACTCACGCACAGGTCGCCATTTCTCCAAAGAGCCGAACAATGATGTAGAACCCTCTTTGCTGTGTGTGGCTTCGGGGAACGTGATAGGTAAGCCTTTCTTGGCAAAGACACCGAAGAAGCGTTTGCGTGAGGTGTACGCACCGTAATCGGCAGCATTGAGTATGCGGAAATCAAAGTTGTAGCCGTACTTCTTGACGTTACGCACCCAACGTGTGTAACTCTTGCCCTTATTCATTGATACAGGCTTTCCGTTTCCGTCCACATCGCCCCACGACATAAATTCTTCTACATTCTCAATCTGTATGTAGTCCGGGTTGATTGCCTCGATGTATCGGAACAGGTGTTCAGCGAGTGTGCGGCTATCTGCATCACGAGGCATACCGCCTTTTGCCTTGCTGAAATTGGTACATTCCAACGACGCCCACAACACGACCAATGCTTCGGGATAAGCGCGACGACACTCCTGCAGATGTGCCACCAATGGCGACAACTCCAATGTGCGTATATCCTCGGTGAAGTGCAGTGCCTCGGGGTGGTTGGCGGCGTGTGATGCAATGGCGTTCTTGTCGTGATTGACACAGGCGACCACCTGCGCGCATTGCTTGCCGTCAAGTCGGGCAGAGTTCACGCCCGAAGACGTGCCCCCTGCTCCGCAGAATAGGTCTATGTATAGAAGTTTCATTCTTTAGGTGCTTTAGGTATTGGTAAATAGTGGGTGCAATGTGAGCTATGCTCTAGATCTCCGTACCACTCGAATATGTCGTGTATTGGAGATATTACATCGTATTCGTCTCCATATACATCTTTAGATGCCAACACAATAGGGATTCCGTCTTTATGTAATTTAACAATATCGTTGATAGTTTTAGCGCTTGCGACCCCATCCGCGTCGCGTTCAATCTTTATCCATTCCACATCATTCCCAATTCTCCAGTATTGTTTTCAACCGTTTTGTTTCCTCAACGCACCACTCGTGCGGGCAAGTATAAAGGTTATCTCCGTAGTGAAAAGTGTCAAACCCGAACACCTACCAACCCTTGGGAATTTCTTCATCTAACAATTCAATAGCTCTTGTATCGAAATACTCAAAGATGTCGCTTGATGGGCTTGAGAAAGTCAGCCCTCCGTGAACATCTACTTCGAGATAGTCGTAATGCTTCCCAAATAAAGGATGCTCCGGAGGAATAGCTACATATCCGTTGGCATAACCGGCACTCCCTGTATAGAGCGTATTTTTGCACATCGCACAAAGCAGTTCCTTATTGACAGCATTGTGCAGAAACGCAACGCATTTATATTTCAGTTTCCTATCCATAGTTTCAACATTTAAAATGATCTTTCAAACTCTTCAGGCAACACGACATTGTCAGGCCACCATATATCCAACACTTCTGCGCGTATCTCTTTAACTTTGAACCCAGCTATTCCACAGCCGATGGCGGTAAGCAGGAATTCTTTTTCGGGGTGAGCTGCCGCGAACTCGGCAAGCCGCACAAGCTGTAATCTAATATAGAGTAGCGACACCTTGCGCATATTCTCATCGAGAGTTACAATGCCGTAACTTTGCCCTTGCAAGCCCTTTGCTTTGCCCCAAACAGCTCCGAATTGCTCTGCCGCTTGTCGCGCAGCTCCGCCCGCGTGAAAACCACGAGCATTTGAGCCGAACACAAATATTTGATTTTCTTTCAATTCCGTTATCATTCTTCCACCTCCTTCAGTTCTCCATTAACTAAATGATACCAAGTGTCAGCCTTAATTGTATCTCCATCGACAACAACAGCTTTCCACGCGACGATAGAGGGAGCCTCCTCGGCCTCCTCGGCAATGACAAGTAAAGAGCCTATACCTCCTTTTACGAGCACGTTATTACCTCGCGCAACACATACACCATTATTGCCTGTAGACGACTCCCCTCGAGAAGTGGCAGCACCGCAGTCACCCGCAGTGGCAGCACCTCGAGAACCCGCAGTGGCAGCACCGCAGTCACCCGCAGTGGCAGCACCGGCATAACCCGCAGTGGCAGCACCGCACTCACCCGCAGTGGCAGCACCT
>JAEIGA010001822.1_pt1 | contig 33803 bp, 60 predicted proteins | sample 9270691 | NCBI WGS metagenome assembly JAEIGA01 (sample SAMN17057246, study PRJNA624740) | gut metagenome | biome: biome; isolation source: fecal sample | host: Bos grunniens | place: China: Xizang | collected 2019 | reverse complement strand
GTCTTGCGGTGTGCTGTTGACAGACCGTCAAAAGGTACGGGGGTATTTCTCCCATGCCTGCCACATGCCATCGGAAATAAAATCATTCACATAAATGACATTTTTCACTCAGATGACAGCCTCTGTTCTCTTTGCTGTGCAAGTCTGATCAAATAATCTTTGTCAATTTCTCCATTGTCTGCTTGTGTGTGATGTTCCTCACAGAGGCATATCAAATTGTAATTGTCCAATAACTTGGACTCATCATCTTTGACTTTGACAATGTGATGAACTGACAAACCATCATATGTATAAATTCCTTGATCTCTGCAAACCTCACAAAGATGATTTGCATCCTCACGGATCTCTCTGGATTTCTCCGTCCATGCCCATTTGGATCTCAGTTTCCTTTCATTTCCTCCATTGTACTGAATCCCAACTGTGCACTTGTAGTTGCTTGGATGGATTTTGCCACACTTCGAACATGCTTTATATTGCATAATAGGTTATTTGTTCAGACCTCAATGCCCTCTTTGTCACATCTGATCTTAAGGATGTCCAGATATTTTTTCATAGCCTCACACTGATCCCTTAAAAGGCTCTTTTCACATGTGGGACTAAATTCCAAATATGACCAATTCTCAAGCATCTCCTTAAGTTTCACATATCTGATCTTGGTCTGATAATATTCTGCCTTGAGTCTGTCTTTGTAGTCCTCACTTGTCATCAGTGAGACTGTGTCAATCAGTAGCATATTTTTTGCCCTCTGGTAGATGTGCCACAAAATCAAAATCATCAGCAACAATGACTGTGTTGGTCTGCTTGAGATAAATGTCTACATATATCTCATTTTTATCTCTATTATATGTAACCTCTGGATAATAGTTGCCAAGTTTCTCAGAGTATAGAGTGCACTTTTTGAATCCCAACTCATGTGCAAACCAAACAAGTTCAAGATCCTCTATGGTGAGATCAATCTCATAAGGTGATTTTTTCATCACCTCAATGACTGCATTCTTTGCAACAACTTCAAACTCATATGATTTCATCTTGTTTTTCCTCTCTACGCCTGCTACCTCTCATGGAGATTATGCAAGACTTTTTTCCAAATCCTCAATCCTGTGGTTTGCAACCTTTATTTTCTCATCAAGCAGTTTGTCAGCATCCTCAAGACGGAACACTCTTTCAATAACACTGTTGTGTTTATCAACTTTCTTTTCCAACTGCTCAACACGATAAACTAACACTTTACTGCCAACAACAATTCCACTGAATGTCCCAATGACTGTTCCGCATAATGAGATTATGGCAATGATAACCGAATCACTCATCATCTACCTCCGGAAGTCCTGCAAGGCTTGTCAGCATGGAGAGAATACCTGCCAGAACAGATGCAGATATAACAGCAACCCAATTGACATCGGATAAGACAACCGCTGTTCCGATAGTGGCAATTGCTGTCTGTGCAATGGTCTTGATTGCTCTGATCACTGATGCTTTAAACCATTTCTTTGTGAGGATGTTTTTCATGCTGATTCTCCCACGAAAAAAGGAGCGATTTATTTAACCGCTCCCCTCTCCTGTAACTATTGCTTTGAGGTTCATATGACTTGACAAATATGTTGTTGCACCCACATATTCACAATGACATTTTAACACATGAAAAGTCTCATTTTGTCTCATTTTGTCTCATTTTGTCTCATTTTGTCTCATCTCAACTTTGCACAGCGTTTTTTTATCTGCTCATACATTCTATAAACCTGTGCTCTGGAGCGGTCAATCTTCTGAGCAATTTTGTCAAAACCAAGACCATCAATGACTTTCATGAGATAGATCCTGTCATAGAGATCACTGCTCTTTCTCAGTTCTCTCTCTTTCATGCTGATGAGTCTTTCTCTATCACTGAGCAATTTCTCAAGTTTCTCCAACTTCTCATCAATCTTTTGCTCCTCAAGTGAGATCACATAATCCTCATTTGGATTCCCATTTGAATTGCACTTGACTGATTCCTTATCATATCTGGTTGCACTTGGCATTGCCTTGGTGAGGAGTTTTTCCTTTTCGGTCAACACCTCATCATATTTCTCTTGTAAATTGCGGTATTTCACTCTAAATGATTCATATTCAAGATAAATCACAGTGCCTCCTTTATCTCCCACGCCTGCTACCCCTCATGGAGGTTAATTTTTGTTATATTCCCAATATGCAATAGCCATCTTTCAATCCATGTTCCGGACAATCCCTCAAGATGTATCCTATAGGTATATTTATTATCTCTCTGCCCGTATACTGTCCTTTGTCATACTCTCTTAACGTGATTAAATCCCCAACTTTAAAATCTCTATCGTCCTTGCGGAGTTCAAAGTTTTTCTTATTGGCTTTTACATCTTCAAAGTATTTGGGACTTATTTTTAATTCATGAACTTTCATTGTTTTTCTTCTCCATTTATGTGCTTATCAATGATCTCCTCAATGGTTTTGTATCTCACCCACACACCCTTATATTCACCTGCCATATTCACTCCGCTATACCAAATATCAGTCTTGATATCCTGCATGGTCTTTGAGAGGTGAGTGCAATTCCTAATGGAATCCTCAATTTCCATTTCTTCTTTTGGTGTTGGAAGTCTGTTATAAGTGTCACAAACATGATCATAAGTCTCTTTTGATATCTCAATAATAATTTTTACTGTTTCACTCATTCGCTATCCCCCTTGTACTTTTCGATGATATCAAGTGCCTTTTCCATGCCTATTTCTTCATCCGTTGACATTGGCTCGTTAGCTATGCAGTCTTTTATCTCTGCGGATATCTTGTCAAGAATCTCGGCAATAGTCAGAGTCTTTTTCATACTGTTTATTTCTTGCTCGGCTATTTCGTAGACTCTCCGCTTGTCCAGTGAATACCTTTCTTTAAGTCTACGCTTTAATGCAAACTTTTCACCGTCTGTCATTTATTCACCGCCTTTCTTCCGCAGTTAGGGCAAAAATGGAAATGCTCAAAGTCCATATCCTCGCTTTCCATTCCACATTTAGAACATTTAAAAACGCCACTTATCTCATCACCCTCATATATCCATTCCATTGTGTTATCATCGGCTGACTCCAACATATCCAACACGGCTCTGATTGAGTCTTTGTAATCGGTACAGTGATAATCGTTATAGGCTTTTGTTAGGTCGAGGATTAAATCACTCATGTTGCACCTCTCATATCTGCTCCACAGTTAGGGCAAAACTTGAAATGCGTTGCCATGAAATCGGCTTTGCCAACATAACCTGTCGGGGGTGGAGTTTGACCGCATTTTGAACACCGCCAATTATCAATATTCTTATCGTATATCCATTCTCCCTTGTTCTCGGCTGAATTGGGAAAAGAGTAGGTCGGTAACTCCGTGAACAACTCACCTATTCTTACCGCATTGTTGGTAGAGTATAAGATTTTCTCCATGTCCTCTTTCTTGATATATTCACTCATACGCCTGCTACCTCACATGGGTTTTCATATGCTTTCGGTTTAGGTATCCATGCTGTCACATTGTTCTGCCACCATTCCAGATCCACTGCCATGAAACAATCCATGATCACTCTTTTGGGCAGATCCTTGGATTCATCTGCAATGACTGTTGCAATGACTTCCTGTCCGTCATCCGGTTGTCTCTCTGAAAAAGGAATCCACTGCCTCTCATTTATGGCATCAATTGCTCTCTTGCATGCCATTTTGAAAAATTGGTCAGATGAATTGGATGAATAATATATCAGTGTATTCTTTGCAAATTCATCATTCATCCGATTCCCTCCACATCTTCACAACGCATATGACACACACAATCATGATGATGACATATGCAATGACGATTGAAACAATCTGTCCTTTTGTAAACGGAATTGCCTCCGCAATCATCACTCCATTCATTCGTCTGCCTCCTCAGTTCCATCTTTTCTCCCTAAAGCACACAATACAGAGTTGTATGCATCAATTTTGCCTTTCTTATATGCCACATCCGGATCAAGAGGATTTGCATTCCCTGTGTCCACTCCTAACTCCCACACTCTGCTCTCGAGACAATCAAGGAAATATGTCAGATCCTCTGAGTTTTCAGATTCCTCAATTGTCTTTTCTGACTCTTTGCTGACATTCCCTGTCATCTGATCTGTTATCATGGCAAGGCTCTTGGAGATATCTGCAAGGACACACATGATCATTCCCAGATGAATGGAATCAGCCTCCTCTTTGCTTGCCTCATCCGGTAACATGTTTATGATTGTGCTCATAACGCTGTCATTTTCTTCTGTTCTGGTCATCCTGCAACCTCCATTTCCATCTTTCTTTCCTCTCTATCAGTCACAAGCAGTTCAATTTCTGCCTTGTGGACTCCAACAACCTTGTAAATGCCAAGGCAGTCATGGCAGAAATAATAAAGTTGTCCACACTGATGTCTCTGTGCCATGAGTGCACTGCATTTGGGACACATGGGAACATTCTGTGAAATAATCATCTGATCCTCCTCACTGATGCAATTCTGGAATTACTAAAAGCAATCATTGCTCTCTGAGCATCATTTTCTGTTCTGAATAACCACTCATAGTGGTCTCTTTTTTCTCTGACTCTTGCAAGCAGGACAACATCACGGAGTCTGAGTTTCACTTTTTTTAAAGTTATCGGTGCAATATGCTCTTTTGAAGTTGCAACAACACAAGCCATGATCATCCCTCCCTGTTTATCTCGTTTTCTTTGACAGTCACATTGAATATCCCAAGTTGTCCAAGTTCCTCAAGGAGTCTCTGATATTCTGCATCTGTCAATTTCTGATCCATTAGTCCGGTGATTTCAATGGTCATTCCATCAATCATCTTTCCGGATAATTCCTCCAGAAATGATTTTTTGACCTGTTTTATGTCCATTCCCTCAAACAGATCCTCAATTCTGTTTTCGCCATAATCGTTCATTTAGTTCCCTCATTTCATTGAAAAACAATGATGTCCATATTGGCACATTGGAGTGCCAAGATTCTGATGATATTGATTTCTTGCAAACCACAATGGTTTGGGAGTCCATCCCTCCTCTATGAGTGCAAGTGCCTCATTGCAGTCATCATTGGGAGTAAGTCCGGATCTGAATCTTGATGATTCAAATGCACTTGATTCACAGATCTGCTTGATTGACATGTTGAATGCCTCTGCTCTGCAAAGGACTGTATACATCACCCAAAGTTGACCAACAACGCCCTCACCCTCTGCCTCTCTCATTGCCATGTCTTGCAGATACCAACAATCCTCCTCTGTGAGATTGCGGAATCCATTTTCCTCTAATGGCACATAGACATATTCCGTGATGATCTCCGGTTCTTGCTCAACATAGATATATACAATCTCCGGAGCATCCTTTCTGAGTGGATCAGTGGTGCTCATGTGATAATTTCTTGTGTGCGAATAGTAAGAACCTACGCCTGCTACTCCGACAAGGAGAGCAACAATGAATGTGTAAATGATTGGTATTGCCTTTTTCATTTGTCCTCCTTGTTGTCATAATGTCCGGAAAGAATCTTTGCCATGTTCTCTGGTCTGATCATCCAACCAAGAGTGGAGATCCAATTCCTGTGATTCTGTCCCTTGAGGAAATCAGATGCCTCTGCTTTCTGGAACATGGTCTTAAAATCCTCATAGGTGTATTTTTCCATGCACTGTCTGATAGAAAGTTTCTGTCTGACTGATAAGAACTGATAATCAAAAGGGAGATATGATTTGCAGATGTCATTAAACATAGAAACAATGAGTGAATAATCAATGGGTTGAGATGTGTGGTTGACATCGGAGGTTGTATCATCCTCTATATCTACCTCTTTCTCTTTCTCTATCTCTTTCTCTATCTCTATATCTATCTCTTTCTCTATCTCTATCTCTTGTCGGACATTGTCCTTTTTTGTCCTCAATGTGTCCTCAATAAGTCCTTGACTCTGTCTTGCTCGCCAATCCCTTTTTTTCTGTGCCCATTCGGTCTCACAGCCAATCATTTTCTGAACTTCATTCATGAAATATGTGCCATCATCCAGAATCTCCATCATTCCAAGTTCAGTGAAAATGTTGATTGCACTCCTAACAATGTCCACATTGGTGTTGGTGAGTGTTGAGAGCATCTCCTCATTGTATGGAATCTGATCAGAGAATCTGAGATTGCCCTCATGGTCAACTGACTCACACAAGAGTTTTAAATAGAACAGGATGTAATCTTTTCCATTTGGCATTGCCTCAATGATCCGGATGTCATGCCTCTTGAAAAAGTCTCTCTTGAGTCTCAACCAAAAATATTTTTTAGTCTCAGTCACTGTTTAAACCTCCATTACATTCTTAATGCGTACAGTGTGACCTTGTGTCCGGTATACTGACATATCTTTTTCCCAATAGGCTCAACAGTTCCATCCTGTGACATTTCATTAAGTCTTGGTGCAGTGAAATTTCTCTCAGATGTAGGAATCCAACCTTTTCTCCACATCATCACTGCTATTTCCTTGGCAGTCATTCCTCTGTCTCTGCCATACTTCTCAGCAACTTCATTCATGCATTCAATGATCTGTGAATATCTTTTCTTTTTATCCACACTCTGATGTGCATCATGTCTTGTCTCCAGAGTGGTCATTTCACCATATTGTCTCTGTTCCATATTTGCCTCCGTCATAAAAAACTCTTTCCAAATATCTGAATGAACTTTGTCCGGTCTCCGTTTTTCTGTTCCCATTTCTCTTGGCAGTATTTCTTGAGCATAATGTCAAAAGGAATGTTGAAATGGACTCCCTCACTGCTCAGATCATGATGCCTGCCACACAGATAACACCAACAGCCTTGTTCCTCTGATATACGCCTGCTACCATAGCCATGAATAATGTGATGCTTGTGCAGATCCTGTTTAGAGCCACAGATAAGACATTCTTTTTCATCACTGATGATTGACTTGCTCATCTGTTTTCATACCTCTTTCTGCCCCATCTGATTGCTGTCATCACACTAATGATTGAGAAACATTGGAATGAATGTTCCCCACCATCCTCTGACCAATTCACACAGAAAAATCTTTCATTGGTCTCCAAAATCCTGCTTTCATAGATTTTGAGTTTTCCACAATTCACATCCATTGTGAAAATCTTTTCACCATCTTCTGTGGATTCTTTCAGTTCTATTGGCATGAGGTTTTGAATGTTCTCAATTGCCTTTTCAAGTGTTGGGAGATAATCCTCTCCGAAAGGTGCAAGATTGAGTGTGGTGCAAACAAGTTCCTCACCATAGCAATCAACAATTGTGTAATAGTGCTCAATCTTTTTGACAGTTGCCTCTTTTCTGTTGCCTCTGTCATCAAACACCCAAACCTTTTGACCAACATATCTGTTGAAATCATATTCATAAGGTTTGCGTTTTTCCTCCGGTTTATTTGCACTCATGCAGTCCCAGAGATTCATTTGTCCGTCACACTGATAGTCTTTAGGGATCATTCCATTTGTCCTTTAGTCTTTGGATCTCATCGGGAGGCAACACATCAATGTCCAGATCCTTTGCCTCCTCAATTATCTTGTCAATAAAGAAACTCATTTCTGACTGATTGAAACCGCTTGATCCTTTAAAGACCACATACCAATCTGCATCTTTCCCATTGATAGGATGTGATTCTCTGAATCTGTAATATTTAAAGAATCCATTTGGTTTCTTTCCCTTTGGAACAGGGATGAGGAGTGATGGAGCATAATCCTCAAGCATTTTGAGATAGATGTTCTCTGCCTTGTCTCCTGTTGCCTTGGCAATCTCTCCAAGGAGTGCCCAACAGTAGGAATTGGAGTTGAGAGACCTTTTCTTTTTATGCTCAACAACCTCAAAGACCTTTGATCTTGCTTGTTGCATCAGAAACTTGATGCATTCATCGGGATGGTCAATCATGTTTCAACCTCCTCATGAAAAAGGCAACTCCTCAACAAGTCCCTCCGGAAGATTCAGAAAATCATCACTGCTTGCAGTGCTCTCAGATCCATCTGCCTTTTTGCTCTCTGCAAATTCAACATCCTCAACCATGATCTGAACTGAATAGACCTTTGAGCCATCTTTCTGAGTGTAGTTGTTGTTTTGCAGTCTGCCTGTCACAACAACCTTTGTTCCTTTTTTGAGATATCTCTCAACAAACTCTGCCTGCTTTCCAAAGGATGTGCAGTTGAAAAAGTCTGCATCCGGATCTCCCTCTCTTTTGAATCTTCTGTCCACTGCCACAGAATATCTTGCAAAGGTTGTTCCATTTGTTGAGGATGAAACCTCCGGATCTCTTGTCAGTCTGCCCATTATGATGACTTTGTTCATGAGTCTGCCTTTCCTTTCTTGGAGATCACCCAGACAGATCCTGTCTTTTCAATGAAAAGGTCATCTCCGGAGATTCTGCCACTCTGGACAACAAGGTTGGATCTCTTGGTCTTAAAATGTCTGTTGGCAATGCTTATTGCCTCATCTCTGGGAAAACTCTTGGAAAAAACCAAGAATGTTTTTCTGCCTGCTTTGTAGATGTTCATCTCTTGTCCCTCCCAAATTTCAGTTCCTTGCTTTTGATGCATGCATTCCCAACATAGGTGATGTGATTGGGCAGGATGCTCTGCATCTCATCCTTTCTCACCTCAATCAGTTCTTTCATGGTGATTGGTCTCTCCTCGGTCTGCATCTGTCTCATCCTCCGTATATTCAAATTCAATTGCCTTGAGTTTCTTTAAAACCTTTTTGAGTGGTGTCATCTGCCTTGATGTTCTCATAATGAAAACCATCAGATCCTTTTCACAATCAAGGCTAATTGTGTAAGTTGAATCAACTGTTGTGTTGACATCATTCATTCCGGAATTGCTCTCAACTATTACCTCATCACCCTTTTTTAGTCCGGAATATGATGGTGCTTGATAAATCAATCCATTAGAGCAAAGAACTAAATCAATTGTGTTGTCGCTCATTTCGTTCCTCCTGTTCTACGCCTGCTACCTCACATGGAGTTTTTGTCCGGTTTAGGATTTCATAAATAATTGGATTTTCTTCTCTCCTCACCACATGACCTGTGATGTCTTGCAGGACTGTTCCGTTTTTGAGAATGTGAGTGATCATGTTCAGTCCTCATGTTCTGCAAATGAGATGTCATTGATAGAAATTTCAAGAATCTGAGCAATTCTGAGTGCATTGCTGATTGAGATGCTTTCGGGTTTCTTTTCCCAATTCTGATAGGTGTTGACATGGATGCCTAATTTCTCAGCCATGTCTGTCTGGGAGATGTCTTTTGCTCTCCTCCATGCCCTAAGACCTAATGCCATCTTTTTTCCCTCCTTTCAGTCTACAATTTGTAGACTTGAGTCTATATTATTCTAGGTTTTGTGGATTGTCAATAATTTAATCTATATTTCATAGATTTTTATAAATGTCTTTGATATATTGCCTGTGGAGGACAATGAAATGAATATTGGTGAAAATATAAAAAACATACGAAAAGCACACGGAATGGAGCAGGCAGAACTTGCAGAAAAACTGCATATTTCAAACAAGACTGTCTCCTCTTGGGAGTGTGGAAGAACAGAACCTAAGATTGGAATGATTGAGGCAATGTGCAAGATATTTGAGTGTGACAAGTCTGCCTTTTTAGACGGAGTTGAGGCTAAACCTCCGGAACATCTTATGAAATATATGCAGATGATCAGTTCATTGAATAAAGAACAGCAGGAAAGTGTCATCAAATACATTGAATTTCTTAAGTCATCTGATCCTCAGAAATAATGTTAAATTCACGCCTACTGTATTAGACAGTTTCAGTTTTCAGTTCACTGTTTTACTTTTTTGAACACTTATTGAACACATATGAGAGAGGTTTGAAACAATGAATGATACAAAAGATATTATTTTGAAACTGAAAGACATCAGAGAGGAAAAAGGACTGTCCCTCAATGACATAGTTAATCTGATTGAGAAAAACGGAGATATAGTCTCCAGATCATCTGTGCAGAGAGTCTTTGCAGATGGTTCAGAGGATGTTTCATTCCGGTATGAGGAGACAATCCGTCCCATTGCCAAGGCTCTGCTTGATATTGAGACAATTGAGGAAGATGACAACATGGACATCCAAGCCATGAAAATGCTCCTCAAATACAAGATCCAAAAGATTGAGGAATTAGAATCACAGATCAGTCAGTTGGAATCGGATTTGAACAAAGAGAAACTGAAATCTCATGAAAAACTTGAAAAGGAAAGAGAACGTGCAAACAGGAGCATTGATTTTCTAAAAGACCAAGTTGCCCTCAAAGACAAGAGGATGGACATTCTTTTGGAGTCAGTGCAGAAAAAAGATTCAAGGTTTGATGAACTGATGGACAAACTCATCAAATGTCAGTGCTGTGTCCATAACAAAGGAATAACAAATGAATCATGATGAAGAAATAAAAAATATAATCAGAGAAAATCTGACAAAATGTCGGAATGAAAGAAATTTGACACAAACTGAGGTTGGAAAAATAGTTGGAAAGTCCAAGACAGCAGTTGCCTCTTGGGAACAGGGACTTTCAATGCCGGATATTATCACTTTAATAAAATTATCAAGATATTATGGTGTAAGTATTGAATATATGCTTGGAGGAGTGAAATGAAAATTGCACTTTATTGCCGTGTAAGTACGGCAGAACAAGCAGAGCATGGTCATTCTATCGGTGAACAGGCAGAAAGGCTCAAGAACTATTGCAAATCAAGAGGATGGAAAAATTATCAAGTCTATACTGATGCAGGTTTCTCCGGTGCTAAATTGGACAGACCTGCCCTCCAAAGTCTTATTGCAGATGTTAAGAATCACAAGGTTGGAATTGTCCTTGTCTATAAATTGGACAGACTCTCAAGGTCTCAAAAAGACACACTTATGCTCATAGAGGATGTGATCCTGTCCAACAACTGTGATTTCATATCCATCTCAGAGAACTTTGACACATCAACTCCTCTTGGCAGAGCAATGATTGGAATCCTTGCTGTTTTCGCTCAGTTGGAAAGAGAACAGATCCATGAGAGAATGTGCATGGGAAAAGAGGCAAGAGCAAAACAAGGCAAATTTAGAGGAGGAGGTCTTGTTCCTATTGGTTATGAATACACAGATGGAAATCTAATTGTGAATGAATATGAGGCAATGCAGATCAGAGAGATTCACAGTCTTTATCAACAAGGTTATTCTTTTAAAGCAATTGCCAGAACCTTTGCTCAAAAAGGTTATTCTCACAAATATGGAGAATGGAATGAGCACAGAATCAAGAGAGTGCTTGTCAATAAAGTCTATTTAGGAAAGATTCACTATAAAGGTGAATATTTCGATGGTGAGCATGAACCTATCATTGATGAGGACACATTCAACAGATCAGTTGCCATTTGGGAATCACATGACTATTCTCTAAATAATAACGGAGGCAAAACGTCATATCTGAGTGGTCTTATCTGGTGCAAACAATGTTCTGCCAGATATGGACTTGCAACATCACGTTGCAATGGAAAACACTATCACTATTATAGATGTTATTCACAGCGTAAGACTAACAGAGGAATGATCAGAGATGAGAACTGCAAAAATGTATCTTACAAAATGAAAGAACTTGATCAAATCATTTTTGATGAGATTGGAAAACTTGCTATCGATCCCTCATACATCCAAAAAATTGAACCTCAAAAGGATGAAACATCAAAAAAAATCAAACTGTTGCAGAAACAGATAGACAAACTTGATGCTCAGAGATCCAGATTCATGGATCTATATGGTCTTGGAACATTCACTGTTGATGACATCCAAGAGAAAATAGAACCACTCAATGAACAGAGAATGAAACTTGAGCAGGAAATCAAAACCCTCCAAGACAGCAAACCTCTCTCTGAGCAGGATGCAATCAAAATGTTGTCCAATTGGGATGATGTTCTTGGGAGTGGTGACTTTGACCTCATTAAATCTCTCCTCAATGCTCTAATTGAGAGAATAGACCTTGATGGTGATGATATTTACATCCATTGGAGGTTTTCTTGACTTTGTCTTTTTAATCCATCGTTTGAACGATAGATTGAATATGCAAAAAAGACAGGAGGCTCTGTTCTCCTGTCTTTTTCCATATTTGTCCAATATCATGCTCTTGGATTTATGATATCATACACATCACACTCAAGTGCCTCTGCTAATTGCAGAACTGTGATGACCTGTGCCTTGTTTATATCCCTATAACCCATTTCAAATGCTTGAATTGCTCTGAGTGGCACTCCGGATTTCTTTGTAAGTTCACTCTGGGACATTCCCTTGTCCTCTCTCATGAACTTTAATCTGCTTTTAAACATTTCACACCTCCTCACATCCATTTTCCATTGAAACCCTTGTCATTGAGTCTCTTATATAGATTTTGCAGTCTCCTGTGCTCATTGATGATGTTTCTGGACATCTGAATCTGATCCTGTCTGTAAATTGGTGTCAGAGTGGTTTTCCACAATGGAATTACCTTGCCATTCTTAGTCTCTTTGAGAATCTCCTTTGATTCTCTTAAACTGTCCCCAAGGAAATTTCCATCCTCCATGTAACAACTTAATATATAACTGACCTCATCTGCAAGCATCTGCATGTCAGATCTGCCATCCCTCTCATCCTCCGGATATGTGTTCAGATCTTCTCTCAGATCATAACTCCTCACCCTGTCCAATTCCTTTAATACTTCTTTATCTGTAATAGTCATATGATCCTCCAATCTGGAGAGAGGTCATGCCTCTCTCCTCTCCATTGCTTTCATCTTGTTTCCTCAATACAACTGATTTGTCATCACTTCTCTTGGGCAACCCTCAAATCCTATAAGTTCAACCATTGCCCATTCTCCATTTTCAAAGACATGAACCACTCTGACTTTAAAATCCTTGCCTCTCGGATTAACTAACATTTTGACATCTCCGGTTTTAACTTTCATCTTTCCTCCATTCCGGAGGGGAGGAGTGATCCTCCCTCTCTCTTATGCAAACAGTGCCTCAAGCTGTGCCATGTCTACCTTGCCAATGAGATTGAACACCATTCCAAATGCCTCTGCTTTGCTGTGTCCCTGTGATACAAGATAGTCAATCTCAACCATGTTCTTGGTGTTGTTCAGACACATGTTCAAATCCTCATTTGCAAAGGTCTGATGTCCATATAATGTCTTGGTCAATCTGCCATTCTCATCAATATATTTGTCCTCAATGGCTTGATAGTAAACATCATCAAGGACTATGGTGAAATGCCTGTCTCTGACTGTATAATTTTTGATGATAACCTGTGGATTGTTCATGTTCTGTGCCTCCTCCGTTTTGAGTTCCTCCATGATGTCCTCAAACCATCTGCCATCCAAACCTTTGAGATGTTCCATTTCGTACTCATCATGTGTCTCAACCGCTGTCTTGACTGCCTGTTTAAACTCTTTATATTCCATGTTGTTTCCTCCTTAAAATCTGCATCTGATGTGTCCCTGTGACTATAATATATCACTGTGGTGATATAATGTTAATATCGGAATATAGCACAAACTTTCAATCGGTTTTCGCTGATTTCTTTGTGCACTTTGTATCACCGTAGTGATATATAAAGGCAAAAAAATAATCCCTCAAGGAACAGAATCCTTGAGGGACTTTCTGGGAGAAGAAAACAAAAATGAAACCTAAATGGCAGTTCCCTAATTCATACGCCTGCTACCTCTCAAGGAGATAACAGACTAACATCCAGACCTGCCCTCTGCCTTGCCTATTGCAACATAATGCCAATAGAACAGAGGGTTGTTGGTTGTGAATACCTTTCCAAATGCAAACATCTGCTCATTCACCAAGACTTCTGGCTTGTCATAAGCATCTCTAAGGTCTGCATATCTGTTTTTGTATATTACCGGATTGAACTGAGCAGATGCCTGTCTCATCTCATTCATGCCAAACTGCTGAAAATGATTCCACAAGGCATTGGCATCAGATCCGAATGCAGATTTAAGGTCTGAATACTTATCTGCATAGAAAACAGGATCAAAAACAGGTGAGTAGTCATATCCATTTATGACATATCCCTGTGTAGGTGCAGGAGTGTTCCAGATGTCAAAATAACAAAAATCTTGGTCACAGACCTTGCCTGCAATCTTGTTGGATCTGATGTGGTTCTCCGTTCCACCATACTGCCAAATCTCAACAAGTGCCCCACTCTTAAGAGTTGGCTTTTGTGTACCATAGCAGGCAACCCAATGAGGATATATCATCAGTTCTGAGTCATTGAATTTGGAATTGAAATGACTCTGTGAGGTATAGATTCCGCACACATAGCCTGCACTGATCATGGTGTCACAGAATGCCTTGATGATCCATGTGAGATTCTGCTTGTTCTGATTGAGCATTCCTCCCTCCACATCATACCAAACATGGAGGATGTCTTTGCCTTTCAGATATTCGATGAAATAATTTGCCTGCTGAATGGCACTCTGGACTGAGAATGCATATCCAAGATAATATGCTCCAACAGGGATTCCATTTGCCTTGCAAGAGGAATAAAAGGTCTCAAATGACGGATCTTTATAAAAAGGAGAGGCGTTTCCTCCATCTGCACCACCTGCACGAAGAATTGCAAACTGCACTCCCTCTGCCTTTGCCTGTGCCAGATTCATGCCTCTCTGATAATTGGATATATCAATGCCAAATGTGGTCTTTAATCCCACAGGACTTTCCTCCTCATATTCGATATATGGTAAGATTCCCCAATCAGTCCATGATCTGCCTTTTCTGCCACCTTTATAAAGGAATCTCTGACCTTTGCCATCAACATAGGTATATTGGACTTTGCTTGCCCAATCTGATGTGCATTCAACAACATTGAATGTCTCACCTTGGTATTGGAAATCCCCAACATAGATGCCTGCATGCTCATGTCCCTTGTCGGAAATATAGAGATATGCTCCTGCTTTGCACAGTTGGGAGAAATCCTTTGACCGTTGGTTGCATTGCATCAAAAGGTGATATCCGTCACAATCTCCTGTTGGGAAATCCTTTGGACTGACATAATAACCTGTTGTCCGGTTATCCGTCCAACCTCCCAAAATTGCCTTAATCAGATTCCAACAGTCAAAGGAAAATCTCTTGCCATCGTAATAACCGCAATTATACGGAAATTTATTTCTATATGTGTTAGGCACATCATGTGCCAATTTCAGTTTTGCGATAAAATCAGATATTTTCATGATATCTTGCCTCTCACACATACATTCACAGTCATTGTTCCGGTGTTGCCCTCTCTGACAATCGTCAGTCCAAGGCTTGTTGCACTTGTCTGAACTGCCTTGGCAACCCAACCAACATCTGTGCAGTTGTTGATGCTTGCCTCAATGACTGCATTAGTAATTTCAAAAGGAAGTGTCACAGATCCTATGCCACTATAAAGGCTTGTGAGGAAAGTGCTCCATGAGATGCTTGCTGAGTTGATGGAAACCTCTTTCCACGCCACACAGACTCCAGATGCATATTTCTGCCATGTCCATCCATCTGTCTCACCTTTTGAGCCAACATAGTCCTCTATGGTGTTGAAAATCTTGTCCTGCATCTCCAAGGATGCTGTTTCTGCAACCTTTTCAGCAGTCTGAGTCATATTTCCAACAAGTCCGGATATTGTCTCCGTGAAATTTCCAAACTCAACCTCTGAATACTGTTCAAAGAGGCAGTCATAGACAAAACCAATGACATGAGTCATCAGATGGACACCAAGTCTCTCATCAATGACCTCAACTGTGTCTCCAATGTCTGTCAGCTTGTCCAGATTGGCTTTCAGAGTATAGTTGACCTGTGGAACACAGTTTGTCTCAAGATAATCCTCTGCCTGCTGTTCCAGATCTGAAACAAGTGCCTGCAAATAGTCATTCTCTGTCGGATAATCCTCTTTGTTGATGTTATCCTGTGTGAATGTGACCGTTTTGCAATATGGCAGATCATACTGAGTGGAACTGACCACATAAATGCTCTTAGACGGATCAAGAGCATTCAGTTTGATGCCATCTCTGCCAATAGGCAGGAGTTTGGTGCAGACTGCATTCCAATTTTCATGACATGTGATGTCCTTGAGGTTCTTTTTGTACTGAACCACAATGCCATTGTCTGTACCAATTTCTGAAACAACCGATATATTAAAATTATTTCTGACAAGATGTCCTCCCCAGATGGAGACAACATCTCTGAGTGCATCATAGAATGATTTTCTAATGCACTGATATGAGTTTTGAGTTGCAATGTCTGATGAAACTGAAAACTCACTCCAAGGCTCAGTTGAGACATTCAACTGAGTGAGTGCATCACCACAGTTCTTGTTCTCAACATCTGCCTCTGCAATCAGATAATTCTTGGAGTCATAAAAGACATGAAAGCACTTTGAGGAAATCTTGTTCTTTGTCTTGGTAACATTTCCCACTCTGAATGCTTGGTCTCCGGTGGGAGTGTTTGCCACAATGATATTTCCCTCAACTAAGTGATCTATGTATTCAAGACCTGCATCCAAGTCCAGATAATAGTCACCATTGTCTTTCTTATGGACTTTTGCTTTGAGAGGTCTGAGCACCACATCACCATTTGATGTGAATGTGGTGTCAGTTGCTCCAAATACTCTGATCATGAATTATTCCTCATTGGGATATGCTGTGCCATCTTCCGCAAAATGATATCCGTCTGCCTCAACCTTGGTTCTGGTCTTTGCTCTCCAAGTGTTTGGAACATCATTGATGCTCCAAACCTCTCCGGTGTTCACATTGATGTCTCTCTGCTCCAAGTGTCTTGCATATTTATTGACCATTTTATCCCTCCAACTCTGAAACTTTGTTTAAAAGTTCATCAACCATCTCTGCCAGATCATCAATTGCCTGTGAATTGACATCAGACAATTCAGCAACATCACAAATTGCAGAATCATTTTCTGCAACACCTGTTGAATTGTTGCTGATTCCAATTCTTTCAGATGCAGTGTCTGCTTTCTGATAAAAATTTATATTATCAACCTTGGCAATAAGAGCATTCACAAGGTTTTCAAGTTTAGTGATTCTTTCGTCTATACTCATTATGAGCCTCCTCATGCATCCTTTCTTCCAAAGAATTGAAGTGTTGCCATCAACATTTCATTAGTGGTGTAATTAGGTGTAGAAATTAAACATCTATATGAAATATACTTGTTAGAATTAGCAAAAATTCTTATGTATTCCTGCACTGATGAACCTCCACTGAATGAATCAAGTTCTGTCCAATTAGTGCCATCATTTGAGCCTTGTATGTGATATGTGCTTGCCAACTGTCTTGACGGTGTGATTCCACTTGGAGCAAATGGATAAACAGTTGCTCTTGCAACTGCACATGGATTCACAAAAGTATATCCAACCCAACCATCAGCAGATGTGTTTACTGCATTCCAACTTGATGCACCATTTCCATCAAAAGCATTTTTGGCAGGCATATATTCACTTGATGCAATTGCCTGTCCCTCTGGTTCTGTGTCAGATGTCATTGTTGGGACTTTAGCATTCAACACACTTTCAAAATATGTTGAGTTTGCAATTGACTGCACCCATGTTGAATCAGCAATAAGAGTGTATGATGCATAATTGTTCAAACCAATATATGACATTGCACTCTGATTTGCAGAGATTGTTGATGCCCATGTGGTACATCTTACAAGATAATCAACTGCCTCACTGCTTGACATAAGAGAGGCAAGTGCTGATGCATCTGCAAGAACATCTGCAAGAGTTAAATATGTGCCCTCAACATCTCCGAACCATAACCACCAATTAAGATCATTGGCAGGTACATCAGCAGGTGCAGGACATGTGAGAGATTCAGTCTGTCCATCTGTGGTGATCACAACTGTGTCAGTGTAAGTGTCAGTTCCATCAGATACAGTGATTGTGTATGTATCAGCAGAATGCACACTAAAAGTGAATGGTGATCCTGTTGCATAGGAACTTTCTTGTGTTCCTTGGCATCTGCAAGTGTAACCATCCGGATATTTCACTGTGATAGATGCAGAAAAATGTGAATCATCAATCAGATAGATCTTGCAGGCATCTACATTCTGAGTGACCTGTGCATCATCTCCGGAAAGAACTGCATCAATTGTGTGGACACCATATTCAGTTGTTTCTGCCTGCCACTGAGTAGATGATCCAGAGACTTGTTCTGCTGTGATGACTCTGCCACTTGGAGTTGTGACTGTAACCTCAGATCCTGCATCAGATGTGATGAGGAGCAGTGCACTCATTCCACCACCTGCACCATTGGTGACAGTGAATGTGGTCTTTTCTCCGTTGGTATAGGTTATGGTGTAAATATCAACCAATCCCTCAGTTCCTGTCTTTTCAATGCTTGCAATGCCATTTCCGTCAATGCCCTTGGCAAGCATGACCTTGACCTCACTGATCTGATGTGAGTTTTGAATGCTCATGTGTTTCCTCCTTAGAATGTGACATCCTGCTCAAGTGATAAGATTCCAATCAAAATAGTGAATCTGTCCTGTCCAATGCCTATCTGCATGTCATAAAAATACTGTCCTGCATCCACCTCAGATGTGTCCTCCGGTGCAACTCTGACAGAAATCAGTCCATCAGACTGAACAATCCCATTGGCAAGGGATTTCTGAAAGACCTTATCTGTTGAGTTTGGTCTTTCTTTACATGTCATATAAGCAGAATCAACTGTCATGGGATTACCATCCATGTCAATGACTTGCACATTAAATGCAAGAGTGTCACCTTTGACCATCGTGATGTTCTGATTCTGCATCTGAAAATTTGATCTCATTTATATCCACCTTGAACCTTTCTCAACTGAAATCTGAGTCACATTTCCTGTCCATGAGATCTCGTTTGCTCCGGATCTTAAGACAAGATTGTTGAAGTCACCCGACACCATCCGATTCATGAGGACATCACCTTTATATGCATTCATTTCCTGTGCATCTAACGTGATATAGCCTGCACTTGAAAGATTGATGGTGAAAACCTCTGTGCCATTTATGGAAAGTTTGATGGTGTCTGATCCATAGATGGTCAGTGTCGGTCTTGAAGTAGTGTTTCCTCTGTTGAGAACCTTGAATGAATTAAAATTGTTGTCTAAAACCTGCATATAGAGGTCAAAATCAAGAGGTTGTCCCCTCTGGATAGAAACCCAGAGATATCCAAATGTTTTTGCCTCTGCCAGAGATGCAGTGAGTGAGATTGTGGACTGCAAAGGGATTGCAGTATGTCCAAATGAGTCTGCATCTGTCGGATGATCTCCGATGATTCTGACTGTGCAGAAATTTTCTCCTGTTCCGTCACAGTCTGCCTGCAATGTATATGATCCTGCACTCAGATTCATGTTGTCCAAAGGGACATATATCTCTGTGTTGACCAATGCATTTCCATTAAATGAAATCACACCATTTTCAACAGTGATGGTGACTCCATTCTTGGTGACTGTGTAAGGTTTTATGCGGAATTTGTTTTTTGCAACTACAAATGCATCATCAACCGCTGAAAACTTGAATGGCTGAACATGGAAAGTGATTGTTGCTGTCTTGAATCTCACAAGTCTTTCAAAATCTATCTGTGAGATGATCTCATACTGATAGAATTTATCCGGTTCATTGGAAAAGATGACGATTCCCTCTGATGTGAAATATTCAATGACCTCATCCACATCATAATCACCAAATAACCCAACAGAAATCTGCTTGTCATAGGCTGAATATCCCAACTTTGTGACAATGTCACCATCTCTGCCATCAATAGTCTCTGTCTTAGTCCTCATCAGAGGTTTTGTGATGGGAGGCAGAGACTGAATCAACAATCCCTTGATGAGAGTGCTCTTTTTCCCATTTAGGATCACATAATTCATTTAAACTGCCTCCTCATGAATAAACAAGATTTGTGACTGTCTTATCAACAAACTGTCCCATTGCCTCATCATCCATCTCAATCTTGACTTGATATAATGCCTCTTTGAATGCATCCACCATCTCAGCGACAGCAAAACCATTCATCACTCCAGATCCTGCTCCGGTGATGCTCATATCAGTTGCAAAGGATGTGGGAATTACATTCTGCATGTCCTTGGCAATGCTCTGCATCTCATTTTCAAAACCAACTCCAATGCCTTGAGCAATATATTTGCCAACCTCATCTCTGAATACCTTAGAGGGAGACTCAATGCCAAGTGCATCTTTCATTCCATCAAGAAGTCCATCAGCAAATTCACTGATCTTGTCCTTGATCCAATCTCCCATGCTTGTGATGCCCTCCCAGAGTCCCTTAACAATGTTTTTGCCAATTTCCATGACCTTTGAGGGAAGTTCTGAAAGTGTATCAATGATATTATTGACAAGGTTTGATGCACCCTCTTTTGCTTTGTCAGCAATATCAAGTGCAAACTGTCCAACCTTTTCAATTGTCTTGAGCAACCAATCCCAAAGTCTTTCGGGCAAGGTTTTGACAAAATCAATGATGTTATCAATGAATGACTTGCCTGTTTCCTTTGCCTTGTCAGTGGTCTGCTTACCCCAATCTGCAATCTTGCCAAGAGTAGTCAGCAACCATGTCCAGATTTGCTCCGGTAACTGTTTCACATAATCAATGACACCATTGATTATCTTAGGAACATTAGTGACTACCCAATTCCAACAATCTGCATTGAACTGAATAATCTTGCCAATAACCTCACCAAGGACAACTCCAAGCATATAAGGCAGATTTTTGATAAACTCAACTGCCTGCTGAATGATCTCACTTGCCTTTGCAGGCAGTTCTTTGAACACATCAATGATGCTTGTGAGCCATTCAGCAATCTTTGCCTTTGCATTAGCAAAACTCTCCGGAACAATCGTGTTAAAGAAATATTTGATTGCCTCCCAAGTCTCACCAAACAACTCAGTGCCTGCCTCTTGGAGTGCAGGGATGGAGTCTCTGATGCCTGTGATGATTCCCTCAATGATCAGAGGAATTGCTTTCACAATCTCCACAATGATTGTGGGTAAGTTTGTGATTAGTGCAGTGAATAACTGCACACCTGCTCTGACTATTGCAGGAATGTTCTGTGCAATGGCAGTGATAATTTCTGTGATAAGTTTAGGAAGAACCTCCACAATGCCATTGATAATGGCAGGTAGATCCTCCACAAGTGACATAAACAGGTCAATGCCTGCCTCAATGATCATCGGGATATTCTCAAGGAGTCCATTGACGATATATCCAATGATTCTGGGTAACTCTGAAATGAGTTGAGGCAATGCCTGCATGAATCCATCAACAAGAGCCATGAAAATATCAATGCCTGCTTGTATAAAATCGGGCAGATAGTCAATGATTATCTCAACCATGTCTCCGATGATATCCGGTAACACAGCAATTATCTGAGGAATTGCCTCCTTGATTCCGTCAACTATGCTGAGAATCACTCTGATCCCGACAACTGACAACTGAGGCAATAATTCCACAAGTCCTGTGACAATCTGTGGAATGAGATCACTCAGTGCATCCATTATCTGTGGCAAGACTGCAACAATTGACCGAATTGCTCCGGAAATTGCATCAATGATCACAGGGATATTTTCCTCAATAAGAGGCACAATGGTCTGCACAAGCTGAGGCAGGAGTGTCTGAATTGCCTCAGACATACCACTGATGACTGTGGAGATTCTGGGAACTAAAGTTCCGATGACTCCACCTTTGCCATCCTCAGAAATCAAAGTCCCGATGAAATTAGATGCCAGAGTTGTGAAATCAGCACTGTCATCTGCCATTCCGGTCAACAGGTTCTGCCATGCAGACCTCATTGATCCAAATGAACCTTGAATGGTGGTTGATGCCTCTTTGGTGGTTGTGCCCATAATACCCATGTTTGCCTGCACAACAGAGATTGCATTTGCAATATTCGCAAAGGATGTGTCAGATGCATCAACAGTGATCCCAAGTTCATCCATGACATCAGTCATCTGTGATGCATCTGCAATGAGTCTTTCCATCTCCTCTTTTGTTCCACCATAGCCTAATCTTAAATTATCAAGCATGGTGTAATTGCCTTTAGCAAAACCTTGATATGCATTCATGATTGATGTCATATCAGTTCCAAAAGTGTTCGCATTGTCAGACATGTCTCTGATTGCTCTGTCTGCAATCTCAGTTGCCTGCTGTGTGTCTCCGTCCAATGACTGAATGAGGGATGCAGAAAAACCTGTGACTGTCTCCATATACTCATTTGCAGAAAGTCCGGCAGTTGCAAATGCATTCTGAGCATTATCAATGACAGTCTGTGCCATATCTTCACCAAATATCTTGGTGACACCACCCTCTAACTGCTCAAAATCTGCATATGAGGAGATTGCCTCTTTTCCGACATCAACAAAAGCCTGTCCCAACTGTTTGAGACCATCAATTGCACTCCGGATGACATCAGTCGCAAGATTTGCCAGAACACCTTTCATGACCGTGAATCCATCAGAGGATTTTTCTGCCTGTGTTCCCATGTTATCAATGGCAACCGCTGTCTGGTTGAATGTTGCCTCTGCCTGTGCTGTCTGAACTTGTGCCTGTTTTACTGCCTTAGCCTCTGCCTCAAGTGCTGTGTTGCTTTTCTTGACCTGTGATGCCAGATCATCAACAACCTGTGCCTGCTCCTCATACTCTTTGGAGGTCTCTCCAAGAGTTCGTCCAATCTGTTCAAGGGTTTTCTGTGCCTTTTCATAGTCAGAGACAAGGTCTTGGTGTGCTTTGACATTCTTCTCATACTCAGATGCCATCTGAGAGAGTTGATTTTTGAGTGTTGTGAGTGCTCCTCTCTGCTCCTCCAAGGATGCTCTGAGTTCCTTGGAGGACTTAATGAGGTCTTTTTCTTTCATGTCACCCAACTCATACACACTTGCAGTGCTTTTCATCTGTGCAGATACAATCTTTAAGTCCTGTGTAATCTGTTGTAATGATTTTCTATATTCACTTGCTCCTGTGAGTTTGACTGCACCACCAAAACCTGCCATCTCTGTCTCCTTAAAGCCATTCCTCATCCTGTTGGGACTTGATCCATGCCTCCTCATAGGTCATATTTGCCTTGGAAAGTCTCATCTCCAGATCCCAACTATTTTTATAGTGACCATACAATTTCTTAAACATTCTTATGGTCAATCTTCCTGTCTCTTTAAATGACAAATTTAACTTTGTCTTTCCGATAAAATAAAACCAAGAAAAGTCTATGACAGGATCATCCTCATCTTGGATTATTCGTTTTTTAATTCATCATCCTTGGTTGATTCAATGACTGTGTCATTGAGAACCTTGGTTGCATTTGCAAGACCAACCTCTGTGATGATCCTGCCAACCTGCTTGAGTGTGAGGAAAGGTTCATTTGTTCCATTTTCCTCATTTTGGATATCAATGCCCTCATTTATCATTTCCCTAAATCCGAAAATGACAGCCTTGGCATTTGGTTCACCATCGTTCTCAGATCCATCTGTCAGTGCTCCCCATTTGTCAATGGTTTCATATTCATTCTGAATGTTCTCCATGACATTGAGGTTGAACACCAACTTAAGTGTTTTATCTTTATATTGGATTTCCCCATTAAAATCTTTCATTTCATTTTCCTCTCCAATAAAAATCGGAGCGGTATTTTTCAACCGCTCCATAATGTATGAAATTTATGCCCTGTTAGGCTCTATGGTCATCACTCATCTACATAGATTGCATAGAGAGTGACATCTCCGGTGACTTTGTAAGTTCCGACAATGTCGGGATTGGTTGCTGTTGCAGTGGTGTCCCAACCTGCAAAGACCTTTCCGGTGGGAGGAGTGATTCCTGTTCCGTCATTGACAGTGATGATTGCACCAACATAGGTGTCAACATCAGCAACAGTGCCTGTTCCACCATTAGTGGTGACATCAAAAGTGACAGTTGCAGGAGTTGCAGATCCAAAGAAACTGTTGAGATATGCCTGTGCCTCTGCCATAGTGTCAAAGGTCTTGGTTGCAGACCAATCACCATTTGCAAGAGTGGAGACAATTCCGGAAAGTTCAGAAGTTCCAAACTGCACATTCTCACCCTTGGTGGAGTTGTCCTGTGAGGGTTCAGCAAACTTGACTTTCTTAAGAAATTCAACCTTGTACTTGTAAACACCACCAACCATCTTGGTGATGACTCTGCCAAGTCCGACATAAGGAGCAGTGTCATCAGCGTTGCGGATCAATTCTCCGTTGACAATCTGGTGTCCAAGGAGATCTGCAATGGTGACATCATCCTCATCATCAATTCCAAGAGTGACATTTCCGCTCTGGAATGTGGTGTCTGCCTCTGCAAGTCCGTCATCTGCATAAAGTTTTGCATCATTGTTGGAAATGTCTACCTTGCAAGAGATTGCCTTTGCAGGTTTCTTGGCAGTTCCATATGATGCAGATCCATCCGTTTCCTCAGTGAGGATTCCATAGAGGAAATTTCTAAGTCCGATCTTTGCCATTTAATTTTCCTCCTTTAAATAAGCAAAATTAAGGGTTTTATGATAGTAACCTGTTTCAGTCTCATATAAGTCCATGCTTGACCTACTTGGTTGCCATACAAAATCATGTTCTTTTAAAATTGACTTTAAACTCTCAACAATCTTGAAATAATTGCCTTTGGCGTACACATCAAAATCATAATAATCAACATATCCTATGAGATCATCATCTCCGGAGATTGAACCATCTGCATCCTGTTGCATGTAGACCACATAAGGCTCTCCATGTCCCTCATAATACATATATGAGACAGGAATCTCAGTTCCATCCACTGTGAAATTTGCAAGGATTGACTCAATCAGTTCATTCATTCAAGTGTTCCTCCGGTCATCTTCCTCTGAGCAGTGAGCATTGCCTTTTCAATTTCTGCTCTTTTAAACGATTTCCTCAAAAAAGGATGTTTTGGGAATGGAGCAGTGCTCCGTCCATACTCATATAAAATTGCAATGAAATCAGCAGGCACACCCTTGGTGGTTGCGTACTGTTTACCGCTTGCACCTCGTCTGACAAATGCTGTCCTGTTAGGATTACTAAATGGAATATACCCATTTATATACACTTTAGTATTTATTCCATCATCTGTGGGGGTTTTATAGGTCTTGGTGACTTTCACATAGGACTTGATTGTGTCCGGTGCATTGTCCTCAACATTCTTTTGGACAACTTCTGCACCTGCTCTGGTCATCTCTCCGAAAATTTCATCAGAGTTGTCATAAATCCTCTGAATATCTTTGATGATGTCTGTTGGGAGTTCCATTTCAAACTTTGCCATCAGTGTGTTACCTCTTTACACTGCATTTCCAACTCCACATTCATCTCATCCACATTGTTCAGATATTCGATGGAGTAAGTTTTCCCATTGAAATCAATCTCCATGTCTCTGTCAATTGCCGTGTGAGGGAATCTGATGGTGAAATTGGTCAAGGCTTTCTCAAAATCAGAGTTGTTTCTGATGATGGTCATGCCTTTGGTTGTCTTTACATGGGCATAGGGACTCAGCACCAATGTCCTATCCTTGATGGGAAAACCTGCGGAATCTTTGGTGAGTGTCACTCGATAGATTTTGATTTTTTTATTGTATTTGCCTGCGTTGATCATAGAAGATTTACCGAATGCAGTCCCAAAATGGACTCAACAACCTTGTTTGGATTGTCTGAATCAACATAATTTGTTCTGTTGTCCCACATATCCTGCACCAAGATCATCACAACAATGATGATGTCCTTGTAGTTGTCCAGATCCTCAATGGTTCTGCCTGTGTATTCTCCGACATATACTTTTGCAACTGTCAAAAGTGTTGAAAGAGTGTTGAGATCATTTGTGTCCGGTTCTGTGATACGGATATAATCCGCAAGATCCTGTGATGTGATCTCACTAACTTTGTTTATAACATTCATAATGCCTCCTTTTTGGAGTCATCATTCAACCGCAACAGTGACAGATGCATACTGTGTCACATCATACTCACCATTTGCAGTGATGCTCTTGTCACCTGTGGGAGTTATGAGAGTGTAAGCCTCTGCAAGTCCATCACTGATGAGAGAGGTTGCAACATCATCATCCATGACAGCAACAGATCCGCATGCAATGGAGGTGAGTTCTCCTGTTGAGGAGTCTCTGAGTGTAAAAGGCTTTAAAGCCTTGATTGTCTTACTCATTCTGATTTCCCCTTTCTCTTTTTGGGTTTATCTTCCTTGGTCTCTGCCTTGGGAGTCTCCTCTTTCGGTTCATCCTTGGGTTTTGACTTCTGTGGTTTCTTGTCTGCCTCAAAAGGGATGATATATCCTGCCTTGAGGAGATCATCAACAAGGGTCTGGTCGGAGATTTCTCCGACCTTTCCCTTTGACATCGTTATTTTCCCAGAGAAAGAGACTAATGCCATATACTGCATAATCTCTGCCCTCCTTTATCAAGCCATGACAAGTTTTGCCATCTTCTGCTGATTCTCAACCTTGGAATCAAACTCAAACCATCCGATGACACCAACAGCATGCTCATCTGCATACTTTTCACGGAGAACCTCAATGTTGATGTTCTCAGAGAACTTGGTTGCAAGTCCCTTGCAGTCACCATAATAGATGACGGTGTTTCCGGTTGCGATTTCGGGCATGTTGTCGGAAACGTAAACAGGCTTTCCAAGGAGTGAAGTTCCGAAAGGCAGTGAGATATCATCCTGCAACATATATCTGCCCATCTCATCCTTGAGGAGTCTGAGAGCGGTTCTGGTTGCAGATGACATGATCCAGATTGCATTGCTCTGATATCTGTCCTTGATTGCATCATGGAGTTTAATGATCTCATCAGCAGTGATTGCAGATGCACTCTGTGCGGTGATTGCATTGGTGAGAGTGGAAAGTCCAAGAACCTTTGCATCAGTGCCTGCACCTGCATCAGCAGGAGTTCCAATGAGGAGTTCATGCTCAATGAATCTTGCAATGTGCTCTGCCATCAGATCAATGACATGATCAACGATGTTGAACTGTGCATTGTTGATGAGGGATCTGGAAACCTTGGTGAGTGCTCCTGCAAGGAATCCGGTGAGGTTGATGCTTGTGAACTTGCCGGAATGAGAGGTGAGTGCTGAAAACTCCTCTGCATATGCAACAGTGATGTGATCAGCAGGTGACTCCTCATCATAGTAGGGAATAGTGAGAGTGCCCTTGACATTGTACTGAGATGATCTCTCAAGGATAGGACAAATGTCATATACCTTTCTGATGATCTTGTTTGCGATGGTCTCCGGAATGACTGCTCCGTTGTCAGTCTTGGTCATGTCGGTCTCAGTGTCTCTGACCACATAGCCTCTGATGTAGTTCTCAAATGCCTGTCTCTCATTCAGTTCTCTAATCTCAAGTGCTTTCTTCTCATCAAGAGATCTCTTTTCATTGTCGCATGCTCTGTCCATGTTGTCCTCCTCAGTAGGTACATTATCTTTCTTAGCCTCAGCCTCAGAGTCAAGGATTTCTCTCATATCATCCTCGATTCCAAGTGCTTTCTTGATGTCCTTGACATCATCTCTGATCTCAGCAAGTTCCTCTTTCTCATCATCGGTGAGTTCTCTGGTCTCACTCATCTTGAGCAGTTCCTCTGCTCTGGTGATCAGATCATTCTTCTTTTCTTCAAGAATCTTTGACATGTTCTTTTTCCTCCTTATGATTTCATGTCCTCAATCATTGCCTTGTAGACTTCAAAATTTTTATCTCTTACAGTCTGTGACTGTTCAGATTCTTCATTGCTCTGAGGTGTCTGCTCCGGTTCAACCTCTCTGATGTTCATTCCATCCTCAAAGGTGTCACCATAGAAAACTGACTTTTCCTCAGATCTAACTGAAACAAGTGTCCCATCATATGCAGGAGTGTGTGACTTGTCCAGAATGGAAACCTCCTCAAGGTCAAGGTCTTTGACATCACGCAAAGGATATCCATCCTCATCACGCTTGTTTTCAACTTCTCTGTCATAAAAACCAAATGACCATCCAACAAGGTCTCCGTTTTTCGCTTTCTCAACAACTTCCGGATCTGTGATGGTTGCCCTTGCATGGAGTCCAATTGAGTCCTCATTCAATTCAAGGTTTCCATCTTTAGTTCCTCCAAGGTCTCTGTTCCAATCATGGTTTAAAAGAATACGGACATTGTCATTTCTCTTGAGTGCTTTACCAAAAGCACCTTTGCAGATTCTTTCAATGAACTGTCCCATCCTTGACCAAAGAGGTTTGGATTTTCGCTCAACAGCATTCACATATCCGGAGATTTCAACAGCATCTTTTTTAATTCTGATTTCCATTGATTGCCTCCTGTTTTATTGCATCAAAAAGGGATGCCATTGAGACATCCCTTTTTCTCAGATTTTATGATTTAGTTTGGAATTTGATGCCAAAAATTTTGGATACACTGACATTAGTCTCAACATCACTCAGATTTTTCCAAGTAGGATCAGTCCATGTTGATGTTCCTGCTATTGCAAGTTCTAATGCTTTTTGTCCTGCTAACCTTGCGTTTTGTATTTGCAGTGCACTCAAATCAAACCAACCACAAGTTGCAACTGTTCCATCTCCTAAAATATCAAGCAAATAATATTGCCGGTATGGATTATAGATTGTATTGTCTCTACCTGCATATACGGTGGTGAATTTTTTTCTGGTTGATATTCCTCCACCCATTCCAGATATTAACATGCACAAAGTTCCACCAACTTGTGCAAAGCATAAATCATAAGGTGAGGCATCAAAGTTCATGCCAGTATCACCTTTAGTTTTACTACCTGTCCAAATAGTTTTTATGCCATATGATGAAAAAGCACCATTAGTAATTAACTTATTGATTGTGCTTGCATCACTTGGGACAACTGCCTCAACATCTGCAAGGTCTGAACTAATTGCACCCAATGCACTTTCAACAGTTGTCTGATTTCTGATTGCAGTTGCAAGGTCTTTGGTCTGATAGTCAGACAGATCAAGAGTGTTGCCCATGAGATTGAACAGGATTGTTTCTGCTCCACCTCTTACAATTCCAACAGAATCTCCGGCATTGATTGTTTCACCTGCACCCTGCAAGAAATAGGCTGTGGTTGTGCCACTGTCAGAAACCTCATAAACATCACCAACATTCTCAGCAATGAGAAGTTCGGGAAGTAACTCAGCACAAGTGATTGTTCCTCTGGGAGTGTATACGGATGAAACCGCTGATGTGATTGCTGAGTAAACAGAACCACTCTCAACAAGTGCATGGGAATTAGGTCTGACTCTGTCGGTGGTGTCTTTCCATGTGGTGTCATAATCTGTGTTGGATGCCTTGACAAGAACCTGTCCTGTTGTGCCTCCCTCAGCTACACCTGCACCTGTCTCACCCTGTTCACCTTGAACACCCTGTGCTCCGGTGTCACCCTTGTCACCTTTGTCACCCTTTTCGCCTTGGATGCCCTGTGCTCCGGTGTCACCTTTGTCACCCTTTTCACCCTTGATGCCCTGTGAGGCAAGATGAACAACAAGTGAATAGGGAGGATTTCCCTCTCCGGTATATCTATAAATTGGATAACCAATAGATGTGGTCGGATCTTCTGGATCATAATCCTCTTGCATAACCATGAACATGAGACCTATCTCTGGGAAATCAGATTCATCAAATTCAGAGATGTCATCATACTGTTTGTAAATGAGGAAAGGATAACCATCATCACCCTTTTCTCCTTGGATTCCTTGAATGCCTTGGATTCCCTGCACACCCTGTGAACCTCTTTCACCTTGGATGCCTTGGATTCCCTGCACACCTTGGATTCCTTGTTCTCCTTGGAGTCCCTGTTCTCCTCTGTCTCCTTTGTCACCCTTTTCACCCTTTGCTCCATCCATGACATCAAGTGTCTGAGTGTGGGAAACATTGTTGTTGTCTACCCAGAGGAATGTGATCCTGTTTCCTCCGGTGATGGGAGTGATGGACTGTATCTGACAGGGTTTTCCTGCAACTGCACCTGCACCTGCAAGAGAGTCATCTGTGTACTGCTGTGCAATTGCTAATGCTTTCTTGCCATCTAACATGATTGTCCCTCCTTAAACCCACTGCTCATTTTCTGCATCCCAGAAATAAAGTTTCTTGGTGTCCATCTCCATATAGGATGAACCATTCCTCATGTCCGGAAACTCCTCCAGAGTGGGTTTCTCATCAGTTGACAATCCCATGAAATCATACTGATCTTTTGTCTCTGTCTTAGAAACTCCTGTGTATGTGATCATTTCTTTCCTCCTTATGCATCAGCGGAATTTCCGCTCTCATCAAACTCCTTTGCAAGTTCATGTCCAAGGAGCATGTCCTGTGTCTTTTTGAGTTCTTCCTCCTCCGGATTCGGATCTCCCTCCTCCGTGATATCACCAACAGTGTCAGTGTTCGGAGTATAGTAAACATGTCTGTTGGTGTCATAAAGAACTGCACCAAGTCCGACATTGACAACATCAAGTCCCTCAATCCATTCCATGTTCTCTGCTCTGCGGATCTCATTGAGAGTCATGAAACCTGTCTCTTTGGCAAGTTTATATGCCTCATATCTCTCACGGAGTGAAGTCTTGACGATTTCCTTGACATCAAACTCAAAGAAACATTTGCCTTTTTCCTTTTCAAGGAGCAGGTCTCTGTTGAGAGCAGTCTCAAATGCCTTGATGACAGGATAGATTGCCTCCTTGAATGTCCTCTCAAAGTCATTGGGATAGATATGGAAAATTGCATTGATCTCATCCTGCAATGTTTTCTTAGACTCATTCAACTGAGTCTCAACAGCAGAATTGGATGCCTCTTTGAAATCAACACCTGCATTCAGCACAACAACATTTTCTGAGTTGTTGGCATAGAGGTTTGACCATGCTTTCTTGAGGACTTCAATCTCATCTTTTCCAAGTCTCCTCTCAGACTTGAGGAATCCTTTTTTGTTTCCACCTGTGGAAACCATGCCAAGTTGATAGAGGAGTGTTTGATAAGCAGTCTCAAGTGCCTTGGAGACTTCCACTGTCAGTCCTGTTCCGGATGCACCATCTGTGGTGTTTCTCAGAATCTTGATGAACTGCCAAGGCATGAAAGATCCAAATGTCTTTTCCTCTTTGTTCTGGTTATCATAGCCACCAACATAGATGGTGTACTGTTTAAAGATGGGTTGGTACACTTTCATGATGGTGATATATCTGTCCTCAACATAAAAGAGTCCGGTCACATCGTTTCGATTTCTTCTGATGTAGCAATAGCCACCTTTGCCAAGGAGATAGTCATTGACCATTGCCTTTTTCATCTGGAATCCATCAAGTGTGTCTCCGGTGTCTCCGTTGAGCATCTTCACCCTTGGATCATCTTTTTTCTCCTCAACCTTGTCATCCTTTATTCTGTAAAGTTTGACAGGCATGCAGGCAACACAGTTTGAAATGAAATCAACTGCACCATTCACACAAGGGAGAGTGAGTGCCTTTTCCCTTGTGATGGTCTCATTGTTGAGGAGTGCTTTGAGGAGAACATCATCAACAATCTGCTCATTTGTAGTCACCTGTTGAGGTTCTGTGTTCGGAGTGGTATCTCTTTTGAAAATGTCAAACCATCCCATTGTTTAAGTCCTTTCTAAAATGTCTGAATGACAAAATCCATCTGATTCAAAAAGACATCCTGTTGCAGGAGATAGATTGCAATGATCAAAGACACAACCATGTCCACCTTGCCTGTGGATTTCTTTTTGTTCACATATTGGTTTTTATTGGTGTCATAGACACATCTTGCATTCTGAAAGTTAATCTCAAGCAACTTGTTTTCCGTGTATTGAAATTCATGTGCAAGGATTTTCTCTTTCAAAAGTTTGGTTGGAGGATGCAAAACAGATGAGTGCATTCTGACCTCAACCATGTTCATGCCTGCTCTCTCCAACTTCTGTGCAGTGGACAGTGCATTCCATCTGTCATAGCCAATTGCCTGCACCTGCACTCCATATTTTTGTTCTATTGAGAGAATAGTGTCCTCAACAACTGCATAATCAACAACCTTGTCTCCACAGGCAATGCATTTCATTGCCTTTATGAAGTCCCGATAGTTGATTTTTTCTGATGCATTCTTTTCCTCAATTCGTCCCTCCGGAATGAATGCAATCACATCTGCAAGGATGTTGTTGTCATCATCTGCTGAAACCATTGCAACTGATGTGTTGTCATTGGTCTCTGAGAGGTCAAGTCCCAGATAAACAACTCTGCCTGTCCAATCAATCTGAGAGACTTTGCATTCCTGCACATCCTTTACATCTATGTAGGTTTCAGTTCCCAAACCTTGATAAATGATATTGCAATGCTTGCAAAGGAAATTCTCTCTGGCAGACTCAACTGCAATTGCATATGCTCTCTTTTTGAGCAGATCCTCCCAGATCTCCGGAATCTCCAATGCAACCGGATTGGCATGTTGGAGGATAAGATCATCTGTCTCCCATCCTTTTGTCTTGTCCGGTTCAAAGAGCAGAGAGAACCTTGTTTCATCCTGTTCAAGTCCATCCAGAACTTTCTTGGAATATGCCACCTCAACCTCAAAAGGATTGTCTATTGTTGGATATTTGGTGGAGATGATAAATCCAAGTTTATTGAGGATGTTCAACTGTCCGGATTTCATTGCATCAATGGGATATGAAATGGGCAGTGCACCAACCTCATCAGCAATAAACGCATTCGGGAGTTTTCCGTCCATTCTTGATGTGGAATAACTCAATGGAATGTACTGTGTCTGAGTTGGCTTGAACATGATATAATCACGCAAGATTTTAAACCGCTTTTGGTCTTTAAACTCATAGAGGAGAGGTGATGATCTGATTGTCTCAGCAATTGCCTCTCTGATCTCTCTGGACAATGCTCCGTCCGGTGCAACCGAATAGAACTTTGAGAAATTCGGTTCAGTCAGAAACAGGATGATGAATGATGTTGCAATGGTGTAGGTCTTAAAATTCTTTCTGGCAATTTCCAAGAGTCCAATCTCATATCTCCTCTTTTCCGGATTGTTTCTGTAAACAGTGCAGAAAATGGCAATATAAAACAACCACTGATAATCAACAGTGCAATCATAAAGAGACTGTCCTGCTTTCAAGCCTTTGGGCATCCTTAAGATTTTGAGGATGTTCTCAACCTGTCTGAGTTTCTTCTCGCTGATTATGTATTTTTTATTTTTCCCCTCACAAATATTCATGAAATCTCTCATCTGGAGTTTCACATATTTGGGAGTGGTCTTTCTTCTGATTTTCTTTTTGCAATAATCAAAGGCTTTATTGTTTACCATCGGCATCACCACCATTGATGATGTCCAACAGTGGATCTGATTCCTCCTGTGACAGATCTGCATCAAAACTCTTGAGAATCCTCAGAAGTGTTGCCACAGTTTTATTTGCAGAATCTGTTGTCCGGTTGAAATCACTGACTGCCGGATTGGAATAGATGTTTGACCTGCCTTTGACATATTCCTTGGAGACAAGCATGCCCTCTGAATCAATTGCCTGCTTTAATTCATCCAAGATATGCAACTGCACTTGATATCTCTCAAATGTAGTCACAAAAAAGTAGTTGGATTGGAGTCCAGACTCCTCAGCAAGTTTCAAAATCTGTTTTGCCTGCTGTTCCAACTTGGTTGTGTTGGTGTTCTTCTTCATTTCGCCTCCATAAATTTCATTTCATTGTGCGAATCAGCAACCCTCTCTCACTTTTTCATGAAAAAAACGCCTTTTTAGGCGTTTTCAAAGGGTTTTATGCAGTTTTATGCCATTTTTTCCAAAAAAACCATGAAAAAATGCCATTTTTGTGAACGATAG
>JAEIGA010001821.1_pt1 | contig 33804 bp, 36 predicted proteins | sample 9270691 | NCBI WGS metagenome assembly JAEIGA01 (sample SAMN17057246, study PRJNA624740) | gut metagenome | biome: biome; isolation source: fecal sample | host: Bos grunniens | place: China: Xizang | collected 2019 | reverse complement strand
GAATCCCTCCTTCTCCGCCAAACACAAGAAGCACTGCCATAAGGCGGTGCTTCTTGTGTTTTGTGGCGAGAGAGTTGCGAGAAACCTCCGTATTTTTTGCGCCAGTAAAAACACCAATGAGGTCGGTGAAGCCGAGCTCAGGATTTCTAAGCCCCTCCCTCTCCGCCAAGAAAAAAGGCACCTCGATTTGGGACGACCTTTGGACCATATTGCTAGGAATCATCATTGACACGCAACGGCGTTTCCAGTGCAGGCGAGTACATCAACGACCGCATAATGGTCGCGGTGCTATTCCTCAGGGTGAGCGACGACGATTTAGACAAAAAGGTCATGAATATGTACCCGACGTCGCTAAGAAGATTCAGCTTCACATCTCCGACGAAAACGCCCGCCGCATTGTCCAGTCGGTCGCCGCGGCAAGTCTGCTCAATCCAAGTTAAAGATAATATAAGCAAACATCCGCTCACAGACTAAGCTGTGCGCGGATGTTTTATATTGTATTATACAATAACACATTATTCCAACATTTCGCGAAATTCGTCCTCGCTAATAATGCGGATACCAAGCTGCTGTGCCTTCGTCAGCTTACTACCAGCCTCCTCACCCGCGAGCACGATCGATGTCTTCTTCGATACGCTACCCGACGTCTTGCCGCCGAACTTTTCAATGATCGCTGCCGCCTCGTCGCGCTTAAGCGTCGGCAAGGTTCCCGTCAGCACGAAAGTCATCCCTGCAAAACGCGCGTCCACCGTCTCGTCGCGCTGTGCCGTCATATTGACACCGCTCGAAGCCAGACGCGCCACCAGCTCGCGCGACGGCTCGAGCGCGAAAAACGCAACCACGCTCTGTGCCATAATATCGCCGAAGCCATCAATAGATGCGATCTCCTCGGCGGTTGCATTCATCACCGCGTCCATCGTACCGAAGCGATTAGCGAGCAGTTTTGCCGCCTTTTGCCCGATGTGACGGATGCCGAGGCCAAAGATCACACGGTAAAGATCGTTCTCCTTCGACGCGGCGATCGCCGCCAACAGATTGTCCGCCGACTTGTCGCCGAGACCCTCTAACCCGCTCAGTTGAGCTCTCTCTAATGTGTAAAGGTCATCAGCTTGACATATTAAATCGTTGTCAACAAGCAGTTCCAGCACCGCGGGGCCGAGCCCGTCGATGTCCATCGCGTCCTTTGAGGCGAAATGGATGAGATTGCGCAGTCGCTGGGCCGGGCAAGCGGGGTTAACACACCGCAGATCCGCCTCGTCCTCTTCCCGAATGGCGGTCGAACCGCAGGACGGGCAGGTCACGGGCAAGCGATACGGTGTCGCATCCTGTGCGTGACGCACGACCCGCACGACCTCGGGGATGATGTCCCCCGCCTTACGCATCGCAACGGTATCGCCGATGCCAAGCCCCTTTTCGTCGATAAAGTTCTGATTATGCAGCGTTGCGCGGGTCACCGTCGTGCCCGCGAGCGTCACGGGATCGAACACGCCCGTAGGCTTGAGCACACCGGTGCGCCCGACGCTCACCTCGATACTGCGCAGCACCGTTTCCTTCTCCTCTGGCGGGTATTTATACGCCACCGCCCATTTCGGAAATTTACTGGTATTGCCGAGCAGCTCGCGCTGGGTAAGATCGTCCACCTTGACCACCGCGCCGTCGATGTCGAATGACAAGCCGCCACGCTTTTCGCCGATGCCGCGAATAAGGGTCATGACCTCGTCAATGTCGTCGGTCACGGAATAGAACGGCACCACGGGGAGGCCGAGTTGTGCCATCCGCGCCAGCGATTGCGAATGCGAAAGGATCTCCTCCCCCTCGATAAGCTGCATATTAAACACAAACAATGACAGCCCGCGCCGACCGACAACAGTGGGATCCTTCTGACGCAGGGTGCCCGCAGCGGAGTTGCGGGGATTTTTGAACACCTTTTCCCCATTCTCTTCCTGCTCGCGCACCAGAGCGGCGAAGCTCTCGCGCGGCATATACACCTCACCGCGCACGATGAGCCGCTCGATCGGCTCGGACAGCGTCTGCGGGATGTCGGCAATCTGCATCAGATTCGCCGATACATCCTCGCCGACCAAGCCGTCGCCGCGGGTCGCACCCCGCACAAAGCGGCCGTCGCGATATTCAATCGCGATGGACAGCCCGTCGATCTTCGGCTCAACCACATACCGCGGAGCGGCGACCGTCTCCCGCACGCGGCGGTCAAAATCGCGCACCTCATCCTCGGAGAACACATCCTGCAGGCTGCCGAGCGGCACCTCGTGTGTCACGGGGGTAAACAGCGTTGACAGCTGCCCGTACACCCGCTGGGTGTAGGAGTCTGCGGTGACAAGCTCGGGATATTGCTCCTCCAGCTCGCGCAACTCCCTTGTCAGTGCGTCGAACGCATCATCTTCAATTTCCGGCGCGTCCTCGTCGTAGTAGCGACGGCTGTGATAGTCGATCCGCTCCCGCAAGGCAGCAATCCGCTCGGCGGCTTCTTGTCTATCCATACGCTTACTCTCCGTTCAATCGATATCAGTCGTTAATCGTTCCGTAGTCAAAAATTTCGCCGATGGTGTCCTGATCGTCGCCGTACACCTCGGTGAGATTATTCGGCACCTTGCCGAGCAGCACCGTCTCCGCGACAGGAAAATCGTTCTCTACCGTCACGCTCGCGTAGCCCGCAGGGGTGACGATCCAAAGGTTCACCTGCACGCGGATGTTCACGCGGTAGGCGGATTGGTTGATGCCAACCTCAACGAGCGACGATGAAATTGAGGTAAACACGCTCTGTGTCGCGCTCATCGGTACCGTGATCATAGGTCCCCACCCACTCAGCCAGTCAAGACCGAGGAACGTACCGAGCGGAATATCGACCGTTACGCTCGTTGCATTTTCGAGCGCCTCCATCACCGCGACCGATGCCGCCGTTTTGATCTCTGTTATGCCCGCGGAATCCACCACCACATTGGATAAGATCTGCTCATCGTTATAGGCGACGGAAATGAGGCTTCGGCAAAGCTCGTTTTTCTCCTCGATTACGCGGGAAACGACCTCGTTGGTCGTCTTTTCCCCCATCCATGCGGCATTGCTCTTGGCGTATTCATACACCACCACGCGACAGTGAACAAAGCAAACACCCAGCATCACCAAAAGACCGAGCAGCACCGCGAGAACGCGTTGCCACGGGCGGAACTGCACGCGGCGGAATGCCCGCAGGCCACGTCTTCGCATCGGCACCACCCCCTCTTGTCAGGATATGACAAAAGGCAGGTCCGCGTTCAGCCCTCGGCGATGGCCACGGTCTGCGGCTGTTCCTCGGGCGGTTTCTTTTCGTTTAACTTCTTGCGTACTTCCAGTCCCTCATATTTGAGGCGGAACTGCACGCGGCCGTTGTAGTTCTTCTTGCAGCGGCGGCAGGTCAGCTCCGCGCAGAACGCGCGGGAGCGAAAACGCCACTGGCCGCGGCGACGCAGCTCGCGCCCGCATTCGGGGCAATCAAACGCGAGTTCACTGCGCTTAACCAGCGGGTTGTCGATGTCGCTGATAACGGTAGTCTTAAACGTAATGCGGCGGTAAAACTCCGCATCCACCGATAAAATTGCTGCTTCAAAGGACGTCCGCTCGACAACCTTCTGCAGGATCTTCGCCGTCAGGCGGCTGTCATCCATCGCACGGTGCAGGGACAGGCTGTCCTCGGGAATACCGAGCAGTTCTCCCGCCCTCGCGAGCCCGAGTTGTTGTCCGTCGCTGACGCCCATCCGCCCCTGCGCATAGGCCTGAAAGTCCATATAGTGTCCCAAAAACGGGATTTCTTGCTTGCCGTAGAAAAAGCGACAGTTCTCCATCAGCACAAGTAGATCGGTGGTGCTCCAGGTGAGGATCGCGGTCGGCTCGCTGCCGATCCACGCGGCGAAACGGCGCATCATCTTGGCAAATGTCGTGCCGTCCTCCAGCTCCTCTGCGCTAATATGCGTCAGATCCGTGACAATGGTGGACAGCTTTTTGCTCACCACGGGACGGATTTGCTCACTGAACTCATCCACGACCTGCATATTCCCATCCAGCTTCACTGCACCGATCTCAATGATCTCATTGAAATAGCCGTGCGCTTTTTTAGAATAACTGCCGTTCCACTCTAAATCAACAACAACGACCTGCATAGCGCCCATCAGCCCATCTCACCGAGCATACGCCCGGCGAGCAAATGAAAATGCAAATGCTGTACAGTCTGGCCTGCATCCGCGCCGTTGTTGGTGACGATGCGGTAATCGCTCACGCCGAGTTTTTCGGCGATCTGCGGGATGGTCGCGAAGATGTGCGCCACCACCGTGCTGTTGTCGGCGGTCACGTCGCGCACACCCGCGAGATGGGTCTTGGGGATAACGAGCACGTGTACGGGAGCCTTCGGCTCGATGTCGTAGAACGCGATCAGTTTATCGTCCTCATAGACCTTCTTCGACGGTATATCCCCCGCCGCTATCTTACAAAACAAGCAATCCATTACCGATGCTCCTCCCTATTATTTCACCATAGCAGCGACGGTATCCGCCACCGCGGCAATAACGGCATCCGCTTTGGTCACGTCCTTGCCGCCCGCCATCGCAGAGTCAGGGCGTCCGCCACCCTTGCCGTCACACAATGCGGAAACCTGCTTGACGATATTGCCCGCATGCACACCGAGAGCGACAGCACCGGCAGTCGCTGTGGCGAGGATGCTCACTTTTTCAGCAAAGGTGGTCACCAGCACGACCACGCCCTCGCCGATCTTATCGCGCAGCTGATCGCCCAACTCGCGAAGCGCGGCGGTATCCACGTCCGGCACGCGGGTCGCCAGCACCTTCACACCGCCGATCTCCTGCACCTTGCCCATCACGTCGCCCATCGCGCTCTGTGCGAGCTTGTTTTTGAGGCTCTCGTTCTCAGCAGACAGCTCCTTGACCTGCGCTTGCAGGTGCGCAACTCTGTCCTCAACCTCGTTATCCTTTGCCTTGAGTGTTGCGGCAATACGGCTCATCTTCGCCTCAAGCGCAGCGTAATACGCCAGTACGCTCTCACCGGTCAACGCCTCGATGCGGCGCACGCCCGCTGCGACGCCGCCCTCGCTGAGGATCTTAAAGGTCGTAATCTGTCCGGTGTGCGACACGTGCGTACCACCACACAGCTCCTTCGAGAAGTCGCCCATCGACACCACACGCACGGTGTCGCCGTATTTCTCGCCGAACAGCGCGGTCGCGCCCGCCTTCTTGGCCTCGTCGACCGTCATCTCGGCGGTCGCCACCGTAAGATCCGCCGCAATCTGCGCATTGACCAGCGCCTCCACCTCGGCGAGTTCTTCAGCGGTCATCGCCTGGAAATGCGCAAAGTCAAACCGCAGACGGGTCGAGGTCACGAGCGAACCCTTCTGCTCAACGTGATTACCGAGCACGGTGCGCAGCGCCTTCTGTAGCAGGTGGGTCGCGGAGTGATTCTTACAGGTCAACTGACGATTGCCGCTTTCCACAATCATCTCCACCTCATCGCCGGTAGACAACATTCCTCCAATAACAACACCCACATGACCAACCTTACCGCCACGCAGCTTGATGGTCTCGGTAACCTCGAATTTGCCGTTTTTACCGACAATGTGTCCACGGTCGCCTTCCTGACCGCCCATCGTGGCATAGAAAGTGGTCTCATCCGTAAATACGGTGCCGCGCTGACCCTCCATCAGGGTATCGGTCAGCTCATCCTCGCCCGCGAGCACCGTCACGGTCGCATCGGTGGTGAGTTTATCGTAGCCAACGAACGTGGTGGTTACCCCGGCATCGATCAGATCGTATACCGTCGCATCCGCGCCCATATAGTTGGTCACGCCGCGGGATTCGCGCGCACGGGTGCGCTGCTTGTCCATCTCGGTCTTGAAACCCTCCTCGTCGAGGGTGTAGCCTTTCTCCTCGAGAATTTCTTTGGTCAGATCGAGCGGGAAACCATAAGTATCGTACAGCTTAAACGCGGAGACACCGTCTAGCGTCTTGCCGCCGCTCTGCCGCAGCTCCTCCTCCATATCCGCGAGAATGCGCAGCCCCTGGTCGATGGTCTTGTTGAACTGGGTCTCCTCGTTATTCAGCACCTTGAGGATGAAATCCTTTTTCTCCGCGAGCTCAGGATAACCGTCCTTCGAGCCCGCAATAACCGTCTCGCTGAGCTGAGCAAGGAACTGCCCCTCGATACCGAGCAGACGGCCGTGGCGCGCCGCGCGACGGATAAGGCGGCGCAGCACGTAGCCGCGCCCCTCGTTGGTGGGCATGATACCGTCGGAGATCATAAAGGTCGCCGAACGAATGTGATCGGTGATCAGACGGATGGATACATCGTCGTTATAGTTCTCTTTGTAGGTCTTGCCCGCCATATCGCACACGCGCTGACGCAGGGCGTGCAGGGTATCCACATCGAAGATGGAGTCGACGTCCTGCACCACGACCGCGAGACGCTCCAAGCCCATACCGGTGTCGATATTCTTCTGCTCGAGGGTAGTGTAGTTGCCGTTTCCGTCGTTCTCGAACTGGGTGAAAACGTTGTTCCACACTTCCATATAGCGGTCGCATTCACAGCCGACCTTACAGTCGGGCTTACCGCAGCCGTAGCGCTCGCCGCGATCGTAGTAGATCTCCGAGCAGGGACCACAGGGACCCGCGCCGTGCTCCCAGAAGTTGTCCTCCTTACCGAAGCGGAAAATGCGATCGGCGGGGATGCCGACTTCCTTGTTCCAGATGTCAAACGCTTCGTCGTCCTCGAGATATACCGAGGGGAACAGACGCTCGGGATCAAGCCCCACCACCTCGGTGAGGAATTCCCACGACCAGTGGATCGCCTCGGTCTTAAAATAATCACCAAAGGAGAAGTTGCCCAGCATTTCAAAGAAAGTACCGTGACGCGCGGTCTTACCGACATTCTCAATATCGCCCGTGCGGATACACTTCTGACAGGTGGTCACCCGCTTGCGCGGCGGGATCTCCGCGCCCGTGAAATAGGGCTTGAGCGGCGTCATACCGGCGTTGATGAGCAGCAAGCTCTTGTCGTTCTGCGGCACGAGCGAGAAACTCGGCAGGCGCAGATGCTCCTTGCTCTCAAAGAATGAGAGATACATCTCACGCAATTCGTTTACTCCATACTTTTTGAGTTCTTTTGCCATAATGTTCAGCATCCTTTCTTGCAATAAAAAAAGCCCCCGCCCAAACATGGGACGGAGGATCCGTGGTACCACCCAAATTGTACGACGTATGCCGCACCACTCGACTGTCCTTAACGCGAACAACACGCCGCCGCTCATCGCAGCGAGGCTCGGGAGTGGCTCACAGGCTTGACACGCGAGGCGATCTCACAGCGAAGCGTATGCTCCGATCGCCCTCTCTGTCGCGGCAAAATTCCCATTTTTCTCCGTCACAGCTTTTACCTTAATTAGTATAGGCGAAACAGTCTCATTTGTCAACTCATTTTTATAAAAAAGAGACCGCCGAAATTTGTTCGGCGGTCTCCCGTTGCCCCTCTGACCGTTTCCTGCCGCATCATAAAGATGCAGCGAGATTTCCGAGGGCAGGATTTATTCGGTCTTTTTCGTCTCAGCAGCCTCGATATAGCGTACCTCAAGCCCGATCGCGGCGACGGGATCAACAGTCTTACCATCGATGCTCATCTCGAGATGCAGATGCGGCCCCTCAGCAGACTCGCAAGGAATTGCGGTCAGCGTGCCGAGTAGGTCGCCAACCTTGACGCTGTCGCCCGCTTTAACGGCGGATTTAACGCCATAATAGTGGGAAATGACCTCCATCCCGTGATCCACAGTGATCACCGTCCCCCACAGCGGGTTCTCGGTCACCGTTGTCACCTTGCCATCAGCGAGCGCCTTCACCTTCTGTCCAAGCTCGCCTGCGAAATCGGCGCCGTCGTGGGTGCGCCAGTCCCCCATCGTTTCAGAATATGCGGGTTTGCCGTCACTATATGCCTTCTGCACAGCGTTGCCGAACGGCAAAATATACAGATCGGCTGCCGCCGTGGTCGTCGTGGTCGTAGTTGAGGTCGTCGTGGTGGTCGTCGTGGTCGTCTTGCGGTCATCGGGCAGGTCGCTGACAATCTGCTCAACGGGAGTCGTCTCGGAATTCGGTGACGACTCCCCGCTCTCACGAACGAACAGCGTCTCGCCGAAGGTCGCCACCGCGACACCGCCGACCGCCAGCAGGCACACCGCTAACGCCACATAAAATCCTCGCCCGTTGATAAAACGCTTAAAGCGTGAGGTTTCGTGAATGTTCATACGTCTCTCCCTCTCTGTCAATGTCAAGGACAGTGTTCCCCATCTGCTGCCACTTATACAGAAAAGGTGTCATTTATTCACATTCACCATAGTCGACACGGAAAAATTGTCGAAGATGCGACTTGTAAGTGGCTTAGGTAAATGATATATTGTGAAAGGAGATTTTTAAGAAAGGCGGTGGCAGAGTATGTCAATCGGTTTCCCTTTACACATTGATATCGTTGGAAACAACTGCACCGTCTTCGGCGGCGGTGAGGCTGCGGCACGCCGCGCCGCGGTACTGCTGCGCTTCGGTGCCAAGGTGACCGTTATCAGCCCCGACCTCTGCCCTGCACTTAAACAGATGAGCGAGGAGAACACTGTGCGCCATATCCCGCGTAAGTATTTCCGCGGCGACTGCACCAATGCCCAGATATGCATCGCGGCGACAGAGGACAACGAGCTGAACATCCGCATCGCGACAGAATGTAAGGCGAAAAACATCCCTGTCAACGTTACCTCGCCCGCTGACTACGGCACATTCCTCTTCCCGCGGGTGATCCTGCAGGATGATTTGGTCGTGACCATTGCGGGCACCGCCCCGACGGACAAGCAGCGCCGTTTGCGCGATCGACTCAAGGTGCTCATACCTACGATCCTGCAAGAAATCGATAAAGAATAAAAAACCGCCGACATAAGCCGGCGGTTTTTGCATTAGAACAGGTCGTTATTCTTGCGGTTCTGGTCGTTGTTGTTCTTGCGGTTCTGGTCCTGGTTGTTCTTGCGGTTCTGATCGTTGTTGTTTTTACGATTCTGATCCTGGTTGTTCTTGCGGTTCTGATCGTTCTGCTTAAACTGATCCATTCTTATTCCCTCCTGTGACTCGTTTATGAGAAGCACCATATGTGTTTCTCTGCAATAGTATCTCGCTCAGCCCAAAAAATATACCGAATTTCTGCGCAAACAGCATTGCACCAAACATAAAAATATGGTAAAATATTTTAATAATACACATTTGGAGGCGAAAGACTATGGATGTGCACGTGGGCGATATTATCGAAATGAAGAAAAACCACCCCTGCGGTAATAAGCGTTTTGAGGTACTGCGCATCGGTATGGATTTTCGCCTGCGCTGTCTCGGGTGCGATCACGAGATGATGCTCCCCCGACTTAAGGTGGAAAAGAACATCCGCCGCATTGAACGACAGGAGTAGACTGCCCTCATATGTTCATACTATGAGAAAGGCGGATAACCGATGCTGGAAAAACTGGAAGCCATTGCCCGACGCTATGAAGAAATTGGGCAAAACTTATACGATCCCACCGTCACCGTACAGCCCGAGCTGTTTGCGCGGCTGATGAAGGAAAGCCGCGAGCTGCAGCCCATCGCCGAAGCTTACGCGGAATTCAAAAACGCGAAGGCTCAGCTCGCCGACGCCGAGGAGCTGATCGCCGAGGCGGGCGACGACAAGGAACTGCGCCAGCTGGCACAGCAGGAATACACCGACTGCAAGCAGACCATCGCGCGGCTGAACGAAGAACTGAAAATCTTGTTGTTGCCGAAGGATCCTAACGACGAACGCAATGTTATCGTCGAGATTCGCGGAGGCGCGGGAGGCGAGGAATCGGCGCTGTTCGCAGGCTCTCTCTATCGAATGTATGCGATGTATGCAGAGAAGCAGGGGTTCTCGACCGAGATCGTCGGCGCGAATGAGACCGAACTCGGTGGCTACAAGGAAGTCAGTTTTATGATCACGGGTCAGGGTGCGTACAGCCGCTTCAAATTTGAGAGCGGCGTGCACCGCGTCCAGCGCGTGCCCGAGACCGAAACGGGCGGGCGCATCCACACCTCCACCGTCACGGTGGCGGTGCTGCCCGAGGCGGAAGAGGTTGAGTTCGATATTAACCCCGCCGATCTGCAGATCGACACCTACCGCTCCAGCGGTGCGGGCGGGCAGCACATCAACAAGACCGAATCCGCTATCCGCATTACCCATCTGCCAACCGGCACGGTGGTGGAATGTCAGGACGAGCGAAGTCAGCACAAAAACAAGGATAAGGCGATGCGGGTGCTTCGCTCCCGCCTGCTCGAGCAGAAGCAGCTCGAACAGCAGTTTGCCATCGCCGCCGACCGCAAGGCGCAGGTCGGTACAGGTGACCGCAGCGAGCGCATCCGCACTTACAACTTCCCGCAAGGACGCGTCACCGATCACCGCATCGGACTAACGCTGTATAAGATCGACACGATCATGGACGGCGATCTAAACGAGATCATCGACGCACTCATCACCGCCGACCGCGCAGAAAAACTTAAACAATCAGAAAAGTGACAGGTAATCCTATGAACACGCAGCTGCTAAAACCAACAACCGAAGGCATTAACGAGGCTGCCCGCTTACTGCGGGACGGTCAGTTGGTGGCTGTCCCGACCGAGACGGTGTACGGACTCGCGGCAGATGCGCTCAACCCCAAGGCGGTGGCGTCCATCTTCACCGCCAAGGATCGACCGATGGACAACCCGCTCATCGTACACATCGCGGACATCGCCGACTGGACGCCGCTCGTTAAAGGTATCCCCCATAACGCGCGTCGCTTGGCCGAGGCGTATTGGCCGGGACCGCTGACCATCATCCTCCCCGCCGCCGACCATATCCCGAACGAGGTGCGCGGAGGTCTTTCCACCGTCGCGGTGCGGTTCCCATCCGATCCCGTGGCGCAGGCGGTCATCCTGCACAGCGGATGTCCCCTCGCTGCCCCCTCGGCGAACCGATCCGGCTCGCCCAGTCCCACCAACGCCGCGCGCGTGATGGAGGATATGCAAGGGCGCATCGCCGCGGTGCTCGACGGTGGAGACAGCGCCGTCGGCGTAGAATCTACCGTCGTCAGCCTGTGCGGCGACAAACCGCGCTTGCTCCGGCCGGGCGGCATCACCCCCGAAATGCTCGAGGAGGTCCTCGGCCCGATCGAGATCGACGAGGCGGTCACCCATGCACTCAAAAAGGGCGCAACCGCCGCATCCCCGGGAATGAAATATAAGCATTATGCGCCCAAGGCGCAGGTGCGGCTGGTCAAAGGCACCGCCGCGGCGTATATCGACTATGTGAACGCCCACGCCGATGACGGCGTTGCGGCACTGTGCTTTGATGAGGACATCCCACATCTGCGTGTGCCGTGCGTGTCTTACGGGCACCGAGACAACCCACTCGAGCAAGCACATCGGTTATTTGACGCCCTGCGCCAGCTCGATGAGCTGGGGGCAAAAACCGTCTACGCCGCCTCTCCCCGCCCGCAAGGGGTCGGTCTGGCTGTGTACAACCGCCTTATCCGCGCCGCCGCATTCGACATCATCAACACCATCCGCGTCATCGGGCTGACCGGTCCAACGGGTGCGGGCAAATCCTGCGTAGCCGACGTGTTCCGCGAAGCAGGCGTGCCGATTGTCGACGCTGACCGCGTGGCACGGCAAGTAACCGAGCCGAATACTGACTGTCTCAAGGCATTGTGTGCCGCGTTCGGTGACGATATCCTGCACACCGACGGCAGCCTAGATCGCAAGACGCTGGCAAAGCGCGCCTTTGCAACCCCCGAGACCGCGGCGCTGCTCAACAGCATCACCCACCCCGCCATTATGGCGGCGATCAAACAGCAGCTCGAAGATCTCGCCGACGCGGGACACCCGCTCGCCGTACTGGATGCACCGCTGTTATACGAAGCGGGTGCGGACGCGCTGTGCGACCGCATCCTTGCCGTCACGGCGCCCACCGAGATGCGCCTTTCGCGCATTATGGTGCGGGACGGGATCGACCGCGATGCAGCATTACTGCGAATGAACGCGCAGCCGGACGACGCTTTTTACACGCGTGACGGGGTGACGGTGCTGGTCAACGACACCACCACCGAGGCACTTATCGAAAAAGCCAAAGCGATCATCGCCGACGAGATAAGGCGGTGCTGCTGATATGGCGAAAATAATCCGCAAATTCTGCACCGTTTTATGGATCACCGTGGTGACGGCTTTAATTCTGCTGCTCGGTACTCTGCTGCTAAACTACGGATACAAACGCTATTATTCCGCGGTTTACCCGATGCAATTCGCAGAAGAAGTTACCGCCGCGAGCGAACAATTCGGCGTGGAGCCATCGCTCATTTACGCGATTATCCACACCGAGAGCAGCTTTCAACCGCAGGTGACCTCCTCTGCTGGCGCTAAAGGGCTTATGCAGCTCACCGACAGCACACTCGAATGGGCACTGAATCGCGCCGGTGAGCACGGAAAATACACCGCCGAGGATCTGTACAATCCGCAGGTGAATATTCACTACGGCGTGTATGTAATCACCCTTTTGAGGGAACAATTCGAAAACACCGAAACGCTCCTTGCCTCATACAACGCAGGGATCGGTCGTGTCGGCGAATGGCTTAAAAACCCCGCCTACTCTGCCGACGGGGTACGTCTTCACACAATCCCCTATCCCGAGACCGCCGAATACGTTCAGCGGGTGCAGAACGCCCGCAAACAATACCAAGAACTCTACAATATACCGTAAAGGATGGTTGCACTATGGAAAACAAGAAGGAAAAGACCGCTGCCGAGCTGCTCAAAGAGAAACTGAGCTACAATCCCGAGAATGGCAGCAAAAAGTTGTGCATTGAAGAGATCGCCGCAGCGGACGCCTACTGCGAAGATTACAAAACCTTCCTCGACAAGGCGAAAACCGAGCGTGAGGCCGTCATTGCCGCCATCGAGATGGCTGAGGCCGCCGGTTTTGTCCCCTTTGATGCGAATGCTCCGTTAAAAGCCGGTGACAAGGTGTACGTCAACAACCGTGGCAAAGCGCTGATGCTCGCAGTCATCGGCTCGCGCCCCGTCGCCGATGGTGTCACCATTGCCGCTGCGCATATCGACTCTCCCCGCCTCGATCTCAAGCCTAACCCGCTTTACGAGGACAGCGAGCTTGCCTACTTTGATACCCACTACTACGGCGGCATCAAGAAATACCAGTGGACCACCATCCCGCTGTCGCTGCACGGTGTAATTATCCGAGCGGACGGCTCCTCGGTCACCGTCAACATTGGCGAAGACGAGAACGATCCCGTGTTCTGCATTACTGACCTGTTGCCGCACCTCGGCCGCGAACAGATGAAGCGCCCCGCAGGCGAGGTCATCCGCGGCGAGGATCTCAACTTGCTCATCGGCTCGCGCGCCTTCCGTCACGACGACGAAAGCGAGTCGGTCAAGCTCAACATTCTCAACATCCTGCACGAAAAATACGGCATCATCGAAACGGACTTTCTGTCCGCGGAGTTGGAGATCGTCCCCGCGTTTCGCGCGAAGGACGTCGGCCTCGATCGCAGTATGATCGGCGCATATGGTCATGATGACCGCGTATGTGCCTACCCCGCTGTGACCGCGCTACTCGCCTGCGGCACGCCCGCGTACACGGCCGTCACCATCCTTGCTGACAAGGAAGAGATCGGTTCCGCCGGCAACACCGGTATGAAATCCGCCTTCCTGCCGTATTTTATCGACGATCTGGCAGCGGCCTTCGGCGAAAAAGGCCATCACGTGCTGTCCAAGTCCATCTGCCTGTCCGCGGACGTCAACGCCGCACTCGATCCCATCTATCCCGATGTGATGGTACGCAGCAACGCCGCACAGATCAACTACGGCGTATGCATCACCAAATACACAGGCGGCGGCGGCAAGTCCGGCACAAGCGACGCTTCCGCTGAATATATGGGATTGGTCCGCCGTCTACTGGATGGCGAAAAGGTGCTGTGGCAGGTCGGCGAGCTCGGCAAGGTCGACGCCGGTGGTGGTGGAACGGTAGCGCAGTATATCGCCGATCTGGACGTTGACACTGTCGACATGGGTGTGCCCGTACTGTGCATGCACGCACCCTATGAGATCGTATCCAAGATCGACGTGTATATGGCGCACAAGGCGTTCCTCGCCACAATGAAACGATAATCGAAACGGCTGTGGGTATCCCACAGCCGTTTTCCGAAAGGATTATTATGCCACAGATATTATATCAGGATAGCCACCTCATTGTCATCATAAAACCAAGCGGCGTACTATCACAGATTGACGCAAACGGCGGCGACAGTATCCCGAAACGCCTAGAGGCGCAAGGGCTTGCAGTCAAACCGGTCCATCGGCTCGATCGTGCCGCGGGCGGTGTAATGGTGTATGCCTTTACAGATAAAGCAGCCGCTTTATTGTCCTCTTTAGTACAGGATCACACCCAATTTATAAAGGAATACCTCGCCGTTGTCAGCGGCCGCCCGTCTGAGCCTGTCGGCGAGATGGAGGACCTGCTCTACCACGACGTGAAAAAGAATAAATCCTATGTCGTCGATCGCAAGCGCGGCGGCGTCAAGCGTGCAAAGCTCTCCTACGAGTTGCTCGAGACAGCTCAACACAATAACGGCACGTTCAGCCTTGTTCGGGTGCGCCTCCATACAGGGCGCACCCACCAGATCCGTGTACAGTTCGCCTCGCGCAAAATGCCGCTTGCAGGTGATAGCCGCTATGGTGGACTGCGTCATTGTCCACTCGCACTATGGAGCTGTCGCGTATCCTTCCCTCACCCCATCAGCGGCGAAACAATTAGCAATCGCTCGCTACCTGACATGCATACATTTCCCTGGAATATGTTCGCCGACGAACAGTACCATACTATATAATCTAGTACGAATCGTACCACTAAAAAAGCCGATCCTTGCGGATCGGCTTTTTCGTTTGTTAATTTTTCAGGCTCTGAATCGGGGCGGGAATGCGGCCGCCACGGTGAATAAAGGTCGCGGAGGATGCCGTATTGAGCGGCATCACGGGACCTTCGCCGAGCAGGCCACCAAAGTTGAGTTCCTCCCCCACGCTCTTGCCAATGGCGGGGATAACACGCACAGCGGTGGTTTTGGAGTTGACCATTCCGATAGCCGCCTCGTCCGCGATGATCGCGGAGATGGTCTCGGCGGGCGTATCGCCGGGGATGTTGATCATATCCAGACCCACCGAGCAAACTGCGGTCATTGCCTCGAGCTTCTCAATCGTCAGGCAGCCGCTTCGGGCGGCGGCGATCATCCCTGCATCCTCGGTCACGGGAATGAATGCTCCCGACAAACCACCGACGTGGGAGGATGCCATCACGCCGCCCTTCTTAACGGCATCATTGAGCATGGCGAGCGCGGCGGTCGTTCCGTGGGTGCCACACTGCTCAAGACCGATCTCCTCGAGAATATGCGCGACCGAGTCGCCCACTGCGGGGGTCGGTGCGAGCGACAGATCGACGATGCCGAACGGTACGCCGAGGCGCGCGGACGCTTCCTGCGCGACGAGCTGACCCGTGCGAGTGATCTTGAACGCGGTCTTTTTAATAATGTCCGCGATCTCACTGAGATTCTTGTCCTTACCCGCCTTCGCAAGCGCAGCACGCACTACACCGGGGCCGGAAACGCCGACGTGAATCACGCAGTCCGGCTCACCGACGCCGTGGAACGCACCCGCCATAAAGGGGTTATCCTCGGGAGCATTGCACAGTACCACCAGCTTCGCGGGACCGATACAGCCGCGATCGGCGGTGAGCTGAGCCGACTGTCGAATCACGCGTCCCATTAGCCCGACGGCGTCCATATTGATGCCCGCTTTGGTCGAGCCGATGTTGACCGACGCGCAGATGTGCTCAGTCTCGGCAAGCGCCTGCGGGATTGCCTCTATCAGCTCACGGTCGCCTGCGGAAAAGCCCTTGTGCACCAGCGCGGAAAAGCCGCCAAGGAAGTTGACACCGCAAGTGACTGCGGCGCGCTCGAGGGTTTTCGCGAGCTTCACCGCATCGCGATCCTCACAGGCGGCGAGCACCATCGCCGCGGGGGTGATGGAGATGCGCTTATTGATGATCGGGATGCCGAGCTCCTTCTCGAGCGACTCACCCGTGCGCACGAGATCCTTAGCCGAGCGGGTGATCTTATCATACACCTTCGCGCACATCCGATCGACGTCGCTGTCACAGCAATCGAGCAGAGAAATCCCCATCGTGATGGTGCGCACATCCAGGTTTTCGTCCTGAATCATCGTGATGGTTTCAAGAATATCCTTTACGTTAATCATATTGCCAATCCTCAAATCGTGTGCATTGCGTTGAAAATATCCTCGTGCATACAGTGGATGACGAGATTATTTTTCCGTCCCATCTCCATCATCTCATCTACGAGCTGCGTGAACGGAATGGTGCTCTTTGTAATATCCACCATCATAATCATCGCAAACATATCCTGCACGATGGACTGGGTGACCTCCATCACATTGATCTGATGCTCACTGCACTTGGTCGACACCTTTGCAAGAATGCCGACTGCGTCCTTACCGACAACTGTGATCACTGCACGCATAACAAAACCTCCGCGCAATAAAATTTTCTCTATTGTAACACAGTCCGGCAAAAAAAGAAAGGCTTATATTGCATATTTTTCGCAAATTTACGCATACTTCCAATATCCGCAATACCCAAACAACCGAAAGGAGTTTTTCGTATGATCAGCAAGATCGCTCTCGCACTCACCATCATCGGCGCACTCAACTGGGGCAGCATCGGTCTGTTTCAGTTTGACCTCGTCGGCTGGATCTGCGGCGGTGCCGGCACTCTGTGGGCAAGAATTATCTTCACCCTCGTCGGTCTCGCGGGCATCTGGTGCATCTCTCTGCTGTTCTCGTCCCCCAAGGAACGGGACCGCTGAACCGCGACGGATCGGGCAGAAGCCGACGGTTAAGCCGCCGATTTCTGCCCGATTTTGTCACTCTACCCACAGTAGAGTTCGTCAATTTCAACTCTACCGTACGAAAACCCGCGGTTTAGTCTCGTTATTTAACAGTAGGTTGCTATTACCCCGCCAAGCATGTATACTGGTTACGGCAGTTCGGTCGGGAAAACAAGTCCCGAGCGGCGTTTTTCTTTTATACGAACCCGTATCACAACAGACAAGGAGACTATTTTATGAGTAACTATGTTATTTACACCGATTCCGGCTGTGACATTACCCCCGAAATTCTAGCTCAATGGGGCGTCAAACACTGCGACCTGCGCTTCCTCTTCGATGGTGACGAGAAAAGCTACACCAACCGCGATATGAGCGAAAAGGACTTTTATCAGAAAATGCGCGAGGGCGCTTCTGCCAAGACATCGGCTGTCAATGTCGAGGAATTCAAGACAGCATTCGAGCAGGAACTCAAAGCAGGTAACGACGTGCTGTACATAGGCTTCTCCTCGGGCCTGAGCACTACCTATAACTCCGGCCGCATTGCCGCCGAGGAGCTGCAGGAGCAATATCCCGAGCGCAAGCTCATCGCCGTTGACAGCCTCGCCGCATCGGCGGGACACGGTATGCTCGTCTACCTGACACTCAAGGAAAAGGAAAAAGGGGCCACCATCGAAGAAGCCGCAGCCTTCGCCGAGGGGATGAAGATGCGCCTGTGCATCTGGTTCACGGTGGACGATCTGGTATACCTCAAGCGCGGTGGCCGTGTCAGCCCGACGGTGGCATTCGTCGGCGGACTACTCGGCATTAAACCGATCCTCTTTATGGACAACGATGGCCATCTCATTAGCCGTTCCAAGGTGCGCGGCCGTAAGGCGGCGATCCAGGCACTGGCTGACAAATACACCGAGCTTGCATCCGATCACAAGAACGGCACGGTGTTCATCTCTCACGGTGATTGTGAGGAGGACGCCAAAGAGCTGGCGAATCTGATGAAGAAGGAGCACGGCGTCGAGACGCAAATCATCACCTACGTCGGCCCCGTCATCGGCTCTCACTCCGGCCCCGGTACGCTCGCGCTGTTCTTCGTCGGCGAAGAAAGGAAGTAAGCACTTGACCCGCACAAGACTATCCGATCGGCAGTTACCCGATTACACCCGTGGCGAGGAGATCTTCAATATGGTCTCCCACATCTTCGGCGGCGGTTTCGGCGTGATCGCCCTGTTCGCCTGTCTGGCAGTGGCGATCCTGCACCATAATGTATGGAGCATCGTTTCCGCCGCTATTTACGGCTGCTCGATGATCGCTCTGTACACGATGTCCAGCGTCTACCACGGGCTTCACGCCCCGATGGCAAAGAAGGTAATGCAGGTGCTAGACCACTGCACCATCTACTTCCTTATTGGCGGCACCTACACCCCCATCCTGCTGTGCTGCATCCGTCCCGCTCACCCAGCGTGGGCGTGGGTGCTGTTCGGCATCGTATGGGGACTCGCGGCGATGGCGACGACCTTCACCGCCATCGATCTCAAAAAATACAGCGTGCTCTCGATGATCTGCTATATCGGGATGGGATGGTGCATCGTGCTCGCGGCAGAAGTCGCGATTGAGACCATTCCACTAACGGGACTGCTGTGGCTACTCGCAGGCGGCATCACCTACACCGTCGGCGCGGTATTATACGGTCTCGGTAAGAAAATGCGGTATATGCACTCAATCTTCCATCTGTTTGTGGTGGCAGGAAGCATCCTGCAGTTTGTGTGTATTATCGGGCATATTTTATAAAGCAAAAAGCGAGAGGCGGTTGCCTCTCGCTTTTTATTTGGTTGATTTGATTTACGCCAGAGCGGCGGTGTCGCGAGCGATAACCATTTCCTCGTCCGTGGGGATAACCCAGGCAGGGATGGTAGAATCCGCAGCGGTGATGAGCATCTCCTGACCGTGGACCTCGTTCGCCTTCGCGTCGAGCTTCATCCCCAGATAGCCGAGTGCCTCGATGACCTCGGCACGCAGCTTCGGCTGGTTCTCGCCGACGCCCGCAGTGAACACCAGACCGTCCAGACCACCGAGCGCGGCGACGTACGAGCCGATATACTTGATGATCTGATAGGAACGCATATCCCACGCGAGCTTGGAACGCTCGTCGCCGCGCTTAATTGCCGCGTCGATGTCTCGATCGTCGTTAAACTGACCGGAGATGCCGAGCATACCCGACTTCTTGTTCATAATATCGTCCATCTGCTTCGGGGTCAGACCCTCCTTCTCCATCAGGAAGGTGACGACCGAGGGATCGAAGCCGCCCGAACGGGTGCCCATCATAAAGCCGTCCAGAGGGGTCATACCCATCGTGGTGTCGACCACCTTGCCGTCCTTGATGGCGGCGAAGGACGAGCCACTGCCGATATGGCAGGTGATGATGCGCTTGCCCTCAGCACCGCCAAGCAACTCAGCGCAACGCGCGCTGACATAGCGATGAGAGGTGCCGTGGAAGCCGTAACGGCGCACTCCGTACTTCTCGTAATACTCATACGGCAGACCGAACATATACGCCTTGGGCTCCATTGTCTGATGGAACGAGGTGTCGAACACCGCAACCTGCGTGATCTCGCTGCCGAAGGTGGCGGTAGCCGCCTCGATGCCCTGCAGAGCAGCCGGGTTGTGCAGAGGTGCAAGCGCCTTGTAAGCCTCGATATCCTTAATGACCTCGTCGTTGATGACGACCGAGCAATCGTATTTCGCGCCGCCCTGCACCACACGGTGACCGATGGCGTTGACCTCGGACAGATCGTCAATGACCTTGCCCTCGCCCTGAGTGAGAGCGAGCCTCACCTGCGCAAACGCCTCGGTGTGGTTGCGCATCGTGGGGGTGGACTTCCACGCATTACCGTACGCTTTATGCGTGAAAATGCCGTCGTCAAGACCGATGCGCTCGCAAATACCCTTCGCGAGAACCTTCTCGCCTTCCATATCAATGAGCTGATATTTCAGAGAGGAGCTGCCCGCGTTAATAACCAAAACTTTCATTTTCAAGACTCCTTATTGATTTTATTGGCAAAACGTCGTATTATATAATAACTGATTTGTATAAGAATTTCAACCATTATTTGCTGAGGAGGGATATTTTTGCGTATTGCGGGCATTATTGCGGAATACGATCCGTTCCATAACGGGCACAAAGCGCACATCGACAGCGTGCGAGCCGATGGCGCAACCCACATTGCCACCGTCATCAGCGGCTCATTCACCCAGCGCGGCGAACCCGCGCTGCTGACAAAATTTGATCGTGCGCAAATGGCGCTGGCTTGCGGTGTCGATCTCGTGCTGGAAAACCCGCTCCCCTTCGCGATGGCTCCCGCCGAGCGGTTTACTCTCGGCGGCGTGTCCATTCTGCACGCGCTCGGGGGCGTGGACACCCTCTCTTTTGGTAGTGAATGTGGCGATACAGCCGCCCTGCAAGAGCTCGCCGCGCTCACCGACACACCTGTCTACAAAATGGCACTCAAGGAGGCACTCGCCACCGGCATCCCCTACGCCGCCGCACGGCAAAAGGCGGCAGAGATGTGTAAAGTGGACAGCCTTGCCGCCCTATTGGAGAGCCCAAACAACACACTGGGGCTGGAATATATCCGCGCCACTGCAAAGATTGGGGCGAGCTTCTCCTTCCACACGCTCAAACGAGTCGGCACGGCACACAACGCGACCGAGATCTGCGACAACACCGCCAGCGCGAGTCATCTGCGCTGGCTGATACGGGAAGGACTAGTCGACGAAGCGATGGCGTGTATGCCGAACGGGTCGGCGAAGATCCTCGAAAAAGCAGTGGCGGCAGGACACATCGCCACCCGAACGGATGTGTTGGAGCACGCCCTGGTCGCCCGTCTGCGTGCGATGTCGCTTGCCGACTTCGCGGCACTGCCCTACATCTCCGAGGGGCTGGAGTATCGTCTCCACCAAGCCTCCCGCACCGCAGCAAGCTACACCGAGCTGCTCGAAGCAGTGAAGACCCGCCGTTATCCCGCGGCACGACTACGCCGCGCGCTGTGGGCGGCACTGCTGGGCATACCGAGTGAGGAGACCTATTCCACACCGCCCTACATCCGCGTTCTTGCGATGAACGAACGAGGGAGGGAGATCCTCTCCGCCACCACACCTACCCGGCCGATCCTCACCCGCACCGCGCAGGTGCGCGAGCTGTCCGCTGAGGCGCAGGCGTTGTTCGCGCTCGAATGCCGCGCGACCGACCTGCACGCGCTGACACTCTCCTCGCCGCTCCCCTGCGGTGCGGATCACACCAATAAAATCGGATAACGAAAAATCGCCCGTTCCGATCGGAACGGGCGATTTTTTCTGTATCGATTTAGTCGGTCACAAAAGGTACCAGAGCGATCTGACGGGCACGCTTGATCGCGGTGGTCAGATCTCTCTGATGGCGGGCGCAAGTGCCGGTCACACGACGGGGCAGGATCTTGGCACGCTCGGACATGTAGCGGCGCAGACGAGCAACATCCTTGTAATCGATGTAATCCATCTTATCGACGCAGAACTGGCACACCTTGCGATGACCTTTACGGCCGCGCATGGGGCGCTCGGGACGTTCGGTTCTTTCAGCCATGATGAAGGCCTCCTTTACTCAATAGTCAACTGTTCTCGTGCCCTTAGAAGGGCAGCTCCTCATCGGTGAGGATCTCCTCGAAATCGCCGGTGTTGGCGGTGGAGAAGGCGGGTCTCGCCTCGCTGACCTGCGGGATCTGAGAATCGTAGTTGGGAGCCCCGGCGGTCTGGCCGCCCTTGGACTCACAGAAAAATGCATTGTCGACCACGACCTCGTAGACAGTACGCTTACTGCCGTCGTTCGCGGTGTAGCTGCGGGACTGCAAAGAGCCCTGCACAGCAATTCGCTGCCCTTTACGGAAATAGCGGGTAATAAACTCAGCAGTATAACGCCAAGCTACGCAATTGATGAAATCGGTCTGCCGCTCCTGATCCTTTGAACGACGATCTACCGCCACGCTGAAATTGGTCAAGGAGACGCCGCTCTGGGTGGTCTTAAGCTCCGGATCACCGGTCAAACGACCCATTAAGCAGATTGAGTTCATAGTATTCCCTCCTTATTCCTCGTTCTTACGGACAACCATGGAACGAAGCACGCCATCGGTGATACCGCTGACACGCTCGAGCTCCGCCGGGAAAGCCGGACCGCTGACAAAGTTGTACAGCACGTAGAAGCCTTCCGCCTCATCGTCGATCAGGTAAGCGAGCTTGCGCTTGCCCCACTCATCGACCTCGCCGATCTCCGCGTTCTGCTCGATCAGCGCACGAAATTTCTCCTTGAGTTCGGCAACCGCCTCTTCCCCCGCCTTGAGGGAGAAAATGAATACCGCCTCGTAGGAAGCTTTGACTGTGGGCATATTGTTGCACCTCCTTATGGTCTGATGGCCTCGCATCTTGTGCGAGGCAAGGATTGTCCACATCTCATGAACTTCAATATTATATCAGCCTTTTCGTCTGCCGTCAAGCGGTTTTTTGCCTTTTTTTGTGAGTTTTTTCGCATCACGACCGAAAACCTCCCGCGCTTCGCGCGCAACCACCCCACTTAACGACAACAGTGCAACTAAATTCGGGAACATCATACAACCATTGCAGATATCTGCCACAGCCCAAGCCGATGACACCGACAGATACGGGCCGATAAACACCGCCGCAATATAGGCGAACCGATAGCCCCGCATCCACGCTGTGCGGCCGCCACAAAGATAGCGCATACACCGCTCAGCGTAAAAGCTCCACCCGAGAATCGTCGAAAAAGCGAAAAATATTAAACACATGACCAGCAACAACCGCGACACTGCGGGCGGAAACGGCAGTCCCTGTGCCCACGCATAAGCAGTCATCGACACACCGTCAAGACCGCTCTGCCGGTCAGCACCCGTAACCACTAGCGCCAGCCCCGCGACCGTGCACAGCACCACCGTATCAATGAAGGTGCTCATCATACACAGTAGTCCCTGCTGCACGGGCGAAGTCGTGCGCGAGGCGGCAGCGGCGATTGCTTCTGTGCCCATTCCCGCCTCATTAGAAAAGATCCCTCGTCCGATGCCGAGCCGCATTGCCTGCTTGACGGTAATTCCGACTGCCGCGCCGAGCACCGCCCTCGGCGCAAAGGCGGCGCGCAGGATCAGCGACACTGCCGCAGGGATGCGGGAAATATTCGCCAACAAGATCATCCCGATCGCACTGATATACACGCACAACATCAGCGGCACCAACACAGTTGCTACTCGGGAGATGCGACCGATGCCGCCGAGAATGACCAGTGCAGCGAGCACCGTCACCGCACCACCGACGAACACCGACACCCACGAATGGGTCGCATCGCCAAGCACAAACGTCGCCGTGTAGTCGGCATCCAGCAAGCTCTCAGCCGCGGCAGTAATGCTGTTGCTCTGGGTGATGGTGCCGATGCCGAGCAAGCCCGCCAGTGCACCAAACAATGCATACAGCTTACCCATCCACTGAAAGCGCGGTCCCATCCCCAGCTCAATATAGTAAAACGGTCCACCGACAAGTTCCCCCTTATCGACCGCACGATATCTGACCGCCAGCACCCCTTCAGCAAACTTGGTCGCCATTCCGAAGAATGCCGATACCAGCATCCAGAAGATTGCGCCCGGACCACCCGCTGACACAGCGGTGGCAACACCAACAATGTTTCCCGTGCCGATAGCGGCGGACAGCGCCGTGCACAGCACTGCGAAGGGGCTGACCCCTTCCCCGTCGCCATCCGCATGACCCAACAGGCGGATGGCACGGCCAAGGCGGCGTGCCTGCACAAAGCCCGTGCGCACCGAAAGTAACACGCCGACACCCAGCACCAGCGTCAGCAGTGTCGGACCCCACACCCATTTATTAATATGTTCCAACGCCGGAGCAGCCGTAGCCAATCGAGCAAAATCCATCGAATTCGCCCTTTCTTTGTTGACAAAATTCCCAAGTGGTGTATGATAATATGGAAGAACGGAGTGAAAAGAATGAACGCATTAAAACACAAAAAGTTATTTATGTTGGATATGGATGGCACACTGTATCTTGACGACGATCTGTTCGAGGGATGCCTCGAATTTCTGCATCAGATCAAAGAAAACGGCGGCCGTTACCTATTTCTGACCAACAATTCTTCCAAAAGCGTTGAGGTTTACGTTCAAAAGCTTGTGCGGCTCGGCATCGAGGCGACAGCGGAGGATTTCTTCACCTCCACGATGGCGACCTGCGTCTATCTGCACGAAAACTATACAGGTAACAAGATCTACGCCGCCGGCACCGCCTCCTTCCGCAAGGAATTGGCCGACAGTGGCTTTACCGTCACCGATCATCTCGAAGATGACATCGACTGCCTGCTGATGGGCAACGACAACGAACTCACGTTCCAAAAGCTCGAGGATGCCTGCATTCTGCTCAGGCGGGACATCACCTACCTAGCGACAAACCCCGATTGGGTCTGCCCGACCGCGTTCGGCTACGTGCCCGACTGCGGCAGTGTTTGCGAGATGCTGTGGCGCGCAACAGGCAAGCGCCCCTATTTCATCGGCAAACCGGAGCCTGCCATGGCGCGCCTCGCGATGCAAAAGTTCAGTGCCGCGCCTGAGGATGCAGTAATGATCGGCGACCGCATCTACACCGATATCGCCTGCGGCGTCAACGCTGGCATTGATACCGTACTGGTGTTTAGCGGTGAGACCACCCACGAAATGTGGCAGCAAAACGATATTCGCCCCACCTACACGGCAGAAAACATCGCCGAGATCCTACAATATCTTCGATAATGCGCAGCGAGCCGCCCGAGGGGCGGCTCGCTGATTTTTCTTAATTCGCAGGGATGAGAAGAACGGTTTTTGTCGACAAGATCTCCTCGCGCAGATCGTTTTCCTCCCGCACGGCGTCGGGCGACGTATGACAGCGGCGAGCAATGTCCCACACACTCTCGCCCGCATCGGCATAGTACAGCTTCATCGTCGTAGTATCCATCGGATATGGCTTCTCGCTCTGCAAAGTGATATCCCTTACCACACGCTCGTCTGCCATCTCCCACAGCTCGCAATTGACCACGAGCGTCAGCCGCACATCCAACTTGTCACCGACCGCCGCATAACTCAAGCCCATCACCGACGGCTGTGCCTTCACCAGCATTTCCGACGAAGTGCAAGGATGTGTCTGCGTGCACTCGATATAAAAATCCTCCGACCGCTCATAATAGGCGATCGCTCCATCCGCATCTCTTACTAACAGCGACAGAAGCATCGGCGCCGTCAGCTCTACCCGTCCGTTATCCACTCGTCCAACGCTCGGCATTGGCATCACCCAAACGTCTACGATCTCCCGAAGGCCATCACTCGGCAGCGCCACACTCTTCTGCACCGTCGCGGTATGACGCAGCACCTCGACGAGCGAACAAACCGACAGGGTGTCGTCACTCAGAGACACAGGATACTGCGGATGATAGGCATCCGTTATCAGCTTCACGGACGTTTTCTCGTATGTTGTGAGTTGAATGAGCAGCTTGGCATTGAAACTGAGCGCTGTATTCTTCCCTCCCTCACCGGCAACGCATTCCTCCGTGTCGGACAGAAGGCTGACCTGCGCAATATGCAGCTGTCCATCACGCACGCCCTCGGCATCAATGATCGCACTGAACGGGAGCGTATACTCCAACACAAACGTTGTACCGCCCACACTGTCATCGGTATACAACTGATGCAGGTATATCTGCCCTTTCACGATCGCTTTATCGGTCAGCAGCTTGACCTCAGATACCGCAGCGCTGCAATCGCCGCCAAGCAGCTGCTCCGCCGCGGGTAGTCCGCTGTCAAACGACAAGATCTCATTGACGGTAATGCTTTTTTCGCCGAAGGCCAGCGGCGCGCTCAGCGTTTTCGCGATGCTCTTGGTATACAGATGCTCCTGCGCCGAAGCATAAGGCATCTCGATCGTCTTTGCTCTCTCGGCGCGAGCTTTTAACGTAAATCCCGCGCGGACCTCGATCCGCCGCGGACTGACCGCGCGGCAATTGACATAATCCTGCGTCATCCATACCTGCACTGGCACCGTCTCACAGCCGCTCTGCCCACGCAGCGTGCAGTTGATTGGCTGGGTAAATTCCGCCTCCCGCACGCACACGCGCTCTTCGTCAAGATACAGAATACGCACCACCGCGATGCCGTCTGCGTTAAAAGCGTCCCCATTCCAGCGGCGGTTATGCAGTCGCGGTGTGATCACGCACTTGAGCACCACCGCCACGTCGGGGCAATATTCCGGCAAAATAAAGTCGCCGCTGATCGCATATTCCTCAGTAGCATCCAGCACCGACTCGGTAATCGCGATTTTCTCCTTTTGCAACAGCTGTTCCATAGCATCCACTCCTTTTCGTCTCGACACACTATATGCGTGTCGAAGGACAAATATACCGAATGCCGGAATTGGTTAAACTGCGCAAAAATATCTTTGCCACATTGGCGCCCCTTGCCAACCGAACGAAAAAGATAACAGGTTTGTAACCTTTGTTGTAACCAATGAGGAATTGTGGTATAGTACAATGGAATTCATATAACGAAAGGAGACGGCTATGAGCACAAACCTCAAACAATTCCGCGCGGATCTCTCGCAACCGTGGCTCAAGTCTTTTATTCTCATCGCCCTTGTGCCGCTGTTCCCGGAATACATCAGCTTTCTGCTGGTCATCCCCGCCGTCATCCTCGCGTGGGTGGACATCCGCAGAAGCGGGCGGACGGTGCGCCTCGGCTTTATCGGCAAGGTGATGATTGCCTACATCGCGTATATGTTCATCACGACGCTGTACAGCCGTAATTTTCTTCATTCATTGGCAACGGTGGCTATGTGGGCTTTCTTCTTTTTTGTATATCTACTGGTATACAATCTGCTCACCGACGCCGATCGCTGCGATGCCCTGCTGCTGTGCCTCACGGCCGTCGCCGGAGCCGTCGGTCTCATCGCATGCTGCCAATACCGCATCGGCTTCTTTACGCAAAGCAACCCGATTGAATTCTGGGGCTGGCTCGACAAGATCGTATTTGAGTACATTCCCCTGCGGATCGAAAATCCACATTACCTACTGCGTTCCTGTTCAACCTTCAATAACCCGAATGTTTTGGCGGAGTATCTGATGACCATCGCTCCTTTTGTCGTCTATTTTAATTTTTGCGAGCGGCGCAAGGACATCCGCATATTCTGTCGCATTTGTCTGCTTCTCACCCTGTGCGGCGTGCTGTTCTCCTTCTCACGCGGTGGCTATATGGCGCTCATCGTACTGTGTCTGGCGCTCATCGTGCTGAATTTCCGCCGTCGTTTTGCTGCCGTCACGATGTATCTTGTCAGCGCGTTCATCCTTGTCCCAGACGAGGTCATCAAGCGTCTTATTTCCATCATCCCCGGCATCAAGGTCGGCGGCAAATTCCTCGACTCGGTGACCAGCGGCTCTAACGATGCAACGGGAAACCTTGGCGGAACCCCTTCGGGAGCGCTCGCCTCCCCTCCTTCCGTCACCACCCCTGCGGAAATCATCAATAATTCCACCGCCGATATTGCGATCAACGACCGTTTCCGTATGTGGCTTGAATGCCTCGAGCATATTGCCGAACGGCCGCTGGTTGGCTACGGTGCGGGTATCCAGAATACGTGGGATATCCTCGGCGAGAACAATATCTACGCTGTGCATGCACACAACTTCGTATTGCAGATATTAATGGAGGGCGGTGTCATCGCCCTTGTCATCATGGGGCTGATCGGATTTACCGTCATTCGCTACGGCATCAAGCTGATGCACAACGGTCACTCGCGCGCCTTCTGGATGGGATTTGCCGTGCTGATGTTTGCTTGTGCCTTTATCCTGCACGGACTGGTCGACTATCCGCTGCTCACACCGAAACTTGTCTGCAACTTTATGATGATCCTGGGGATCATCGATCGCTCTCGGGCGCTCTACGCAAACAAAGGATTGCCTATACGCAAATCCGACACGCGCAAGCTTACGAACGACACCGAGGAATAATCAGAAAAAGAGCCGATGGGAAATGCCCATCGGCTCTTTTTACGCCTATTTCCGAATACCTGCCCAAAGAATAATGATAATCTGACCGGGAATACCCACCAAAAACAGCAACCACAAATTCAGCGGAAGCATCGTCAAACAAAACGCCGTCAGAAAACTCCACATCAACACCGAGACGATTACAAAATTCCAACGCGGTCTACCCCAGATACTGTTGAATACCAACAGCACGATCATCGTCACCGGCACAGCGTAAACAAAGGTGAGCCAATGTCCGTGCAGGCCCGAAGTCCACAAGTCGATATTCACGAATATAAAGGTCGCGATCAACCACACCAGTACACAGGAGATTGCCGTAATCAGCAGACGGTTGCGTTTTTGCTTTCCGGTGTATTCACGGTGTGCGGCCTTCTCCAGCGTATGCTCCACCTGCAGCAGATAATCCACCGTCACCGAAAACAGGTCGGCGATTTGCTTGAGCGTTGCTACGTCAGGGCAGGACTCCCCGCGCTCCCACTTGGATACGGCTTTATCGGAATAATTCAGCCGCTCGGCAAGCTCTAGCTGCGTGATGCCGTTCTTTCGGCGTAGCTCACTGATATTAACGGCGATAATGCTCTTTAAATCGTCCATGGTAGACCTCCGTTTATCCAGTCGATTCATTATAGCACAGCCACAAAAAAATTGCAAGAGAGGAACTCTACCCGCGGTAGAGTCGCGAGTTTTCGCCTTTTTTCAAAAAGTTGTAGCATTTTGTGCAGGGGTATGCTATACTGAAACAAGCGAAACGCTTTCCATTATATAACATAAGGAGTTTTGAAAAATGAAAAAGATCATTGCGGAATTTAAAGCCTTTATCAATCGCGGCAACGTCGTCGATATGGCCGTCGGTGTGATGATCGGTGCCGCCTTTAAAGGCATCGTCGACTCTCTGGTCAACGACATCATCTCCCCCATCATCGGTCTCATCGCGCAGGAGGACTTCACTGACCTCGCCTTCCACTTCTGGGGTGTCGAGCTCAAGTACGGCGCATTCTTGATGGCAATCCTCAACTTCTTCATCATCGCGGTCGTGCTGTTTGCCATCGTCAAAATGATGAACAACCTGCAGAACCTTGGTAAGAAGAAGGTCGAAGAGGCACCCGCTGCCCCCACCACCAAGATCTGCCCGCACTGCTGCAGCGAGATTGCCATCGAGGCAACCCGTTGCCCGCACTGCACTTCCGAACTGTAATCCGATCAAGCAAAAAAGCCGATGCACACACCGTGCATCGGCTTTTTCTTTTAATCCGTCAGATGATTGATCTCTGCGAGCTCCTTGTCATTATCCAAATAGCGGCGCGGGACGCGGCGACTGACGCGGCAGACAATCTCATAGCTGATGGTGTCCGCCCAGCATGCGACCCGATCGGTCGGTAGGAAAGCCCCGTGATCACTACCGTATGCCGTCACCTCGCCGCCAAGCTCGACGCCATCAATACCCGTCACATCCAGCAGACATTGGTCCATACACACACGCCCAACCACCGGCGCGGGCTGTCCATTTACCAGCATATACGCGGTGTTGGACATTGCGCATGGATAGCCGTCGGCATAGCCAAGCGGCACGGTCGCAGCGCGTGTCACGTGCTCTGACGCGTAGGTACGATTATAGCTCATCGGAGTGCCGGCAGACAATTCCTTGATCTGCGACACGGCGGTTTTGAGCTCCATTACCTGCTGCATATCCGGCAAAAGCGTGCACAACCATTCGGCAGGATAATAGCCATATTGAATGATGCCGGGACGCACCATATCGAGGTGCATCTCGGGATAGCGTACAAGTGCCGCACTGTTACAGCAATGACGCAACGCAAAGGACACGCCGAGCGCTTCGGCAGCAGTGATCACGGACATAAAGCGGCCAAACTGCTCGAGGGTAAACCCGCCATCATCCTGCTCATCCGCCGTGGCAAAATGCGTGAAAATGCCTTCGGTCTTCAAACCATCCAGACGGCTGACCGCGGCAATCTGCGAGGCTGCCGATGCCGTATCAGCATCACTATGGCACACAAAGCCCACACGGGACATACCGGTATCTACCTTGAAATGAACCGTGATCTCCACGCCCGCCTGGCTCGCGGCGGCTGCGAGAGCCTCGCCGTGCTCTCGGGATACCACCGTCTGCGTAACATCGTACTGTGCCAATAGCGCCACTTCACACGGTGGCGTGTAGGAAAGTATTAAAATCGGCTGAGTAATACCCCCGCGGCGCAGCTCAATCGCCTCGTCCAAATTCGAGACGGCGAAATAGTTTACGCCGCAGGAAGTCATTCGTCGCGCAACCGCGACCGCGCCGTGTCCGTAGGCATCCGCCTTGACGACGCCCATCAGCCGACAGCCGTCAGACAGATAGCTCTGCAACAGCCGAATATTATGCTCGAGTGCATCCAGATGCACGTTCGCCCAGGTTCGGTGCAGCATTCTGGCCGCCCCCTTTTCATAAAATGGTTTGTTACGCTTTCGCGCACTCCAACATCACGATCTTACTCGCAGACATGATCACCGTACCGTTAACAGAGATCACATCTTCGACCAAGCCATCCGTTCCCTGCAGCACACGGGTCTTGATGATCTTCCAGCCGCCCTCGAGGGTGAGCGCAAGCTCCATCGGCTCTTCCTGCTTATTGGCGATAAGGATCTTGCCGCTCGCCATCGGTAGCAGCGACCAGCGGCAACAGCTCGTCGTCCACAGTTGTCTCGACCTCACGACCGAGGCAGCACAGCGCGCCGAACGGGTGAAGCGCGTAATACACGGGAAAAATATCCCATTTGGCGGGATCAAATAAGCCCTGATATGAGCCGTGGTTGTAGTGGCGGATGATATGCTCAAGCAGCCAATCGGTGAACGCGAAATCGTAGGATACGGGATCGTCCACGTCCGCGTCAAAATCCCGGAAGATATTCTCAATATCACGAAACGGAAATCACCGTAAGCACCGCCCATGTCGTGCAGACGGGAATACGGAATGCTCGCCTCACCTAGATAATGATACAGCTTATCATACGTGCCGGCGATCGGCGCGTTGTTGATCGCGTGATGCGGCTTGATCTTGCTGATGGCGTTGTTGAAATTCACGATAATGCAATTCAGTACCCAAATGCCCCTTATATGGCTATTGTATCACACCGCTTACGGAAAAACAAGGTTTTCGAAAATATTTCGAGCAAAAAAACAGAGGATCTCTTTCTGTTACGCAAGAGACCCTCTGTTTGTCAATTCTTTTTCAGCTCAGCGCTGCCGTTGTCGTAAATATCGCAGATGATCTTCTGGATCTTCAGCGCCTCGCGGCCGGAGATCTCCAGCGTCTCGAGACCAAGAATCGAGCGATAGAACTGCTGGATCTGCACCGCGTGTTGCGAGCCCCAGTATTCCTTACCACTCGAGTAGGTGACCAGCTTCTGCGGATGGTTGTCAACCTCCTCAGTCGTGCCGTCGTCGTATTCGATCTTCGCGTGCGTGTAGGAGAAGGTCGCCTTTCCGTTCTCACACAGCAGACGGATCTCGATTGGCTCATTGATGAGGTAATTGTTCATCGCAAAGAAGGAGAGCAGCACCCCGTTCTCGTATTTAATGAGGCCCTCACCCGTATCCTCCACGATCATACAGCGATGGTTGCGATTGTGCAACGACGACTGCACCTCAATGGGCGTGCTGTCGATCATCCAGTTCGCGAGATCCAACGAGTGGATCGCCTGATCGATCATCACGCCACCACCCTCTTTATCCCACGTGCCCTTCCAATCGGAGGCATCATAGTAATCATCGGGACGATACCACGTCAGCGTCGTGCGACCGCATTTAACCGCACCGAGACGGCCGTCAAGAATGCGTTGCTTGACCAGCATCGACGGGGTGTTATAGCGGCACTGGAAGATGACACCGTACTGCACACCGAGCTCATCTGCCAGTTCCACCGCAGCAACCGCGTCCTCATAGCGGATGCTCATCGGCTTCTCAGAGATGACGTGCAAACCGGCTCGCATCGCGTCCATCGCCACCGGCACATGCAGATAGTGCGGAAGGCAGATATGTACCGCGTCGAGCTGCTCCTTTTCGAACATCTCTTTGTAGTCCGTGTAGGCCTTCGAGTGATACTTCTCTGCCGCCGCTTGTGCACGGTCAGGCTTATTGTCGCATACCGCGACCAGCTCTGCCTCTTCCAGCGCAACGACCGACTCCAGATGTCTGCCCGATATCGTACCGCAACCAATCACGCCGATTTTGAGTGTTTTCATAATACCTGGTCCCCTTTTCCTTTTTCACATCGGTGTTCGTCGCTCTGCGCTATGACAAGCAAAGACGCACGAAAACCCTTGCTTTTTCGTTGCTTCTATGATACCATAATCCCATGACAAAAAAACAGAAAGATTTTACCTCTTTTTGTAAAATATCTACTATTTTGGAGGTTGAAAGTGAAAAATCATTCTATTAAGGAGGTCTCGCCGGTATATTACGGCGAAAATTTGGTCAAGATCCTGCTCCATAAAGGGATGAAAGCGGGCAGTACCTGCTTCTTGGAGCATTATCACGACCGTATGGAACTGTTGCGCATTCACAACGGACGGATGAGTGTGCAGATTAATGACACGACCTACGAAGCAGCCGCAGGCGATCTCGTCATCATCAACCCTAACCAAACGCATATTGGCGTTGCGCTGACTGATGGTCTCACCTATGACGTGATCATGTTCGACCTCGTCAACCTCAACAACAATTCCTTCGCCTACCACAAATACCTCGGGCCGATCATCAAACAGCAGGTGGCCTTTGGCTCGCCGACCAATCACCCCGCGATCATCGACGTCGCTGATAACCTGGTGCGCTCCTTCACCAAAAAACAGACCATCCACCCGCTCAACACCATCGGGATGATCTACAGTATCCTCGGCGCGTTCTATCAGCACTGTCCCATCACCGAACAACAGCAGGATAAGCACGCGAGTTTTAACGCGATTACCACGTATATCGAGGAGCATTTTACCGAACCGCTCACCAACAAATCGCTCAGTGCACAATTCGGCTATAACGAGACCTATTTTAGCCGTATGTTCAAGAAAAGCACCGGCATCCCCCTGTCGCAGCACATCCAAAACCTGCGCCTCAAACACGCCGAAGCCTTACTGCGCGATACCGACGAAAGCATCGCCGCCATCGCCATACAATGCGGATTTTCGGACGTATTCTATTTTTCCAACCGCTTTAAGCGAAGTACGGGTAAGACGCCGCGGGAATACCGCGCGCTGTTGCAAAAAGACAAATAATAAAAAGGCTATGGCAACACATTTTTTCTTGTTTTTCAGCAGGCTGCCCCCTGCGAGACCGGCTTGCCGGACGATAGTCAGACTTTGCCCAATATACCGCGCTTATGAACACCTGCAGGATCTCCGGCTGATGATACACAGGATAGGTCTCGTAGCCGGGCTGGAAGTGAAAACTCTTGCCATTTTCCTTTTGATAGCAGCAACCTGTTCGCAGCACCTATCCGCCCTAAACTACTTTTATTTTATCAAACGCACCTACCCGTACAGCAATCAATATTTATCTATTTTATGATTTCTTTTATCTAATATCAAAAACCGTTGCAGAATGATCTGCAACGGTTTCATTTTACGATACTTCTTTTAATCGTTCCTGTGCCACGCTTTGTGCCATTTCCAGCATGGTTTCCGCAAACACGGCATAGCCGCG
>JAEIGA010001820.1_pt1 | contig 33810 bp, 26 predicted proteins | sample 9270691 | NCBI WGS metagenome assembly JAEIGA01 (sample SAMN17057246, study PRJNA624740) | gut metagenome | biome: biome; isolation source: fecal sample | host: Bos grunniens | place: China: Xizang | collected 2019 | reverse complement strand
ACTTCACTATACCAAAAAAGAAAAAGAAAAAAGTAGACTACAAGCTGATTATTTCAGAATTAAAAAAAGGTCCGCTTACATTTTCTCAGATACAGGCGCTTGCTGGAGTGAGCCGCGCCGGAGTATCGCAGGTCATCACTACTCTATCACTTCACTATCCGTTATATGAACAAGCACGTGGAATCTATAAGTTATACGGCGACGACGACTACGGCGACGGAATAAACCACGCGGCACTTAGGGAGTATGAAGATGAATTGTAGATTCAGAAAAAAACATAAACCGCGCCCATGCACAATACCGGAAGAATGCCTGGCAGAGCTTGCGGAAGAGTTGAAGAAAAAATATATGAGTCATGGAGAAATAATTGAGTTTATAGGAAAAACTTGCAATAAAAGACATGACTTAGAACCTATTTTAGGAATAATGGAAGCCCGTGGATTTTTAATTGCACAGGAAAAACGAAAAGTAACACACGGTTATAAGTTTTATTACACCATTATGACTAAAGAAAAATACGAAAAAATTGAGGAGGAGCACAGAGAAAATGCTAAGAGACGTTTACTGGCGGCAGTATCCTATTGACCTGCTGAGCGATGACAAAATGACTTATATTGAGTCATTTATGCCGGAAGAATATAAGTTTGCGCCATATATGTTTTATATCACAGCGCTTAAGCTTGCTGATGATAACGGCATATTTGATCTTGAAGATGGCATTATATTTGCGCGTTTAATGCGCGTAAAGAGCCGCGCCCTGGTATTCCAGATTGCTAACCTTATGAGGCAGCATAAGGTTATGTATAGACTTAGTGATGATACTATGCTGATGCAGATTGCAGACTGGACTTATTCTGATAAGAAGGTCCGCACTGCAGAAGAGCGACGACGTATTGTAGCTGATAAAATTGCCAAAGAGCGAGCGAAGAAGGCAGCTTACAGCCAGGAAGATTTTACTACAGATGGATGCGCGGGGAAACATAACGATGTTCCGCAGTCCGAAGAGCCAGCGGGGAAATGTAACGCCATTCCGCAGGCAGCTGCAGCAGAATTGACCGCGCCGGAAGTTTTCCCAATTCCGGATTACATAACTAAATGTAAAATATGCGAGGCTTATAATGCAGAAACAAATTGCTGTACAGATAATAGGCCGAACGCATGTAAAGAGCATTTAGCGAAAGTCCAGGAGGCCGCCGCAGCCGCGCCGCGCCAGGCTTTTTTATGCCCTGATGACGACAAAAAAGCAAAAAGTGTCGACAACATACAGACAGACAATACAGACAGTACATTACAGGAAAGACAAACAGCACACACACACACAGACACACAGCAAGCCACCGGCTACGGGCCGCTTGTAAGCCCTCCGCCGGAGGCTTGCCAGGACAGTAACACGGCAGTGGCCGAACAAAAAATTACACAAATACAAAAACCCACAGAAATGCAAACACCTAACGACGCTACAGGCAATGAGCTAACAACTTCCCTGGCAGAAGAGGCGTTGCAGGCAGCACAAGGAAGTAATGAAGAGAATGCAGACACGGCGCTTTTTGCTTATCTGGAGGACTTTTTTGTTAAGAATTGTTTAGGTTTTGACAAGAAAAAGGCTGCTTATTCTCTTAATCAGTTATGCGAGAAGATAAAAAGCGTAAGTGATGAAGTGAATCCGCCGGTAGAAGTGGCTGGAGTTTTGTGCAGTGAGTTTAAGAAAATGTGCGACGGCGGCCGCAGTGAATACTGGAAGGGCCAGGCGTTACTTCCAAGCTTTATGATTAAGACAAGATGCTGGATGGAGCTGATGCAGTATGCAGGGAAGATCCTGGCAACGAACAGCGCAAGCAACAAGTTTACTCAGAGCTGGGAAAAAACGGTAGCAGAATACGAAGCCGAAAAAGAGCAAATTAGTGTCGCAGTACGGGAGGAATACTTAAAATATAAAATTGATCCGGATGCGCCGGATGCTCATGTGCTGCTTTTGAGAGCAAAAAGCATTGAGCAGGAAGAATTGCGCAAGGCTAAAGAGGTTGAGGAAGAGGCTGCAGCTGCAGAAAAATCTGAACAGGGCTTTGATATTTTTTAAGTAAGGCGGACTTGTAATGCTGGAAGTAGACGAAAGCAATGGAAAATGGGATAGCGGACTAAAACACAAAGAGCGACTTTTTGTGCTGCACTACTGTACAGATGACCTTACTTTCTTAAATGCTACGGCCAGCTATAAAAGTGTTTACAAGGACCGCGATAAAGTTACCGGAAAGGTAACAGATCGTAATGATGAGGTATGCGCCGCAGCTGCATCCAGATTGCTTAGCAAGGATTATATAAAAATAGCTGTATCTAAGCTGCTTACGGAAACGCAGGCGGACCTGGATGAGAAGAACGGCTATAAGCTGCTTAAGGATCTGATGCTGCTTGCTTCATACAATCCGGCTGAGATTATCGACAAGAAAGGCCGGCTTAAGGTTAAGAGCATTGAAGAGCTGGGAGAATATGCTAAGTGTATAAGTCAGATTGAAGTTACACCGAATGGCGTAAAGGTTACACTGGCGGACCGTGCTAAGTATATTCAGATGTTCTTAAAGTATCTGAATCTTATACGGCCGGAAGTTTTGGTTGCGGAACAGCTTAAGGTTGTGGCAATGGTTGAGAAGGATAACAGCATAGAGGCTTGGAACAGCCGCGCAGGAGGCTTAATTGAATCTGATGCAGGAACGCAGTGAGATTATGCACGGGCTTTTATTCTTTTGGAGCTGTAAGGTATGCCGCAGACTTGGCTGGGATAAGGAAAACGGATGCCCGGAAAACAATAGCGAGTGCAGCTTATTTGTGTACAACAAGCTGGGCCAGCATTTTGTAGCTATTTCAGATGCTAACAAGAAGGCGAAGAAATGAGTTATGACGTGTACTGGACGCCGCAGCCTAAACAGGAACTTGCTTTACGTTGCCCGGCTACGGAATTATTCTACGGCGGCGCGGCTGGTGGTGGTAAATCGGACTTCTTACTTGCAGATTTTTTGCAAGGCGCTGAGAAATACGGCCGGCACTGGAAAGGCATCTTGTTTCGTAAAACAACAAGTGAGCTTGAAGAGCTGCAGGCGCGGGCTGTAGAGCTTTTTACACCGCAGGGAGCGCGTTATTGCGGAACAGGAACAAAAGACGGAAGCAATATGTGGAAGTTTCCAAACGGCGCAACACTTAAGATGCGCTACCTGGAAAACGAGAAGGATGTAGGACACTATCAGGGCCATCAATACACGTGGATCGGAATTGATGAGCTTGGTAACTATCCTAGCCCGTACTGCTGGACCTATATGAAGTCACGCTTGCGAAGTGTTTACGGCGTGCCGTGTTATATACGCGGAACGGCAAACCCTGGAGGCGTAGGACACGGATGGATTAAGCAACGCTTTATGGATGGACACGTGCCTAACAAGATTTTTTATATAGAGACAGAGCTTAGCGGCGGAAAAGTAAGCCGTGATACAGCCTGCTTTATTCCTTCCAGCCTGGAAGATAACAAGATCTTGATGGAAAACGATCCGGCTTATGAAGCTAGGCTTATGAGTTTACCAACGCACCTGGCGCGGGCTTTGCGCTTTGGTGACTGGAATGTATTTGAGGGACAAGTATTGGATAGCTTTAGAACTGATAAACATGTATGTAAGCCGTTTATTTTGGAGCAAGGCAAGTGGTTTAAGTTTTGCAGTATGGACTGGGGATGGAGTAAGCCTTATTCCATCGGATTTTATGCTGTAAATAGTACAGGCCGGATTATACGCTACCGTGAAATGTACGGATGCGCACCTGGAGAATATAACGTAGGACTTAAAAAGAGCGCGAAGGCCCTGGCAGAAGAAGCCTGGAGCTTTGCAGTTACAGATGGCATTAAAGATATGGTTGCGGATCCTGCTATATGGACTGATGAAAAGATTGAGGATGAATCTAAAAGCATAGAGCAGGTATTTACTGAGGCTGGCTTTAATATGATTAAGGCTAACAACGACCGCGTAAACGGGCTTGTTATGGTAGATGACATTTTTAAGCAGACGATTGACGAGAAAGGCACGCCTATGTTTCAGGTATTCAATACTTGCACAGGCTTTATAAGGACTATTCCTTTACTTACACCTAATCCGAATCATCCGGAGGATATAGATACTAAGCTGGAGGACCATGCTTACGACGATCACAGATACGCAGTTATGAGCGATTTTGTTATGCATCCTACTACGTATATGAGAAAGATCAACGGCAGCTGGAGACAGGCAAGACAGACTAAGGAGTGGGATCCGTTTTAATTATGATTGAATTACACAATGGCGATGCTTATAAACTTATTAAGAATATTCCAGATAACACAGTAGACCTTATTGTTACAGATCCGCCGTATTTAATTGAAAATACAGATGGTGGAGGAAAAACAAGACTGGCTAGAAGTATAAGAAATATGAATAGCCAGTTAGAAATGGGCGTGCTTACTTGTGGAATAAATAACGATATTTTAGAAGATTTTGTACGCGTTATGAAAAAAATAAATATCTATATATGGTGTAATCATAAGCAGATACCACAGTATCTAAACTTTTTTGTAGGTAACTATGGTTGCAAGTTTGATATTCTTATATGGAATAAAAGCAATGCTACGCCATTATTTAATAACAAGTATCTTACGGACAAAGAGTATTGCCTATACTTCCGTAGGGGGGGGGTATTGTAATCCTATGAGTTATGAAGCAGCTAAGACAGTTTTTTACCAGCCGATAAACGCAAAGGATAAAAAGCTGTATGAGCATCCGACAATTAAGCCGCTTAATATCATTGAAACGCTTGTAGAAAACTCTTCTATTGCAGGCCAGACGGTATTAGATCCGTTTATGGGAAGCGGCACTACAGGAGTAGCTTGTAAAATCCATTCACGCAATTTTATTGGTATTGAATTGGATAAGCATTTTTACGAGATCAGCCAGCAGCGAATAAATGAGGCAGTTGAGAATATTTTTGATAAATATTACCAGCCGGAGCTGTTTGAATGTGTATAAGGAGATAAAAGAAAAATGAGTAAAGAACAGTATGGCGATAGCTATGGTGAGAAGTTTAGAAAATATGAAGATAAAATAACTGAAGCAAAAAGAATAATTAAAAATCTTTTATCCGCATATACAACTTATGCAGATAGTTTTGATGATAGAGATAATGAAATAGTTGCAGAAGCAGAGCAATTCTTAAGCGAGGTGGAGAAATGAAAGTAAATGAAATCCTAAATAAATATAGCAAAGAAGTAATAATTGAATGGATTTGCAATCGCTATCCTGTTTTTATGAACAAGGATATTAAGAAAGAACTTGATGAAACAAAAAATGATTTAGAGTTCGATAAAATCACTAAAGAATTGGATAGTCTTTTTGCAGAACAGAAGAAACTTAGGGAAAAACCTTTTAATGCAAGTGTAGCTATGAAAATGGAAAAGAATAGAAATAGAATATCTTTTCTTGTCGAAAAACAATCTGAAATGGTAATGAAAGATTAGCGAGATAGAAAAGTAAAATAAGAAAACCTGTTATTTTACTTTTAAGGCGGAAACTAAAATAAAGGAGTAGTTATGAAATGGTGTGTTCTAATAAAACCTATTGGTATAAAAGAACCTATAGGAATCTATTGCAATACAGGGTTTGATTACTTTGGCGAATCAGATGAATATATAGACCACGATTTTGGAATCGACGGTGCAAAAGGTTATGCTTTTTCATTTAGAGAATGTCTTAAAATTGCAAATCCATTTTGGAAATGGAGATATGAAGGTGGAATAGATTTAATTGTTCCTGTTTTTCTTGCAAAAATAATATTCTTGAAAAATACGATAAAAGCAAACAAGGCTTTTGAAAAATATCTAATTGATAAGGAGTAACTATGCTGAGGCTATGCACAAGCACCTGCTTAAAGGCCGGCATATTACTGTAGAAGGCCGATTGAAGCAGAATAAATGGAAGGATGAAAACGGCAATAGCAAGTTTGCTGTTATTATTAAGGTTGATGAGTTATCACTTGCACCGGGAAGCTTCCAGGCTAAGGAACAGGGCGCGGATGCAGGTTACAGCGGCGCGGCTAATTATCAGCAGAGCGCACCGGCAGCAGATGATAATTACAGTAGCCAGGATTTTAATATCCCGGATGAAATACCATTTTAATAAAAAGTCATATTTTACGTGGGAAAATAAAACATGGTAGAAATTAAACAAATAAATGGCCCGGAAAGTATCTTACTATATGATAAAAACGATCTTGTGGATGCTATAGCTTACGCGCTTTATTATACAGCAAATCCAGATAGTAAAATGTGCATTCCAAATTGTGCATATTTTAAGGCAGAAACAATGCTAAAAAAATGGGAGGAAGAAAAAAAATGATAGCAGAGAAAGCAAGTGAGAGTATTAAGCAGGCTGTAGCTTATGAGCTGCAGAATATTGTGAAAAAGTATGGCCCTACTTATGCAAGTGAGCATGAGGGCTACGCTGTATTAAAGGAAGAAATTGAAGAAGCTGCAGATGACTTAGATCAATTAAATAAAGATCTTGCTTATCTATGGGCTTTGATTAAAAACAATCATATTAAAAATGGTAATGGAACAATATCAGAAGCTAGAGATTATGCAGTTATGCTTGCACAGGAGGCCGTACAGGTTGCAGCTGTATGTGAGCGTTTCCTGGAAACAATTAAATAGTATATTACCCGGCGTTGCCGGTGAATATAAAGCACTACGTCGTAGTGTTAAATTATCTTAAGGGCTACGGCCCAATATTAGGAACTGCTAGGGAGCAGGTAAAAGTCCCTACCTCTTAAAGTTTAAATTACTATGTTCTTTGCCGGTAGAGCCTGCTAACTTTACCGGCATTTTTTGTATTGCGCTTTATAGAAAGTAATTTACAAGCTGCTTGCATAAAGCAGTTTTTTTTTGCTTGTTTATGTCAGATTAATATTGACTAATGTATTCTTTATCTTATGGAAGATAAAGAAGAACTTATAAAATCTTTAGAGACACGATGGCAGCAGTTGAAGGATAACCGCGCTAAGTTTGAAGGTAACTGGACCGAAGCGCAGACTTATGCTGATAACGTCGTAATGAACTGGGGAAAGCCTGGCGAAGTGCCTAGCCGTCCTAAACGTTTTACTTCTAAGCCGTTTCAATATAATAAAACTCTTGTAGCCGGAATCTTAGGTTATGCCGTAAGCCCTTCTCTTGTATGGTTTAAGCTGGGTATGGAAAATACAGACCTGCTTAAAGAATACGGTGTAAAAGACTGGCTTGAAAAATGCGAAAGTGAGTTACTTGCTATGTTTAATAGAAGTAACTTTTACAGGGAAATGAATCCTACTGTAAAAGATGCTACTTGTCCGGGCCACGGTGTAATTTTTATTGAAGAAGATATTGAAAATACCCGCATCCGCTATACACACTTTCCATTAAATGAAATATTCCTTGACGTAAACGCTTACGGCGAGATTGATACCTGCTTTAGATGGTATGCAGATACATTGCGTAATATCGTTGACTTTTTTGGAGAAGATAACGTAAGCGATGAAATGAGACGGCAGATTAAAGAGCCGTCGCACTGGAATGACTCACACGAAATATTAATGTGTGTTTATCCGCGAGAAAACTATAATCCGGAGTTTAAGGATGCAAAAAATATGCCTTATGCCTGCATCTATATGGACCTTAAAGAGCGCCATATACTTAAAGAATCAGGCTACAGGGAGTTTCCTTTTGCTGTATTTGAGTGGGAACGCTATTCCGGTTTTGCTTATGGATCAAGCCCGGCCCAGGATGCGCTTCCGGATATTAAAGCGCTTAATATTATTAAGAAGAGTAGCTTACAGATTGCGCAGACTTCCGCAGAGCCGCCTATGATGGCTTCCCAGGAAATGCACGATATTGACTTAAGTCCGCGAGGAATTACTTACCTTCCTACAAAAGACAGCCGCTTAGAGCCGGTCCGCACTGGTGAGAACTATCCTATTACATTGCAGGAGCTTGCTAATTATGAGCAGGCTGTAAAAGACTGGTTTTATGTAGACTACTTCCTGGCATTGCAGGAAAAACAGGGCCAGATGACAGCGACAGAAGTAATGGAGCTGCAGGGAGAAAAGGCCGCGACCTTATCTACCTTTATTGTTTCATTAAATGAGTTTTTATCTAACATTATTCAAAGAAGCTTTAACCTTCTTATGCGGGCGCAGATGCTTTCGCCGCCACCTATGGCGCTTATGAATCAGAATGCCATTATAAAAATAGACTTTACAGGACCGCTTGCACAGAATCAAAAGAAATACCACCAGATGGGCGGCACTGTACAAGCCCTTAACGCTATAGGACCTATTATGCAAATGTTCCCTAATGCCGGTGACTTCTTAGACGGTGATGAGCTTATGAAGAGCACTATGGAAGGTATGGGAATGCCGCAGAACATTATACGCGAGGATGACGACGTTAAGAAGATCCGCGAGGACCGTATTAAGGCACAGCAGGAAGCTGCAGCACAGCAGCAGCAGATGGCTATGGCCCAGTCGCTTATGCAGAATGCTAACAAAATGGGAGAAGCACCACAGGAAGGCAGTATGATGAGCGAAATTAACAAGAAGCTTGCAGGTGGTATGGATGGAATCTGATAAAGAATATGACAAAATTATGGGCGCACTGGATGGAGATACAGAGCAGGAAGCAGTTATTGAACGCGATAAGCGTATGACTGAATGTTTCCGCCGCGTATTTTCTACGGATGAAGGCCGGCTTGTACTGCATCAAATACTGGTAGATCTTAAGTTTTATGAGACTGAAAATGTTACGGAAACAAGCGTAACATTAAATAATTTTGCAAAGTTTATGATTTTTAAAAGACTTAAGTGTGATAATTATAAACAGATAACAAGTGCAATTTTTGATTGCAACAAACACTAAACGGGAGGAAACGAATGCCAACACCAAACGAGGCACAAACTTCACAGACAGCTGGAGAGACAGCAAACGATATTAGTAACATTATGGGCGGAATGTCAGACAGCGCCAAACCTGAGACTAAACCTAACGGAAACGAAGGGGATGCGGGCCAGGGAAAAAGCGATAATGACAACGGAAAAGGCAGCGAGACACAGCATCCTGCATGGATGAATCAGATCAATAGCGAGCTGATTAAGGATGCTGAGAAGGCCGGAAAACTTTCAAAGTTTGAAAAGCTTTCAGATCTTGCCAGCGCTTATCTTGATGCTGAGGGAAAACTGGGGAATGTACTTGTAAAACCTGGTGAAAACTCTACGGATGAAGAGCGCGAAGCTTTCTACAAAGCACTTGGTAAGCCGGACGCGGCAGACAAGTATAGCATCGAAGGCGACGACGCTAAGGTGTTCCGGGAAATGGCCTATAAAAATAATCTCACTGATGAGCAGGCTAAAGCAATTTATGAAGGCATTGCAGAAGTGGGATTTAATGCACTTAATGCGCAGAAGGAAGCTTTTGCACAGCAGGCGCATGACACACAGGTAGCACTCCAGAAGGAATACGGCAAAGACTATCCGGTAAAGATAGAAATGCTTAAGCGTGGAGTTGCGACTTATGGTGGTAAAAATATGGGCGCTAAGTTACAGCAGGCAGGACTGCTTGGAGACTACGAAGTAGTTAAAATGTTTATCCTGCTTGGAGAACAGAGCGCAGAGGCAGGATCACCGGGAAATACTAAGGGAAAAGCCCAGGGCTATAAGTCCATTCAGGAAGGCGGATCTCTTGATTTTGGTGATTTATTCAAGAAGAAATAGGGAGAACTGAAATATGGCTGTTTTGAGTTTAACAGACCAGCTTACTTCACTTGAAGTAGCAAAAAGAACACAGGGAATCTCAGAAGATTCCCGCAAAATTATCGAAGAGCTTGTACAGTACAATGAGCTTCTTACTGATGCTCCACTTGTAGAAGCTAACGAAGGCACAGTACACAGTACACTTGTACGTACTGCTATTCCACATGGAGAGCACAGAGGCTACAACGAAGGCGTAGGAAAGTCTAGTTCACAGACTAAGACTATTAAAGATGTTATCTCTAACATCGAAATCTACAGCCAGGTTGATAAGCAGCTTGTAGATGAATCAGCTCATCCGGAAGCTGTAATGATGAGCGAGCAGGTTGCATTCATTGAAGGACTTAGCCAGGATATGGCTGATGATCTCATGTATGGTAACCACGATGCAGATCCACGCTACACTAACGGCTTTGCACACCGTTACAACAGCTTGTCTCAGACAAAGAATGTTATATCTCTTGGTGGTACAGGTGCCGCACTTACCTCTATCTACCTTATTAAATGGGCTACAGATAAGGCACATCTTATTTACCCTAAAGGAAGCAAAAACGCCGGCGTAGAATACAACTTCCTGGGAGAGCAGACTGTAAAGGATGCTAACGGCGGAGAATACCAGGCATACCGCGGACACTACCGTGTTGCACGTGGACTTGCTGTACGTAACTCTATGTCAGTTATCCGCTTGTGTAACATTGATGTTACTGCAAACGGCATCGGCGACAAGATTGCAGAATATGTTGTAAAGAACATGGGTAAACTTGCCCGTGGTGGTGGTACAGTATCTATTGCTTGTAACGCAGAAGTTAAAGGCATCTTGAACTGGGCCGCTAACCAGAAGCAGAATGTACTCTATCCTGCAGAAGATCCATGGGGAAACAGTGTGCTTAAAATTGGTGAAGGCCGCATCCGTGAATGCCCTTCTATCCTTCTTACTGAATCTGCTGTATCGTAAGCGGATAAGTAAACAATGCCCGGTGTATACCGGGTAATCTTAATTGTGAGGTTTTGAAATATGCTTATTTCACGTTTTGACGCCAAACTTAGTCTTGGCGAATCAGGAGCTTTTGGAGCTGCAGGCACAGTAACAAGTGCAAACGTTTTGCAGATGGATAAGGCTGATCCTGGAAGAATGGCTGTAGACTTCCACGTGACTGTTGCTGCTGCAGGTGGTACTAATGCTACTTTCGTAGTACAGGGAAGTGCTGATAACTCTACCTGGGTAACAGTTGCACAGAGCGCTGCTATTGCTACTGCTTCCCTTACAAAGGATGCACACTTTAGCGTAGGTATTCCACAGGGATTTAACTACAAATACTTGCGCACTGCTGCTGTTACTACCGGAACACACACAGCCGGAAAGTTTAACAGCACTATCGACGTTTATCAGGGAGTGTAAAAGCTTATGGCAGATGAGAATATGCTTAATGCTGGAGCTAATCAGGGCCAGAAAAAGGACACTGTAAAGTATGAAGTTACAGTTACATGCTGGTGGAATGATATTTTTTACCGTGAAGGCGACATTGTAGAGCTTCCTAGCGATGCAAAATTGCCGGAAGATAAAGGTAAGAAATACTTCAAAAAGCTGTAGTTTACAGGCACGGTGCTTTATAGTGCCGTGCCTTATTTTGTTTGATGGTGGTAAGGTTATGAATATAGACAGAAGTTTAGTTGCAAGAGCTTTTATTAAGGCCGGAGAAGAGCCTATAAATGATACAGAATGGAGCGACGCAGAAAGCAGCCGTGTACGTGTTGTAAAGGAGTGTTATCTTGCGACTTTACTGGAGGCCTTATCCTCTTATGACTGGACCAGCCAGAAGAAACGCGCAAGACTTACGCCGATGACACCGGCGGAAATTAGCGAAGATATTGATGAAGATACAGAAGAAAACTTGACAGCATACAGTTATATGTATGCACTTCCTAAAGATTGCGCAAAAGTTGTAGCTATTGATGACGGCGAGCCTTACATAGTTGAAGGCGGCTTTTTATTTTGTGATAAAGAAAATGTTATTATTCTTTATATCCGTAATTATTTTACGGGAAGGTATGTATTTGAAGAAGTAGAAAACCCGGATCCGGATGATATAGATAAATATTATATTAAGAACTCAGAAGGCGAATACGAGAAAGCAGAAAGCTATGTAATGGGAACTACTTATTACGTAATCGTTGAAGAAGATTATAATTTTTACGGCCAGCCGGTCCTTGATCCGGAGCTTAGTGCTTACGTTGAGTGTAAGCTTGCGGCACAAATTGCGCTTAAGCTTACCGGCGGCACTGATAAATACCAGATGCTTTACAATGAAGCAAGGCTTATTGCTGATGGCGCTATGAAGCGAAGTGCTGAACAGGCTAAGAATAAGCATAAAGGCAATAAGTGGTGGACGGACCAGCTTGGACTTACAAACGGAGGCGAGATTAATGTTAATAACTAATTTTGCATCCGGTGAACTTAGCCAGAACTTAAACGGCCGCGTTGATATACAGCAATATTATCATGGAGCAGCACGCATTGAAAACTTTGAGATTATTCCTACTGGTGGTATTAAGCGCAGGCCCGGCACTAAAAGGCTTGCTTCACTTTCCGGTAATAACCGTATTATTCCATTCATTGTAGATAAGAATAACGTATATATTCTGGAGCTTGCAGAGAATCCAAATTATGATGCACAGATAGAAGGAAGCCACAGAGCGCTTATTAATGTATGGCAGCGCGGCGCACTGGGTAACTACTCTATTATACAGTCTCTTGATGCAGATTATTTATCATTATCAGTTATGCGCGAAGTACAATTTGCGCAGAATTATGACACATTGATTTTAGTACATAAAGATTATGCACCGATTGAAATTAAACGTAATGGACTTGGTGTATTTTCTGCAAGCGTTATGGAGTTTAATTTTATTCCAGAAGTAGAGCTTGATGATGATTTTGATTATGTAATGCTATGTTCAAGAGGCTTACCGGTTGAAGTACATACCGGTGAGTTTAGTTATTATACGATTGTAAACGGACAGGAAGAATATATTACAAAAGCTTATCCGCAGTCTATGACTACATATTATTGTATTTCCGGTGGAAAACTTTATAAGTGGGATGGATCGCAATGGGTAATTGCGATGGATGAAGCTGAAATTGAAGAAGAGTTTAATGAGGCTACAAAGTATCCAGCTTGTGTAGCTTTTTTCAATAACAGATTATATTTTGCATGTACAAGATCTGATCCACAGAAAGTATGGGCCAGTGCAGCACCGGATAGCAAAGGGACCAGATATAAAGATTTTGCACCTTATAAAAAATACGTAACAGTAAACCGCACTACTAAAGAGGCGGATATGCACGTATTTACTTGTGATATTAATCCATCCGATGTATCTGGCGGACACACTACACTAAGAAATGTAACTCAGGATTTTACCACAGGACTTACAAAGGATATTACAGAGTATTATATTACCGGCGCAAATATTCCAGTGGGTACAAAAGTCTTATCGGTAACTGAGGATACAATGGTTATTGATACGGACCAGATTATATTCCCGCAGGACTCAGGCACAGGAACTTCAAAACCTATTGATAATCTTGCATGTACTATCCAGTTATGGAGAAGCAGCGAAGTAATTTCAAGTGATGACTACGATGTAATTGTAGTTGCAAATAATATTACTACTGCTGATTGCAGTTTATTTTTTGAACTTGCCAGCGATCAGAATGATGCGATACAGTTTTTATCATCTAACCGCTTTTTAGCAGTGGGTACAGAGTCATCTATCTGGAGTATTGATCCGGGGATCAGTGCATTATCTATTAATGCAGTTATGCAGGGCCGCTATGGAAGTGATAATATACAGGGCCAGGCAGTTGAAACAGCTACAGTATATTTTGCACAGGGCCGTAAAGGTATCCGCGAGTTTTATTATGATGGTGAATCAAAAGCTTTTAGAACTAATAATATTGCACTTTTGGCAGATCATATTTTACGAGAAAGCGCTGTAGTTGATTTTGATTATATGACTAATCCCTACTCCAGACTTATTTTAGTACAGAGTAATGGAAACGTCGCAGAAATGCTTTACGATAAAACTAACGGCATAATGGCATGGAGCCGCATCATTATGCAGAATGGAAAGATCAGAAGTTGCGCTATAACAAGAGGCGACGACGAAAACGATCTTATCTTTTTTGTAGTAGAAGATGGCAAGGATGCTAACAATAATCCGCTTTACTATCTTGAAATGATAGACTTAGGAAAAGAAGTATATCTTGATAGCTGGAATGATTATACGGGAGTAACTACCGGCTATAATGACGGCGCTATTTTATACAATGAGACTAAGGACCAGACTTGCCCTTATGATGATATTCCTGCAGGTTTTGTGGATGATGGCGATATTGTTTATATCGGTTATCCATTTACAAGTTATATTAAGAGTATGCCAGTTATCGGCAATGATCCAAGTAAACGTATCCGCATAACAGCTTTATTAGTACGCTTCTTAGAATCTTACAGACCGGTTATGAAATGCACCGATATGGCAGATGAGAAGTTTACATCTATTCAAAATGTGCCATATTCAGGAATCGCAAAAGTAACTTATCCAGGTGTAACGGATCACGATAGATGTTTTGAACTTGAAGCAAACGACGTAAAGCCGGTAAATATTCTTAGTGTGGATGCACAGACGGCGTAGAAGGAGGTTATAGTATGTGGGGATTGTTTGCACTTGGAGCTGTAATAGGAGCTTTTTCAGCTGCATCTAAAGCAGTAAGCGCACGCGCACAGGCAGAAAAAGAACAAGAGTACATTGAAAAAATGTACGCAATAAATAAGGAAAAAGCCGAAGAAGAGTTTGCAGCAGCTAAAGAACAGGCGGACCGTAATGCTACGCGCAGTGAGCAGCAGGCAGATCTTACAGACCAGAGTCTTAATGTATCTGAGAAAGGTATATCAAATGATATTAATGCTGCTATTGATAATCTTTATTTGAATCAGGAAGCAGACACTTACAGCTGGAATAATGAACTTATGCAGCAGAGCCGCAGTGAAGGCGCTTCTTATGCAGGCTTAGCCGGAACTGGAGTAAGAGCAGGAAGTAGTTTAAGCGATGCTGTACAGTTAGAAAGTGCTGTAAATGAAAGCCAGCTGCAATTTAGCCAGGATGCAAAAAGAAGAAGTGATAACAATAATCTTGCAAATGTATTAAATAATCTTACAGGTAACCGCTTCAATATACAGCAGAATAGAATGGCTGCAGACATTCAGCGAGAGGATGCAGCTTATTTAAGAAACTCTTATCTTGAAGGAGGCCACAATTATAACTTGTATCAGAATCAGCTTAAAGCGCTTAAAGAAACGTCAGATTATAACATGACAAGAGCGCAGTACACTATCGATCAAAACAGTGGCTTTAATATGATGCTGAACGTAGGTACAAGCGCAATTTCGACTGGTACAGCATTCTATACTTTTGGAAGTAAGCTTAAAAACTTTAAGGCTAATTTCGGTGGTTATACTGGAAATATGGAGGGCTAAACAAAATGGCAGATATACTAGACTTTTCAAATGCACTTTTAGGACTGGGAAACTCAGTAATTGATAATAAAACTAAAGAATTAACGAATGAAGCTAATTACGCTACTCAAACAAAACAGATCCAGCTTAAAGATGATATTAACAAAAAGATGGATGAAATAAGAAGCTCCAGTGATCCGGAACAATGGCAGACAGAAATTACTAAGTTTTTTGAACAGACAAAAAGTAATATGATGAATCCAGATAGTAAATATTACTGTAAAAATAATTTACAGGGAAAAATGTTTAATACTATTTTGGAAGAAGCTAAAGTAGATGTTGATAACAAAGTAAGCGGACTTGTATGGAATGCAAACAGAGAGAAAGCGCTTGTAGATTATCGCAATAATCTTACTCTTTTAGCACAGAATGAAACCGGCCAGAATTATATTAATAAAGCTAATGAGCTGGCTAAGGGACTTTTTGAATGCGGATATATTACACGTGAACAATACCAGAATCAGCTTGATACTAACTTTAATGCAGCTTACATTAATACAGCTACAAAGGCTTTTGAAGATACCGTTGAGGAAAGTATTAAGCGCGGCGATAGTAAAGACAAGGTTATTAAGATGGCCCTTGATAATGTAACTAACCTTATGGGAATTGATACAGATGGACTTCCTAAGACTTTCGATAAAGAGGCCATGAATCAGACGCTTAAAAAGGCTTTTAACCAGGACTATAATGCTTACTTATCGGATTATCAGCAGGCCAATGCTAACAAGTTATCAGAAATAAACCAGCAGATGCGGCAGGCATCTACGGCAGAGGAAAAGCTTGCTATTGCAAGGCGCGGCCAGGATACATTAAGCAGAATGACTGGAAATATGCTTAATGAAGATGACCGTAATAAGTATGCTGCTTATTTTGAATATGAATTAAAAGGTGGATCTAATGGAGGCAGCGGCGCTAGTTCAGCATTAAAAAAACTTAATCCAGATGACCGTATGAAGTTTTATTTTAATGCTATTGAAAACAGCGATGAGACTACTGTATATAACGCAAAAAAAGATCTTGAAGATGATTTAGTATTAGAGTTTAGAGAATATTCCGGAAACCCTAATGCTTCTATTATGGATGTAAAAGAAGCATTCCCACAGGTAAGTGCATTCTTAAAAGAAGCAAGAAACCATTTACCGCCAGATTTTAAGGATGTAATCAGCTTAGCAGAAAGTGCTATCAAGTCTACTCTTAATACAAAAGACGATAATACAAAATATGAAGCAGAGTTTAACGGCATAATGGATGCTGTTTACGATATTGTTTTTGATGCTGATATTAAGAATGCTGGACCAGATGCAAAGAAGGAATTAAAGGCCCGTGTAATCCGTGCTATTAATGCTAATCTTGGTGGAGTATTAGAAAAGCAGAAAGATTATAAGCAGTATTTTGATGAAGATTATGCAGGTACTAAAACACTTAGCGATTACCGCGAGGGAGTTTTTGAAAGTAAAGAAGCGCGTATGGCTAAGGCTATGCAGGAACGTGATGCAAATCCGGATCTTGTTTATACAAAAGCAAATAACCTGGAAGTGCCGTTTGCATTGCAGGAAGGACTTTCAAGACTTGAAAATGATGAACGCGATGAACTTAAGCAGCTCATTAAAGCACAGACAGGCCGTGATGTAGATGATGGTGAAATAGGTATGCACTACGAATCTGATGGCAGAAACGACGTAACAGCAAGAAGAAGATACACTATTGATGGCTGGGATTACAGATTTAAGACTGATGATGGTAAGCATATTATTTTGCAGAAAAAGAAAAACGGTGAACGTGGCGGCAATGAAGCTAACGATAACACCGGCTGGGAAACTGTTAAGACAGTATCACAGCAGAAAGAATACGACTCACCTAAAGCAGTTGCTAAACGTACAGAAAAAGAGGTTACTAGCATCGTAAAGAAAACTAACTGGAAAGATACAAGCATTCCTACAGAGGGCTTCACTTATACCGACGATAATGGCAATAAGCAGAAACTTACTTATACAGATCCGGAAGGAGATGAAAAAGTAATTAATCAGGCTTACTGGAAACGTTTACGGCCAGCTGAGAAAACACGTATTATTATGGACTGGATGGAAAAAGATCCAGAAGCAGCAGAAAAATGGCTTAAGAGTATCCAGTAAAATAGCCGTATAGTTTATGTCGTATAAAAAATAATCTTATAAAATATCTGATATAGGAGTAATACTTTATGTCAGATATTTTTTCTTTTAAAGACGATTATGAAAACCCTAAGCAGCAGTTTAACCATGCACAATCAGAAAGCGAATACTGGGCTAAGAAAAACGAACGCCGGGCGCAACTTAATGCGGAATATCAGGAAGATCTTGACCGCTACAGCGTAAATATCTCACAGGAAGATTACAACATTATTAAAGATGCGATTGCAAACGCAGACGTGCCAGAAGATGAAGCTTACCGCTGGGCTTGTGCAATGGAACTTAATAAGCAGTATGACATGCCAGTTGCTTATGCTTATCAGAATCTTGAACAAATAAACGCTGCAAAATGGGGAGACCGTTTTACTTTCACACCTAAAACTAATTTTAAGGCCATTGTAGACTCAGGAAGGCTTGGCGCAAATACTCTTAAAATGGGCCGACTGGGAAGCAAGATTATGAAGGCCCAGATGTTCGGAAAGACAGAATATAATAATTATCTTGCCGGAAAAGTAGAAAGCCTTGATGACATGATGGCACAGTATGAAGCCCTTGAACAGGAAAGCGCTTCATTAACAGATCTTGAAGATCGTAACTTTGCTATTGAGGCTTTGAAGTTTGCAGCTCAGAGCGCACCTTATACAGGCTATGTTGCTGGTGTAGGTTTACTTGGTGGACTTCTTAGCGGCGGCGTGGGAACTGCTGCAGCTTTTGCTGTAAGTATGGATAATGCAGCTGGCCTTGAATATATGAGACTTAGAAAGGCCGGAAGCGACGTAGGAGACGCTGCAGGTTTTGCTATTTTATCCGGTGGATTGCAGGCACTTGTAGAAACTTCTTTAGGTAACGTGGCTGGCGCACTTGGTAAAAAAAGTTTAGGAGACCTTGCAAGCCAGGCTGTAAAAAATAAGATAACAGGAAACGTATTTAAGCGACTTGCTTATAATGGAACTTTTAAGGACCTTGCTTTACGAATGGGTAAAGAATGGCTTAAGGAAAATGCAGAAGAAGGACTTGAAGAAGTTGTACAGGACCTTATTGAGAAAGGTACAGATGCACTTGCCGCAGAGCTTGGCGGATATGAAATTGAGGGCCTTGATGCTAAAACTATTGCCCGTGATGCATGGGAAAACTTTAAAGGCGGCGTAATGGGAAGTCTTATTTTAGGACTTCCAACATCCGCAATTAAGGGAAAAGCAGATATTAAAGAGTTTGTAAATGTAAGAAAACTTGCAGAGGTTACACCTTCCCTTGAAACTTTTAATAAGTTTACAGAGGACTCTACCCTATGGGAAGGAATGAGCGAGGAAGAAAAGAAGAACGCTCAGAAAACTACCTGGGAAAATGCGCAGGCACGTGTAGAAGCTGCAGCAGAAACAGAAGCGCGTAAAATTGCAGAGGGCCGCGATGCTGCAGAAGGCGCGGAAGAAGCACCGGCAGAAAATGAAGATGGATCTACAGAGGCTAATCCGGTTGCACGTGATGAAGCAGGCAGACTTTACACTTCCGACGACGTGAGTACAGATGACGCAGGAAACGTAACTGGCGGCACTTTTGTTGTAGGTGATAAGACTAAGAGCGAAAATAACCGCTATGGATATATTAAATATTCTCAGGATGCAGAAGGTAATATTACTATTGATACCTTCAAAATGACTGAGGGCCGCGATAAGTTACGTGCTGAGGCTTTTGATGAGTTTGCAAGACAGCATCCGGATGTAAATATTGAATGGAACGCTACAGCGCCGGACCTGCAGGACTTTAAGAACGAGCTTATAGATGCTAACCCTAGCGGAAAGAAGAACGGCCTTAACTACTACTCTACTACTGATCTTGATAATATCCAGGCAAGAAAAAAAGTTGCAGAGGAATTACGCAAGAATATTCACAACATAGAAGATCTTGGAAATAACAATTATAGAAAAACAGAATTAACTAATAAACAGATTGCAGCCGGCGTTACGCTTATTGAATCAGCAGCCCGCCGTATGAATATGGGGCTTGCAGAATATGTCAATAAGACTTTTGGAAGTCAGATTTTTGGATCTTATGAGGACTTTTCAAGCGCATCACTTGCACAAGGCGAAAATGTAAATAAAAAAGCCGGTGGAATGAAACAGGGACTTGCGCAGGCTAACTGGAAAGAAGTAGGCCAGCAGATTAAAGCCGTTATTTATGCTGGAGAAAAAGCAGATTTTTCTACATGGGCGCATGAAATGGCACATGTATTCCAGAATCAGCTTGAAGGACAGCTTAAGACTGATGCGGAAGCTGCTTTTAATGTACAAAATGGCGACTGGATTAATTCTACTTATACCTTCAAAGACGGCCGCACTTTATCATCGGCTGAGGCTTTTGCTTATGGCTTCCAGGACTGGCTTGAAACTGGTAAGGCTGAAAATGAACAGATGCGCAATATATTCCAGAAGTTTGCAGAGTTTATTGCAGATTGTTATAACCGATTGAAGAAGCATCTTGATTTTACACCGGAGATTGAAAGCGTATTTAATCAGCTTTTAGACGGCGATGACACTATTATGTCAAAGGCCCTTAAAGCAACACAGGAACAGGATAACGAGTATAGAGCTTCACTTAAGCGCCAAGCAGAAGAAAAGCAGGCCGCAATGGAAACTGAAAAAGAACAGGCTAAGAAGCAGGCGGAGGCAGCACGCGAAGAAGCAAGCGAAGGTACAGAGTTTCCAGAAGAAGAAAGCACAGAAGAAAAGCTTGCCGCTGCTGAGAACAGAATAAGCGAGGTAAACAATGAAACTGAGAAAACAGCTAACGCTATTGATGATGCGCTTGAAAATACTAATCTTACTGATGAGCAGAAAGATGAAATATCCGAAGTGTTAAACGACGCAAGTACAACCGTTGTAGAAAAGGCTGAGGCTACTACTGAGGCAGCTGAAAGCGCTTATGATGAAGATGCACCTTATGACTTATTCCAGAATGAAGGCGCGTTATTGTCGCAGCTTATCGGCGAGCCATCTATAAGACGTATGGCTGAAAACGAAGAGAGAACACGTATTTTACTTGATCTTAAACTTGCGCAGGATATGAAAGCTGATGGAAAAGATGCAGGTACAATACGTAGAGCAACCGGCTGGGAGGAAATAAATAACGAATGGAAGTATGAAACAGATGATAGTGTTATTGATATTTTAGATAAAGCAAATATTAATAAAAATCTAAATGCAAATCCGAATCAATTAATTACTGATTATGGAAGCACAAGAAGAAATCTTGATAAAGTTTTAGATGCGCCGGAGCTTTTTAATATATATCCTATCTTAAAAAATGTACGTGTAAGTTTTTATAAGGCAGAAGATGCACAAAGAAGTAGACTTAGTGAAGATGGTATTTTACTTAATACCAGATACCTTGATAAAGTAGTAGGACCAGAAAGTATAAAAACTTCTCTTATGCATGAAGTACAAAAGCTTATACATGCACTTGAACATAATAAAACCAAATCGGCTGTAGGTGAAAACATAGACGAGTATATAGCTGCTGCAGATGCTTTAGATAGAGAAATGCGCCAGGCTATTCTTAATATAAATGCAGGGTTAAATTATGATAAAGCAGCTATACAAGATAAGATAAAAAATATTATGTCAAAACGAGGCGATGAGGAAGCCCGTATTGTAGCAAGCCGTGTACTCTTAAATGCAGATCAAAGAAAGTGGAAAACGCTTGCACAGAGTAAATCAGAAGTACAAGGAAAGCTTTTATCACAAGAAGAAAACCCGGATTTTATAGAAGCTGTAAACAAGGCGCAGGATCTTTTATTTCAGGATAAGCTTACTATGTACGGCATCCACAATCTTAGTGAAGAAGCATTGCGCCATGCTGTAAAAATGGGAGGGCTTGCTAACCCTTCTATGGCCGTAGTAGATACTGAGAAAAACAGTTTTACTAACTTTGGAGAAGTAAGCCTTATTCCTTATAACTATATGCTGGAAAAAGGCGAAGGCAGTAAGGGAACTTTCGGGGCTGATATTTACAGCCCACGCTATCCAAGCTTAACAATTAATGTTACTCCAGAAGGCCGCGATACTATTACTTCAATGGTATCTGCTGTAAAAGATATTGATGAAGAGTTTTCAAGAATACTTGAAGATAAAATTGCAAATGGCATTGAATATCACGGAGAAGATAAACGATTTTTATATGAATATTTCAGAATACCATTTTTAGCTGATAAAGGTTATAAGGATTTTTATTATAGAAATGAGTCTAAGTTTGGCGCAGATATTATAGACGAATACAGAAAGATCTATGATAAAAAAGAAAATGCAAAAACTATGCGCGAGCTTTATGAGCAATTTATTGAAAAAGAATACGATAAAGAGCTTGTAGCAGAACTTAAAGAAGATCTTAAAGATAAGGATAAAGAATATAACTTACTATCTGCTTTTGAAAACCAGTTATGGCAGTCTAATCGGACTGCAGGAAAGATTGATTATGGCAGAACAGAAAGAAATGCAAATGAAATAATTGATAAAGATCCGGAACTTAAGAAAGAGTTTGAAAAATACGTAAATGAAAAGCTGGAAAGCATTGATAAAAAGGAGCGTATTTTTAATGGCTTTACACCATCCGGAAACCGCCGTTACTTAGAGCATACTCTTGAAAATGTTTCTAAGTATATGAGACAGCAGGAATTGCAGGGAGGCGAAAGCTTCTATTATGGACTGGGAAGTACACGCGCAAAGTTTACACCAAACTTTAAAACATTGAATCAGATTAAAAAGGCCCGTGATAGACTTGTAACAAGTGAAGAGTTTGAGAAGATTAAAGAAGAATATGAGGCACGCTTTGAAAAAATTATAGACGAATTGCGCGGCGAGTTTGACTATGATGTAGGTGCGGCACGCTTTGAAGAAGCTTTCCAGTATGGCAAAAGTGATCCTATTGGCTACTTAAGAGATGAATATAACTTAAGTATTGATGAGCTAGCACAGGAAATACTTGATTTTGCTACAGCTTTACGCGTTATGCCTACTGAGTATTTTGAAACTAAGTATACAAGACCGGTAACGCTTAATGAGTTTGCAGGCGCTATTATTCCTTCTAATCTTGCTGAGGATCTTAAGGAAGAGCTTAAAAAAGATGTTTACTACATAGAGGAATATGATCCGCAGGAAAATAACCGTGAGGAAGTTACTAAGGCTGCACTTAATAAATGGAATGAAACACGCCGTATTTTATTCCAGGATGAAGATATACAACAGCAAGTAAACCAGTTAATGACAATGGAAAAAGCTAAAGATATGATACAACGTACTTTTGTACTTGCTAATATCAAAGATTGGTACGACGGTGAATACGCTAACGGTGATGAATGGCTTAAAGATCGCGGCGTAGATGAAGTTGCTATGTACGTTGATAATGAATGGCAGATACAAGAAAAGTTTTTAAATAATATCCCGGCCCTTATGGATGGTGATTTTACAAGCGCTGATATTATTGAAGCTTACTTGAATGGCACTCTTACCGGTCCACAGCAGAAAAAAGAAGCATTAAAGCCTATAGATAGATCTGTAGATACCGGCTTTACTGATGACAGATTTTATGCACCACGAAGAATTGATACAGATGCTAAGGAACTGCTAGAGAAAGCATCCGTAAAAGTTACTGATGCAAACAGAAAAGAAGTTTATAAAGCCCGTGCAGATTTTATTACAGCAGCACATGAGCCAGGCTTTGCAGCTTCTATCGGAATGTCTCAGGCTGCTGTAAATAAAAAGATTATGAGCTGGGCCGCTTATCCGGCAAATGCTTCTAAGATCTCAAACAATATAAATAAAGATGTTTCTTTACAGAATAAATGGACCGGAATTGTAAACAGTAACTTATTAAAACTTTTTAGCATTGATAAAGAGCAGTTAATGAGCATGGTAAAGGATGTAACAGGAAATCCTAGCGAATACCAGCTTGCTTATGTTACTTCCGTAATACTTGCCCTTGATACTCATATTGATTTTAGCGGACTTACTTATGAGTTTAATGCACATATAGAAAAAGATACTACAGCAGCACAGTATAGCCCTTATGAAAGAAAAATACAGATTAAACGTGACAGCCTTAATACTATTGCACACGAAACAGGACACGCGCTGGATCACTTATGGGGACGTGAGATTTTAGGAGGCGATGCTTATCTTACAGAAAGTGTAAGAATAAAAGCAAACAGCGACACTATAACAGATCCAAATGTAAAAAGCTTCTTACAGCATTTTGCAGACTTCCTGGAATCCATTGAGAATGTTTCAGACTTGCGCAGCGGCTATACAATGGATAGCAAGGAAGTATTTGCACGTTTTGTAGCAAGGTTTACAGAATGGACCAGAAATGTAGCAACTAATAATCGTTTTGGTTTTGAAAGAGACTGGTATAACGATAAGTTTACTACACAGCAGTATTATGAGTTTGCAAAAATCCTGCAGGAAAAATCGGCCCTTGATACTACTAAACAAAAGTTATTATCTCAGGAAGTTTACCACGGATCCGGCGCGGATTTTGATAAGTTTGATACAGAACAGTATGGACTTTCCGGCGAAGGTAGTATGTCTTTTGGATATGGCACTTATCTTACTGATAATGAAGATATTGCCAGAGAATATGCAAGACGACAAGGAAAAACTGTTATTATTCTTGATGGTGAAGTATGGCAGCCAGAGAAAAATAATTTTTATGAAACATTAATTTATTCAAATCTTACAGCTGGAAAGACTTTAGAAGATATTAAGGAATGGGCCGAAAGCATAAAATACCCTGATAGAAAAAGTCTATTACTTGATAAAATTAAAGAACTTGAAGATAAAGGCCTTAAAGTTGAAGGCTATAATAGACATCTTTACACCGTAGAAATACCGGACGATGGCTACTTAGAATGGAATGAGCATATAAGCAAGGACGATGTAAAAAACATTGTAAGTAAGTTTGTAGACTTTATGCTTGCACAGCCATCTAAGAATGAGACAAAAATACACGAAGTTGAGGATGTAGATAGCTGGTATTGGGATGATATTACAGGCCACGGCTTGTATGAAACTCTTGAAGTTGCAAGTTCAAACAGACCGCAGCTTGTTTCACAATTCCTTCATTCTATCGGTTACGCCGGCATCAAATATCCGGCCGGCACTATCCACGGAAACGGAAACGGCGCTTATAACTACGTAATCTTTAATGACGACGATGCAAAGATTGTGGATAAGCTTTTATTCCAAACTAATGCTGAGCTTATGGATGAGGCTAAGAGCTTTGACAGCTGGCAGGAGTTTATGGAGTATTGTGAGTTATTCCATGCAGATGACGAAGTAAGCCCTATTCCCGGAGACGCGGACGCACAGTGGTATCAGACATTCTGGGAGACTAGCCGCGGCGTACAGACTGAGCAGGAAAAGAACGAGGAAGCTGTACAGGCTAAGAGTAAAAAAGAAGGTATGTTACCTAGCGCTGTAGATGCACTTTTTACTACAATGATAAGAAGTGATCCGCAGATGGTAGACAGCTTCCTGCAGGCTGTTGCAGAAATTGATGCAATCGACTTAGACAGCGAGGAATGGCAGCAGGCAGAAAATGCTGAGGATGCAGCACAACGCGACAAGATTGAACAGCTTAAGGATTTTATTAATATCACACTTTCCGATTATAACTGGCAGACTGCTTTGCGTCGCATCCAGGGAGGGCACGAAATAAGCGAAGGCTTACGCAAGCGCCTTATCGGTGAAATGACAGACAGCTTTAAGGCCCGCGACTTCCGTGCACTTTATAGCGAAGTTATGAAAGATCCGCAGTTTGCTGTAGCCGAAGAGGACAGCATTACAGCTTCACTTAATAAAAAGCTTAAGAAATATCACGATATTGTTAAGCCTACTGATGATATTACACGCTGGAGTCCAGAGCGCCGTAAGCAGCTTGCAGAACAGCTTGCAAATAGAGAGATTGCAGCTAAGATCAAAAGCGGAAGCCTTAAGCTTGATGATGAGCTGGATGCTTATATTAAGAGCCTTAATAAACAGATTAAGGAAACTCAGGACCAGTATAACGAGCTTGAAAAAGAAACTAAGGCCGACTATCAGAGAATTGCAGACAAAGAGAGACGCGACCTTCTCAAACTGCATGAGCAGTTATTACTGGCCCGTGGAAAACTTAAGAGCCGTAATACAGAAGTAAACCGCAAAATTGCAAAGGGCCTTAAGATTACTGATAAGTATAGCCGCTTAACTCAGAATCTTAATGCTAACTATGATGAGCTTTTTAGAAAGTATAACGACCTTAAAAATACCATCACAATTAATGCGGAAGTACAGGCAGCACTGGACCGCCAGGAACAAGTAGCAGGCTTGCGCGAAGATCTGAATGCTAAGCAGAAAGAAAAGAATCTTACAGCCGAAGTAAAGAAGATGCGCATACAGCTTGTAAAGAAAACTATGCGCCGTGTGCCATTTAATCGTATTGACTATAATAACGCGCGTACTGTTATTGCTATACAGCGTATGTTAGAGCCTAACCTCTTGGGAGGCGTAAACCGCTTTATAGGAATTGACAGCCCTTACTTACGTGGCGTTATTTCGCAGATAGTTACAGATAGTGATTATAAAGAGAAAATTATGAACTATCTTAGCAAGAATACGAAGGCAAGCCAGGCTTTTGCAGACTTTAAGAAAAAGCTTACAGAGCTTAAGAGTATTAAAGACTTTGACAGCTGGACCGCAAAAGAGCGTAAGGCTGCTATACGTTACCTTCCTAAAGAAAACTGGGTAAGAGACTTAAACCTTAAGGAGCTTGCAAAAGAGCGCGAGGAATCTATTGACCTTGATATAGGAATGGAAGAAGTAAAGCGCACAGTTTACGACGAAAAGACCGGCGAGCCTAAGACTTACAAGGATAATGAGGGAAATACTCACAACGTAACTGAGACTGCTTTTAGACTTAAGTATGATGAAGAGCTGGGCCGCTTAGTGCAGGATGCTGTAGGCGCGGATATGTTTGATAAGATCGTAAATATGCCATTTAGTGAATGGACTACAGAAGATCTTGAAACACTTGCACAGCGCATTGACGAGCTTTACACAGAGGGCCGCGACCTTAAGGCCGCTAAGGATGAAGCACGCAAGAAGGAAGCTGCGGCCATCCGTAAGCGCATTGAAGATGCTATTAAGGAAACAGGAATTACTATCAACGACGACGATACGCCGGAAGAAAAAGAGCGTAAGCAGAAGCAGATAGATAAGATCCTGGGAATGAGCGACGATCTTAAGGGAACAGAAGCCGGAAAGCCTAAAGGCCTTAAAGCACGCTTAAATAGATTGTTACATTCATATTCTGATATGAACGTACTACGCTTTGCGCGTATGCTTGACGGCCAGAGCGAAGGCGAAAATGTACGCATGCTTTACCGTAAGGAAGATGACTGCTATAACGCAAAACAGCGCAGTATGAATGGCCGTGCTGAGAAAATCTATAAAGTAATGAAGGATAACAACATTACTGAGGGAGACTTAGCAGAAGTTGTAAAAGTGCCAACACTTGGCACTGAGTTTACTGTAGATGAGCTTCTTTATTTCCTGGCAGCTGATAAGGATTATGCTGAGGATGAAAAGAAGTTACAGCGCGGACTTTTTGGAATTGATGCAAACGACGATTATGCAGCTACCAGCCGTAACGCTGTTATGTTCGGTAACATGATGAGCGATATGATGAGCCAGGAAGAAAAAGAAAGCTGGCTGCAGTTAGACAAGGATATGGAAGAAGCGCTGCAGAATGATACTCTTACACAGGAACAGAAAGAGCAGCTTGCTACAGGCCAGCTTGATAAGAAGCCGGGTACAACAAGATATATTATGGCTTGTCATGCTAAGTGGGAAGTTGTATTAGGAGCTGCAAATAACTACCTGAGTACGCATCCAGAATATAAGGCGCTGATGGAAGCCATTGAAGAGGATTACGCAAGCCAGTATGAGCGCATGAATGAAATATCTATCAATGAGTTTAATATGCCGGTCCATAGAGTTAAGGCTTACGTGCCTCTTGTACGTCGCGAATCTAACGGCGATACAAACGAAAACCAGGTAAAAGAAGATTTACTTGGCGTAGCTGGTGTAGGCAAACAGTGGGCCGATAGAGGAATGACACAGCGCCGTGTTAATATCAGTCCGCTTAATCAGAAGCCGGTACAGACTGGACTCTTTAGAACATGGGGAGACAGCATTGAACGCACTGAGCACTTTATTGCTTATGCACCTTATGTAAGACAGCTTAATGCCATCTACAAGAGCCGCGACGCTTCTTATACAAGACGTTATATTGAATCACGCTATGGAAATGGCGCTATTAAGTATCTTGATGAATACATAAACGAAGTTGCTAACCCTAACGCCGGCCGCATCCGTGAGCGCGGCGCAGAATGGCTTCACGTATTACGCGGAAAGACAGCACCGGCTTATCTTGGATGGAAAGCAAGTGCAATCATTAAGCAGGGACTTACAAGCCCTTGGCCTTATATGCAGTTTGTAAACCCTGCAGAATATGTAGCAGCCGCTATGAAGTTTACATTTAATCCACAGATGCGCGAAGCTATCAAAGAAAAATCGGTATTTATGAAGATGCGCCGCATGGATCCGGTTAATGACTTGATAGACGAAATGGCAGATAGCGCAAAGACAAAACTTGACCGCGGATGGAGTAACTTTAGCAAGCTTGGTATGCAGGGCCTTGAATTGATAGACTGGGCTTGTGTTGCACCTGGCTGGCTTGCCTGCTATGAAAAGAAATATAATCAGCTGCAGAATGCAAGTAATGCGCGTTATGAGGCTAAAATGGCTGAGCTTAAAGAGCGCAATATGTACGCCGACGTAGGTACAAGTGAATATCTTACGCCGCAGCAGATGGAAGCAGAAGCAAAGAAGGAAATGCTGGAAGATATTGAAGCTGAGGCAGTACGCTATGCAGACGATTGTACAAGAGCTTGCCAGCCATCTAACCGCGTTACAGATCTTGCACCACTCTTCAAGAACAGCAGCGAGGCAATGAAAGCCTTCTTACAATTCCAGACTTCTCTTAATGTTATATGGCAGAATCTACGTTATGACATGCCGTATGCTGTAAAGAATAAGGAGTTTACACGCATTGCAGGTACAGTAATCGGTTATGTTTGCGCCGGCATCTTTATGAACTCAGTTATGGAAGGTATAGGCGGCGACGATGACGACGACGAAACACAGGCATTGCGAAACCTTATTTACTACTCTACAACACAGTTTACAGACTCTATCCCTATTATGGGTAGTGAAATTACAAATACTATGGACCAGCTTATTACAGGTAAACGTGGCTTCTACGGAAGCGGCACTGATATGACACCATCGGCAACAAAGCTTTTAAGTGTACTCACTACTGCAAAAAAAGGTAACTGGGAAAAAGCTGCAGAGCTTACAGCTGAGGGAATAGGCCTCTATCTTGGCGCACCGGTAAGCGGCGCAAAGGAAATTAATAAGCTGCTGGGTAAACCGCTTAAGGAAGGTGATGTAAACTTGAAGCGCGGAATTAGTGACGTATACGGCATTGCAGGTGATATAATCGACGAATAAGGAAGGCGCGGATGCAGAAGAATTATGAGAACAATATGGCGGATCAGGATGTTATTGTACATAGCATCCGTGTTCTGAAGGATATTGATAGCCCAACAACAAGGCGGCTTACTAGAGAAGTAAATCTAACAAAGGAAGCTGCAAGATCAGTTGCACAAAAAAGTGATAAGTACTGGCAGGAGTTATCATCCGACGGGATTATTACACCGATTGAAAAGAAGATAATACAGCGCGAAATGGAAAATATTGCAAACAGCTATACGGCATTATATACGGAAGCTGTTGCAGAGCATTATGAAACAGCAGATTTTTTCATTGATTATATGGCAACATATAACGCGCTGAGGACCTATATTTATTCTACGCTGCAGCTTTTTAATAACATGGAAGAAAATACAGCCGTAGACCGTGATGAGTTTAATCAATACTTTGCAGATTATTATTACTCAGAAAACTTTGCTATTGTTTCAATGACTGTAGGAGTTGTTTCAAGTCTTGGCTTTAAGATCTTGACTAGCCTTGAAGATGAAGGCGAAGATGGCGAAGTAGGTTTATATCATGGTGAATTGTATCAATATGTAGATAACGGATGGAGGCCGCTGGACCGTGAACTTTATTACGGTAAAAGCGCTGTATTCCCGCCAGAAATGGAAGGCCGCTATTTTCTTAATACAGAAAACAGTTATCTTGATGATGATTTATACTTATCTGCAGATGGCGAAGATTATGAGCCGCTTGAATTAAATGGCGAAAATCTTACAGTCTTTACAGATTATGAAAAAGGTATTATCTACGCTTATGAGAATCATCACTGGCAGCCAAAGGATCCTGCAAGTGATTATCAGTATTTAGTTGCGCTGGGCGACTTCTATAGTGTGAATGAAAATCTACCGGCAATATTTAAGGATGAAGTTGAAGATATTGCAAGAAGAGTATCCGGATCTAAATATTTTGGATACTCTACAGTGCCGCCAGAAGATCCAGAAGAAGGAGATTTTTTCTTATATTCCGGCCAGACAACAGCAGAAATAGTAGATCATAAATGGATATTTGCAAATCTTTATATATACAGATCTGGTGACTGGGTATGGCTTGATGATGATGAGTTTCAAAACCGTGAATATTATATGGCTGCATTACAGGATATTTTATATATAGCAAGCGAAGAAGATAGCACGGCATATTTTTCTACAGTCTTTTGTAATTCATTTTTTGGAAACATTGCAGCACTTAATGCATTATCAGTACAAACAATATTCTTAGATACAGGTGGCGTTATAAAATCTAATATATATACAGAAAATGAAGAAGGATTATTAATTGACTCAGAAGGCAATATAGATGCAAACGAAAATACACATATAGGTGGTACTTGTACAATAGATGGAAATATTACTATAGGTGGTGATTCAGAAATAATTGGTAAATGTATAATAGGAGGTGATGCTTCTATTATAGGATCAACGATTATAGGTGAAAACTGTACAGTAAAAGGAAATATTGAAGCAGGACCATTAATATTAAATAATTCATCTGATCCAGGAATTACTTATGTATATCCAGCTTCAACTATAGGTAATGAATCTTTTATTAATGAAATAAATAATAGATTACATTCTTATTATGTAAGAGAGTTTTATGCAGATGGGAATCAAGTTACTTATAGGTTATTTAATGAATATGGGCAAACCTATAGTATTCATTTAGAAGGGCCTAATGGTTATTATAAGTATATTGTTAAAAATAATGGTGAGCCTATAGGTATAAATATAATATTTACTGTAGGAGCAAGTGAAGGAACAAAAACATTTAAATTATTAGGTATACCAACACAAAGACCTACAGCACCTAATATGGTATGGAATGATAATGGGACTCTTAAAATAACTTAGAGTTATTGTATAACAATATAAGTAATTCCATTGCTATAGTTAGTAGTGTAATTGTACTGATAATTATTTGCTGTAAAAGTAAAAGTATAAGGTTGATCGTATACAGTAAAACTCATTGTACTTCCGGCATTTATGGAATAACTATTATTATTATATGTAAAAGATATTGTTTCAGAAGAATTATTTAATATTGAATATTGGTATCTAATTTTGTCAGTAATTTGTAATAAACGTGAATGCTCTCTAGTTGTACTATATCTATAAGAAATATCATAATTTACATGAAATGAATCTGCAATATTTACTGTTGCATCTTCTGATATATCATCAAAATATGTTACAGAATTGGCATCGACATATATAGGAGTATTATCAAAAAAAACTGTTACTTGATTATCACTCTTATTATCAACGCACCAACCTTTAACAGAATTATTAAAATCAAAAGCGCATCCAGAAATAATTAAACATGAAAAAATACATAATAAAATACAAAGTTTTTTCATAATTAGCCTCTTATAAAAGAGTATACATATAATTACTGAAAAATCAATCTATTCTAAATAATCTTCAATAGAATCAATATCGTACAAAAAATATACACTCATGGACTTTAATAGAGACAGTAATGAGTAACTATGCGAAAGGCAGCTATAATATCGGTGATAGTTATGGAATAATATGTTCTAATCTACCTTAATTATCTTGATGATTCAAAAAATACTACTGCATCACCGTTGGAATGAACTATGAGAAAATAATATCCAGATATAACACAATTATGGCCATAAGCATTAATACAGCTTACAGTGCCATTCGATTGATCTTTTTTTGCCATGTATTCATATCCGCGCTGATTAAGATCATTAATCTGTTCAGAAGTGGCAGTTATATTATTTAGATATTGTGAATACTTCTCTTCAAACTTATCTGTATTCCAGTGCCAACTTGGAAAAGTATCATTAATAATAGGTCTTATAATATTATTCATAGTATCAAAATCATTGAAATAATATGTATCACCTATTTTTTCATAATCTTCGATTTTTGGATCAATCCAACAACTTAGAAAAAGAAATGGTATTAAAATGCTTATAACTAATCTCTTCATATTTTCAGTATAAAGCAAAACAAAATTAAATGTAAAGAAAAAACTCTTGTTTATGATTTATTCTACAGTCTCACCTTATACTTTAATTATCGGCACTTGCCGGCCGGTGAAGGCCCCTCCCGGATCCGGCCGGCTTTTATTGAGGTGGAATATGGCTATTGATAAAGCAGTAGAAAATGAATACGGCGCGGCGTTTACGTATCATAAGCTACGCGACGTAAGAGTAATTAATAACGAAAAAGGCGGCGTGCAGGTTGTAATGAATGTTTACAGCTGGATTAATAAGCAAGCGCGGATTGATGGCAAGCAGCCGACGATCCGGCAGTGTATTATTGATAACGCAGATTTTGCGATGACTCCATTTTATGCGCTTCTTAAGGCAAAGTTTGAAGAGTTTAGCGATGGCGCGGATGACTTCAATAACGACTTCAAAGGCAATAAACAGCCGCTTCCTATGAAAATGATTGAACAGACCTTGAATGGAAAACTTTTTAAAAAGGTGGTGGAATAAATGAGAGTACAGGACCTTGACTCACTTACTACAGCTAACTCAACTGATGAGCTTGTAGTTACAAATCCTACGATACATAAAAGCTGGAGGCAGACTTTATCTAATTTTGCAGCATCCATTAAAGAGCTTTTTGGTACTATCGCAAATCTTGAAATTACTACGCTTCTGAAAATATCCGGAGCATTACAGCTTGTAGGAGCGACAATTACCGGCGATGCTGATATTGCAGGCGACGTAGAAATTACTGGAGACCTTGAAGTAAATGGCGATATCATCCAGCGCGGCAGCGCGTATGAGACACACGCCGAAAAGGTGTATACAAAAGATGACAAGATTATTTTGCGAGATGGCGCTATATCGGCACTGGGCGCAGATGATTATGCCGGAATGATTGCAAAGCATTACGATACTCAGGGTAATGATGGCTTATTAGGTTTTAACAATGCAGGTGAAGCCCGTGTAGGAGACTATACGACAACAGTATACACAGTTTATTCCAGCGATGGAGTAACATTCTATACTGATGCAGAAATGACTACGCAAGCAACAATACCGGCCGGCGTTACACCGACGGCCACAGGTACAGAGAATGAGTATACTTACTCAGTTTTAACAGATGACACAGAGCCGCTTCTTACCCGTGATGAAGTTGCAAATATGACTGATAAGGCTATTGCTATCTGGGATGCTGCTGCAAAGAAGGTAAAAACAGCACCGGTCCCTACTGGAGCTAACTTAGTGCCGGTAAGTAATGCCAATGGTGGCTTTAGCTGGGGAAACTATAACCCGGACAGCATGTTTATTGTTTCAAATACTACGCTTACAGGTAAGGCTATTACTTCCGGAGCTTCTATTAGAGTTTATTTTACTGCAGATATTGCCGGAAGCGATACAAGCACAGCGCTTGTAATTAATTACAACACTACAAACATACCTGTAAAAGTTGGTAAAGATGGATCGCTTGTTGATTTTGTTGCGCATGAAGTTGCCACAAATACATACAAATACATTCAGGCAAACACAGCTATTGAATTGCTGTATGACGGCACTAACTTTATTATTCTGGGAAATCCTATCGTACTTTCTAGTTCAGACTATACGATTTATGCGAACGGTTT
>JAEIGA010001819.1_pt1 | contig 33812 bp, 54 predicted proteins | sample 9270691 | NCBI WGS metagenome assembly JAEIGA01 (sample SAMN17057246, study PRJNA624740) | gut metagenome | biome: biome; isolation source: fecal sample | host: Bos grunniens | place: China: Xizang | collected 2019 | reverse complement strand
TCAAAAGTACCCTGAGCCATGACAAACTCGCCGTTGCGGTATGCCTTAGGCATCTTTGCAAATACTTTCTTTTTCCAGCCGCCCCAGCTTGCAAACTCGGCAGCTGTAAGAGTAATAACATTCTTTTCGGGAACGCGCGTATCAACTGTAACGCCGAGGGGCTTGTTGTTACCGTCACCCGCAACAAATGCGATTTCAAGCGCCTTAATTACAGCCTCAGCTGCAAGAGGTGCAAACAGAGCCTGAAACGCTGCATAAGTTGTTACATTTACAAGCACGGTCTGCGAAATCTTGCACTCAACGCCGTAATAATTGAATGATACAAAAGTATTTGCCTGAATCTTTGTTGCTTCGCTTGCAGAGCTTTCGCCAATCCATGAAGCTTCAGGAATAAGCGAAAGAATAGGCACTTTAACGCCGCCCTGAATATTGAGCTTGCGCACCTTGTTATAAATATCGCCGTAACCCTTAAGCTCCTTAATGATTTCATTGAGCAGGGTTGTAGGAATCGCGGCCGAGCCGTCAGCGGTTGTTGTTGTTGCTCTCATTTCTGCGGGAATCTGCACACCGCGGCAAACGAAATTCATGAAAGCATTGCGATATTCCTGAGAATCGCGGGGATCAGTTTCACCCTGAACAGCTGCGGCGCGTGTTTCAAGGGTTGCAACCACGCTGAGGCCAGCGCTGCGGCCTTCGCCCTCTCTTTCGCCTGCGCTTGCGCTTTCGCCTTCGCCAGCAGGCTCATCAACTTCGGCAAGCGCTGCCTCAAGTTCTGCAATTTCCTCAGCAATCTTGCTGAGCGTTTCGCCAATTGCGGCGCGTTCTTCTTTTGTTTCTGCCTCAATAATTGCAGCGTTAAGATTATCGCGCTGCTCCTGCTTTGCCTTTAAAAGCTTCATAAGTCTTTTTTTCATTTTTTGTTACCTCCATACTGTTTTACAAGATTTGAAATTTTATAATCAAGGGGGGTGCTATTGCGGGCGCTCTCCAGCGCTCTGCGGCAGCTCTCCAGCTGCATCTTGTCACTCTCCAGCGAACGCGTATCAATTTCGGTTTGCGGGTATGCGGGGAAATTAACAACAGATACCTCAATAACGCTATCAACTTCGTTAATATAGCGGTAAAGCTCGCCGTTTTTCTTTTCCCATTCCTGAGCCTCTTCCGAAACAAAAAAGCAAAAGCTCATGCCATCCATATCCCCGCGCTCAATAGCGGAATACAGGGCGCGCGCCTGCTCATTGTTTTCCGTGTCAAGGTCTGCCGTAATTTTCACGCCGTTTTTATCTGCAACAAGCTGCATTGTATTCGGCTTATCGCTCTTATTGTTTCGGCGGGACCGTGCAAGGGCTATGCCGTTAAAATCATGGTTAACAAGCAAACGCACATCGTCAAAATTTGTTTTGTCAAATGCACCCGCGCGGATCACTTCAACCCATGAACCGAAAGCCGTATCAATTCGGGTTTCTTTGTCACATACAGCAGCAAGCCCCTCAATTATATGGCCTGCGCCGCCTTCATCGTTGCCCGCTGCCCTCATTTCGGCAGTATAACCGCGATGAAAATAAGCATCATTCTTCGGCATCGTTGTTTTTTCCTCCTTCTGCGCCATTTCCAGCGCCATCAATTTCGTTGTAGCCACGCGGCATTACATCGCCGCCCTCAATCGGGGCATAACCAAGCAGCTCGCGGGCTTCGTTTTTGGTGAATATGCCAGCGGGTAAGCCTGTGGATAATGCTGCAAGCTTGTTTTCCATTGACATAAACGCTATATCATTCGGATAAAGCACTATTTCATTGCCATGCGCCGCGGATTTTTCGGAAAATGCGAAATTGCTGAGCGCCTGCCCCAGCGATTTTATATCAGCTTCAAGAAAACTTTCATAATATGCCTCTTTTTCGGCTTTGGTATATGTGCCGTTAAGAATCGGCAAGCTGCAACCCGTTGCACGCATAATGCACTCATGGAAAAATTTAAGCGTTTCGGCATCAACAATTTTTACATCGCGGCCAATCGGAATATATTCCGTTTTTAAATCATGGAATAATATGCCGCTTTCATTGTTTTGCAGGCGGTTAATAAAATCCTTCTCCTTTGCCTGCTGCTCTTCATCGCTCAAAAATGTATTTGTTTTTACGATACCGTTAACCGTGCAAGAGCAGGCCGCCGCCTTTGCAATACTCTGCGTTAATTTGTCATATTCGCGCAGCATTTTAAGCAATCCACGCTCGCCGCCAATGCTATCACGGCCGCCAAAATAATCATCGTAAAAATCTTTACGCCAATGGATTATATTTTCAACAGGGATTTCGGTTTTATAGCCGTTTGAAAATTCAAGGGCATAAAAATAGCGCCCGCCTGCATCCACCAGCATCGAAACGGCTGAGGGCTTTAAAGGCCAAAGCGCTGTTATTATTTTTTCGTTGCCATTTGATATATACCATTCAGGATATATAAAGACATTTTTATTTAACTCTAAAAGGATGCGGATTTTTTCCAAAAAATCAGCCTGCGACATTAACGGATTCGGGCGGCGCAGCACCTTTGCAATACTGCTATCAGTTATCACGCTTTGAAAACCCGCAACCGTCTTTATATGCCTCGGCTGGAGCTTTTTAAACTCATTCGCCGAGCGGCTTATTGCCTGCATAACAATATCGCTTGCGTAAATATCTGCGCCAAAATCGGAATAAAAAGGGGTTGCGCCCGTCATTGTCGGCGCATATCCAACGCCATGCTTTTGCGGCGGTTTTTTGAAGAAATTAAAAAGCCCCATTTAATGCCTCCTATATATTATTTAATATAATTTGTGTATTCGGATTTAAAGCGGCGGTATGTTTCCCATAAAATAATACAAGTAACAGCCCCGTCAATTCGGCGGGCTTTTTGACCGCCGATTTTAATGGGCATATAGCCGCCCGATTCGCTCACTTTTACGGCACAATTACCAAAACACCACTCATCAACGGCATTGCTGCCGTAATTAACGCGGCGGGATTTTAAATCACCTTCCAGCAGCTTCATTGCATTGCTCATGCCTTTTTCACTCTGCTCAATTCTTTCGCATTCAATGCCGTAATTATCCATCGAGTTAATAAAATCCTTGCTGCCCCATTGGTCATAGCCGCACTTAAAAATTTTAATGTTGTAATTCTTTTTAAGTTCCGCAAGCCAGCGGGCAACAGCGGCCGCATCGTTTTCAGGCTCATCGTGAATAGTAATTAAACCCTTGCGCGCCCATTCGCGATATTCAGCGCCTGCCGTTCTATCATCGGAGCGGCTGAGCTTTTCCGCAGGGATCCAATAATGCGAATAGACATATTTAACAGGATCACCCGCGCGCATAAGCAATATTTTTGCGTTTGTTAAGTCTGTTGTTGCCGATAAATCCACCGCAGCAAGAGCAATACAGCCGCGAAAATCATCAAGGCTGTAAACCTCTTGCGGGTAAATATATTCATCGGCCATAAGCCAAGCCTCCGAATTGCCAACAGGGATATCAAAATCCTTTACAAGCAATTTAACGCGCTTTTTCTTGTCGGTTTTTGCCTCTTCAACATCGGCGCGCAGCTTTGCAATCTTCTTTACACCATAGCGCAAAGAGGGGTTGCTTTTTTCCCAGCTTTCTTCGTCTTGCCAAACTTCAAGTTCATTATCCTGCTCATAAAGAAAAGCCATAAAACGAGGGTTAATAATTTCCCCGTCTATGACTTTTTTTGCATATTCGATGCGTTCATCTAAATACTCGCCGCGGTTGTAGCCGTTTGTTGTGCAATTTAAAAATAACGGCTCATCTTTAACGCTCATTGCACGCCATGCGGCATCTACAAGCTCAGCGCCAAGCGGCAGCTCATGGCTTTCATCGCAATAGCATTTTGATAAGTTAAAGCCGTCAAGATTTCGCACGGTTGCGGCAAGCCTGAACAGCGTTATATTACGCAAGAAGTTTTTAAGCTCTGTTAAATTTTCCTTTGTCATGCGTTTTTTGGGGTCAAGCCGCGAACGCATTCCAGCAATTTCATTAAAAATAATTTTTGCCTGTCTGTCATCGTTTGACAAACAACAAATATCTGCGCCGCCTTCGCCAATAAACAAATCAGCATTGCCATCGGCCGCAAACATTGTGCTTTTGCCGTTTTTTCGGGCAACCTCAAGCAATACCTCAGAGAATCGCCGAAAACCCGTATCAGCCATTTTAAAGCTGTATACAGATTCCCAAAAAGCTTTTTGCCACGGCATCAATTTAACGGGTTTCATATAAAAAGGCTCTTTGCTTTGCAAGCAGAGCGTTTCCATGAATTTGATTCGCTTATCTGCCTCGGTTGTATCGTATATATACGCGGGGTTATCAAGGTCATTTATAAGGTTTTCGATTTGCTTGCGCAAATAATAACCAACAATAACATCGCCATCGCATATCAATTGATAATAATTTTCTAAATGGGTCATGTTAAAAACTCACCCAGCATTTTTAATAGGCCATCGTCACCCTCGCCGCCTTGCCTGTAAAGAGTTGTTTGCAGGATTTTAATATTGTTCGCGTACTGTTGCAACAATTCTTTGTATTGTTTACCCGCAGCCGTTACCTCTTGCCGCGCTGAATTTGTCGGATGAATACGCAAATGCGGCAGGCCGCGCAATTCTTCAAGCCTTTTTTCCAAAAAAACAACCTCAGGCAGCAGGGGCGCGATGATTTTATACATATTTTCATCAATATCCTTAAAAATCGCCTTTAATTCTTCAAGCCTTTCGGATTTTTCCACCTTTTTGCCTCCTTTTTAAAGGGTTTTAATAGGTTTGTTCAAACTTTTTCAAAAATCTCAATTTTTTGCTCCGTGTGCTAAAGATGTTGGGCGCACAGTATGAGGCACAAAAAATTTTTTGCGTTACGGGGGGGATTATTTTTTGAAAATCCCATCAAGATAATTTTCAAACTCCAGCCGCTGCGCATCGCTCAAAGGGTCATTGCTGGGAATACATTGCCAGCGTTTATATCTGCGATATAGTTCATTAATTTTCGGATGCGTTAAGTTATAGCGAAAGCCGTATTTATTATTTTGCAAACAAATGCTTGTGTTAAGCTCCCGCTTTTGCGGCTGATAATATGCCATGTTATAAGCTCCGTTATAAAAATAATTGCGCCCTGTCTTTTCGGCTGCTGGGTCACTATGTTAAGAAGTGCGAGCCGTTCAGCGTTCAGGGCAAGCGGCAACACCGCACGCCCCCCGTGGCCTTTGGGGTTATTGGCAAAGCTTCAAGGTGCTGCCCCTTGTTCTCACGGGTCAAAGCCGTGCGCATTACTGTTATGCTAAAGCCTCATATAATCGGCAGAGTATAACCCGCCCTGCCAGCGGTTAGAAAGGATGATTCCAATGAATAAGGAACAGACAAATTAAACTTCGTATGTAGCAAACCACTCATTAATATATTGCCGCCATTCTTCAATATATGGCTGACGCTTATTATCGCGCTCCAGCCTCTCAAGGCATTCGGCTTGCGTGGCTTCGATAAATATAGGCTCAGCACCTAAAGAGCGCAGCCGCTGCTCTCGCTTAACCTTAGCAGCGCCGCCCTCAATTATATAGGCGTTATTCCAAAAGCCTTTATTTTCTTTGCACATACTAAAAAGAAAATCCCGCAACAAGAATACATTTGAGCGCAGGGAATCAGGTTTATAATAACGCTCGCCGCCCGTGATACATTGCCATATATTATCTATATCAACAACAATATCGCCGCTGCCTTTGTTATTATTAACCCATGTTGATTTCCCGCTGCAAGGCGCGCCGTAAACATAATAAATCTTTTTACGGCCAAAGCCAAAGCGCTCATGTATTTCGTTATGGCATCTATGATGCACAAGCTGAATATTTGCGGGATTCAATGTGATATCCACATTGTTAAGGTTGCCGAGCGTTACGGGCTTTACATGATGCGCAATGCAATCGCAGGGCTTTCTTATAGCCTCACGGCAATGCGCGCAGCGTAATACTCCCGCGCCGTCAACTCTTTCATTCATAAGCTCCAGCCTCAAAAGCCTAAACTCTTGAGTTATATAAAGCTCATGAACGCTTTTTAATTGCTTCATACAATTACCATGTTTTCAGTAACAGGCATTGTGTCATAGCTTGAGCCGTCTGAGTTTGCGCCCAAATACGCACGCTTGAAGAAACGCACATATTTATTAATACTTTCAGGCGGATAAGCAACGGGATCAGCCTCGCACTTTTCAGCCCAGCGCTGATACTGTTCTACCCTAAAAAGAACAAAGCCCTCATTGGCCTCAACTTTCCAGCCGCTGCCTCTTGCTGTAATTTCGCAATTGTCAATTGTCGGCATTTTTATAAACCTCCTTAGAATTTTAAAAATCAAAATACATCCCAGCCCTTATTGACAGCTATATCAATATACTCCTGAGATAATTTAACAATATTATCATCGCCAATCCACAGGGAGCGCGATTCCGTTACTGTTGCAAGGTTGTTGATAACAGCCATCATACATCCAGCTGTAAGCCTCGGACTGTTGTTAAATACTAAATCCCTATCCCAGCCCTCGCATACTTCCAAATGCGAAAGAAATGTTAAATTATCTGTATTGCCCATCCACATATCAAACCCAAAAGAATCGGCAACATTTTTAAATATCAGCGTTTCAACGGGAGAATTTGCAAGCCAGCCGTTTAAACCCATATCAATCGCATTGCAATCATTATCAAAAACAATTGTTTTTAAATCCTTGCAGTTGTTCAGCGATGGGATTACATATTGTTCATCATTTGCGCCCTTATCAAAAATAACTTTTTCAAGGCCTGCGCAGTTATCTAAATGGCGATCGTAATCCTTTTTGATTCTTATAGCCTTCGAATAAATTTCACCGTAATCGTTATAATACAGCCCCGCAATTGACACTTTTGACATTCCGTCAAAACCCGCATCAGGCCGCAATATTACATCGCCGTTTGATAAATCATCAACAGCCTTTTCCTGCAATTTTGCAGCTGATTGCTCAAGCATGATTTTTGGGGAAAAGCAAGAAGGCTTGTTATTAAGATATGCCATTTTATTCCTCGCCTCGCTTTATATATCCATATATTGCCATCAACACCATACCTGTGCCATAACTATCATTAAAATATATTTTTTTGGTATTACCGCCGTCAAAAGTAACCGTTGTGTAGCCACTTGTTGCAAGAAAATAAAATTTAAGGCCGTAACGGCTCAAGCCACCCGCAAGCCCGAAATTGGGAATCATATCGCGAGCAAGCCAGTTGGATGAATCTGTAACCTCTTTAAACTCAAAAATTAAAAAATCATATTTGTTATAATCATCATTAAGATTTATGCCCGTTACTGAGGTATAGCTTGAATTTTCCCCGCTGTATAATGTTGTATATCCCACATTATTAAAGCTGTTTATAATTTCGCCCTGCTCTTTTACAGTCTGTTCAATCGCTTCGATTTTCTCAGTTTGTGCCGCTACACCTGCAATTGCGCGCTCATTTGCGCCGATTTTATCCGACTGCTTTGTTATTGCGGTTTCAATTTCTTCAAATGATTTTTTAATACTATCAACAGCATTCGGCAAATCATCACAAAGAGGATCATCCGTGATAAGATAAAGCACATTGCTCTGTTTTTCAGTTACTGCGTTATATTCTGCCTGAGTTCCCACCCATACAGAAAAAGAAGAATTTTTATTAATTTCCTTTAAGCGGGAAACAAATGCCGTGTTATCAAAGCCCTCAAAAGAGCCGCCAGCCGCTGCCGTTTGAATAGCCGCAAGAATATCCTCTTTGCTCATTGTCGGAACATAGTTATTGTGACTATCAAGCGCATAAACATCAGCCATTTTTATACCTCCAAGTCAAAATTGTTTGCTTTCGCAATCGCTTTTTTAAGCTCAAGCTCACTCGCACGCATTTCCGTGGCTGCGGGGTCATTGCTATAATTCCCCCAATTCTTGAGCAGAAAGCATAATATTGCCGCATTCGGCGGCACATAAACCGTTTCTTCATACGGCTCAACAGTTTCTTTTACACTTTTTAATTTTCCGTTTGCATCATATTCCTTCTGCATCACCTTCATGCCTTTGGTTACTTGAACGCAATAACCCATTGCAGCATCAAAGGCCTTTGCCTCCAGCGCCTTAACAGATCGCTCGCGGCCTGTTGCAGCCGTTTTTTTAAAGCTTTCAATTTCGCGCTGGTATTTATAAAAAGTGCTTTCGGATATGCCGAATTTGCCAGCTATTTGCGCCTTTGGAATACCCTGCGCAAGCAGCTCGCTTATCTCTTTAAGATGCGGTTTTATTTTTGTTTCATATAGTGACGGGCGCGCCATTTAATCACCGCCCATGCAGAAAAAAGAGGGCTGTAAGCATATCGCCCCATTTAACCGCCCTTTACTCTGTTTCAAGGTCATGCCAGCACCCTCCATTTTATATTTCGCCTTTGTCAATATATCCCGTTACATAAAGCGCAGCGGGCTTTTTACCGCAGCTTGCGGGTTTGTTTGTGATACGATAACGGCCATTGAATTCAATCGCATCATAAATATAATATGTGCCTGTTTTCTTGCTGCGGGCGGTCTTTGCCGTTGAGCTTGAATATACAGGCGTTTTATTAAGCTTTACAGCTGCGCCCTTTTCAATTTTTCTTTCGGGTTTGCTGGCTGCTGCTCCAGCGTTGAGCTTTACTCCGTTAACCGCTGCAATACCGCGCGCAATAGCCTCGCCGCATTTACATTGCCCCGCAGCTGTTGACACTTTGGAAAGATCCGAAAGAGTATCAATAAAAGCTGTTTCAACAAGAACAGCGCAAGGCTCTGTATCGCGAATAATAGCAAAATAATCTTTGCCGTTTTTGCCAAGCTTTACCTTAGCGCCGCGATTCGTGAAGTTAAAAGCTGTTGCAATCGCCTTGCTGATTTCCGTTGCATACTTTTTACCCGTGGCCGAATCATGATAATAAAATACCTCCGAGCCTGTACCGCCGCCAGCGTTTAAATGTATTTCAGCAATAAAATCATAATTGCCCGCATTCACGGCCTTAACTCTTTCGGTCAAATATAAATCGCCCATGTAATTCATAAGATCACAAGCAAAGCCCGCAGCCTTAAGCTCCGAAACGCAATATTTTGCAATCTCACGCGCAATTTTAAATTCGTGATATCTGCCGTCTTTGCTCACCGCGCCGCTATCATAGCCGCCGCTGCTGCTTTTTCCATGCCCTACAATAATGCAGATTCTTTTTGCCATAACAATAAGCTCCTTTCATGAAATATAAAAACGCATCAGCTGCGCGCTTTGTTCTCCTGCGCCTCTGCAATGCGTTTTAACGATATATTAAAATATTCGGCATTAAGCTCCATGCCGATAAAATTACGGCTTGTATTCACGCACGCAACGCCCGTACTGCCGCTCCCCATACAGTTATCAAGAACGGTTTCACCCTCATGCGTATAAGTTTTAATTAAATACTCAAGCAGGGCAACGGGCTTTTGTGTCGGGTGATATCTGTTTTTGTTGTTAACAGCCTCATTATTAAACTCCAGCAAATGCCGCGGCCAATTAGTATATTGCGATGCGCCGTCTTTTTTTCGTGTTATAGCATAAACATTGCTTTTTATTTCTCTAAGCGCACGGGGCTTTTTAAGCTCAACAAGTCCTTGCGGGTTATATGTTGGCTTCTTGCTGTAAAAAACAACAATATCCTCAATGCATCGCATAGGCTGATAACGGGCATAAGTGAAGCCTGTAACATTGTTCTTTTTCCAATACCAAAGATAACGGAAATTTTTAAGGTTGCTGTTAATCAGCTTTGTTGTAAACGGCTGCGCCGCAAATAACACAGCTGCACCATTCGGCTTTAATACCCTGTTATATTCTTCCCATAACGGGGCAAAAGGTATTATATTATCCCATTTGCAATCCGTTGTTCCATATGGGTAAATCACTCAAAACCATATCAACCGAATTATCTGGGATTTGCTTCATAAGCTCCAAGCAATCACCCTGCATCATTTTAAATTCTTCCATGTTAATCGCTCCTTTTTATGCAGCAAAAAAGGCAACGCTTATGCGCTGCCTTTTCGCTTTTTTCAGGGGGAATAAATGAAGGATATGGCTTACATCTCATTTATCACAATATCATAATAGCACCATGTTGCGTGACATTTGTGACATTTTAAATAGTTTACAGATTGTTAACAATTATCGTTATTATCATATCGGGCATTTATAAACGCTATTAACCACGGCACAACAATAACAATAACGCAGAGAATCAAATTAAATATTTTCTCATACCACGGCACAAGCTCACCGCCTTTTTATTTATCTGTTATAACTTTTATTATTTCGGGAATCGTTGCGGCCTTGCCGTTCAGCCTGAATTTAAAGCCAGCCCGCTGCATTTCCAGCAGCTGCGCCCTGCTGGGTACGCATTTAACTGAGCTTGTTGACATTTGGCCGCGGCCGTCTTTAATTACTTCAAAAAGCATTGTTTTAAGCTCCTTCCAAAAAACGGGGGTTATCGTGAATGTTGCCAATAACTTCACAATCAAGCGATACGGGATAACCGTACTCGCCCTCAAAGTCAAACCAATTCCCCGAAAATTCGCTATAAATAACATAAAATTTTGCAAAAGCATCGTTATATTCAACTTTGCCCGTATAATCTTCACCACGAACAATATCCCCCTCAAAAATCTTCTTGCCGTTCTTATCTCTTAAACCTGTGTATTGACCGATTGTTTCAGGGATGACCGTATCTGAACAATAGGAAGGGTTGTAATAATCAAGTTCATAATATTCAATGCCATCTTCGTCAATGATTTCATATCCCTTTTCATCGCAATTCACTTTTATTGGGACAAGTGAACCTTCAACCCATTCACCGCTTTCAGTTTTGCCCCTGAATAATATTTCACGCATTTTTATGATCCTCCATTTCCTTTGCAAAGATTCTCAAGCCGTCAAGCCGTGATATAATTTCCTCGCAAGCCTTTGAAAAATCGCCATCAATTATAACGCCTGTGTTATTCTTTGCAATTTCAAAAAGCCACGCCTTTACATCTTCAACCTTAACCACATCGGCGGCAGGGATTTCGCGTATATCTCGCGCATACCATTCGGGATAATGAGCATCAGGCGGATTTTTAAGAATAGCAAACATTGCTTTTTCACGCTCTATGTATTCAGCCATTGTCAACTCTCCTGTTCCAATAATCTATTGCGCTTTCTCTTGTTAATCTGTTCGGGTGTCTTGTTTTACATTTGACACAATACACATAAAATATCTTGAAAATTCCATTGCCGCAATCTATATTTGCTTCACCGCCACAAAACGGACAAGGTTTCAATTCATTCGGCATTGTCAGCACCCACCATTTCTTTTACAAGGTTGTCGATATCCTTTACATTGACAAAAGGTGTACCCATTGCACACAACTCGTTCTTATACACAACAGTTTCTTTTGCTCTTGCTTTCAGCCTTTCCGCAAACTCTTTGATTGCTTCGGCTTCGTTCACATCAATTCGGTGTATCAAATGTGCAATACTATCTTTGTGTTGCTTAATCAACACATTCGCTCTCTCAATCTCTGCCTTTTGGCGGTTGATAAGGCCAAGCGCGAATTTAAGCAAAATGTTTATATCTCCTTCGCATTCTCCGTCTAATGGGCAAATGCGACATAATCCCACTTCATCACTTGAACAAAACTCCAAAGCCCTTATAATCTCGTTATCTGTCATTTGCAGCCCGCTCCTTTCTTATAAGCTCCACAGCCGTTTTAATTGTTTTTAATCGGGGGTAAGCATCCAAACAAGCGGCCGCGTTTTCCAGCAAACAACCTTTGCAGCCTTTGCCAGCTCTTTCGTTTTCCATGCAATAATTGTGCAGCTCATCGCGTAATATCATATATTCGCGCTTTTCGTCAGGTGTCATATCATCCCTCCAGCTCTTCAATCTTTCTTTTAAAATATTGCTTGCAGCTGTTTTCTGTTTCATCGCCGCCGATTTCATCAGCAACCGCTTGCCATGATTTGCAATCAATAAAATACAGCTGCACTATAAGGCGCAAACGGGCATCATTAATACCCATTAAAAAGCTCATTATTGCGCTTTCTTCTGCCTCTCTTTTTTCTATGTACTGTTTAAGCTGTTTATCAAGATCGGCCAGCTCAGCGGCATTATTTCCAACCTTATCGCTTACACCGCAGCCGCAGCCGTTCCCACCGCCTGCAACAGTCTTTTCAGCTGCTGCCCTGCGTTCTTCGATTCTTTTCTTAACGCGGGCAATCTCTTTTTGTATGTAACGGAAATTATATAAATCTTGCTTTTTCATTTAATTGCCTCCGTTCATTAATAGCCAATTGTCCAATCGGGATAACGCACCCCGAAAGCATCGCCCATCTGAATAATATCGGGGTAATTGCTGTTAGAGATTTGTTTTGCAAATTTATCTATTTCATAAGCAAAATATTTAATATTTGTAAATCCCATTTTGTCAAGGCAATAACGCCCCGTGCCGATGCCGTCATACATTGACAAAACAACAATTTCCTCATCCCTCGGCACATCTTTCAAAGCGCCGTTGAGGATATGTATTATAACTTCCGCTGTCCAGCCATTTCCTAAGCCGCGATATGCCGCAGAATCCGAAACGGCACGGCAATAATCATCAGGCATTGTTTGCAATCGGCAGCATTCAACAACCGTTAATTTTCTTATTATCCAATAACCATCAATAAGCTTAATCGGATATTGTTTGCCTTTCATATGTATATAACTATCTTTAACAAGATAAACGGGATATGCTTTTCCATCTGCGCAACTTATTGCTTTAATCGGCTCGCCGTTTTCATCCCACTCGCACGGATGCGCATAACCCATAACCCCGCAATATTGATAATGCTGGCATGATGTCATTACGCAATTCGATTTGTTGGCCATGTTTCTGCCCCTGCGGGTTTTACTATTTGGCTGCGTATAATCAAAACAGTTATCAGGCTCAATTTCTGCATAGCCCTTTTTGGTTGCCTCGCGGATTCTCAGCGATTCGCTTTGAATTGCACAAAGCACAGGAGCGGCTATTACATCAACTTGCTGCTTGCTGGGGTTATCGCTCCATATTCTTCGTTCAATGCCGCCGCAATTGTTTTGATAATATGAATTTATAGGGCGGGCTTTGTCGGTATAACTATAATCGGGAATCCTCACAGGCTCAGCAGCACCCGTTGCGCCATAGGTTGAAGAATAACAGCAAAAATTTGCAGCGCTGTTTTTTGAGTATTGCGCTTTAATTGTTTGGCTTTTTTCTTCGCTTGTAATATTTACGGGTATATTATTCGCATTCTCAAGGATATCGCGCAACAAAATACCACGGTCCCGCGGTTGCTCAACCTCGCCGCAATTATGTACATAAAAACGCTGCCTGTTTTGAGCAGAAACAAGAGCGGAATTTATTTCAATGTATCGCGCTCCCGTATCAGGCTCGTAAAGTGTGCCATCCCAAACATTAAGTTCCTTTTTAATTTGTTCTTTGATTGCCTTTGCTGCTGATTTATTATTTTCATACAGAAAGAAATCAGGCTTAAATTTTTCTTTTGCTATAAGATAATTTTTAAACAGCTCCCAGCCAAGCCCCTCGGCTTTTACTTCTCGCCCGTGCTTGTTCGCTATGCTCCAAAAGGTGCAAGGGCTGCCACCAATAAGCAACTTTATCATTTAATTGCCTCCGTTCATTAACTCAATGAAAGCCGCGGCTTTTTGGTTTGCCTCATCCTGCCGCCAATTCTTGCCTTTTATTTCAATGAATTGCCCCATTGCTTTTATACGGTCATATATACGCGCCTCAGCCTGCGAGGCAGGCGCATCAAAATGCTGCGGGGTTAAATTCGTTGTTAAAATCGTTGGCAAATTGGCCTTGTATCGTTCATCAATAATTGTATATATCTGCTCGCGCGAGTAATCTGTTGAACGGGCAGCGCCAAAATCATCAATTAATAACATCGGATATCTTGTAAGCCTGCTGATATATTCGGCCTTATTTGTCAGCCCAAATAACTCATTAATAATATTCGGCTCTGTTATTGCGTAAGCCTCAACGCCCATGCTGATCAATCGGTTGCAAATAGCTCCAGCGTAAAAGGATTTGCCGCGGCCTGTTTCACCGAAAAGAACAAGCCCAATGTTATCGGCTTTAATCTGCTCCCATTTTTCGCAATAGCGTTTAAATATTGCAGTATACTTGCTATCAGGCTGCTTATCATTTTCAAAAGTAAAATCAAGCAATTTTTCATCACGGATGCAGCGGCGGCGCATACGCTCATTTTTTAAAGCTCTTTCACGGGCTTTGTATTCCGCATCCTCTTTATCTCTTTTGGCTTTTCTGCATTCGCATAATGCAGGCGGCTCAAACATAACGCCGTTACCCAAATCAATGCGGGCTTGTCGCGGCGTGTTACACATACCGCAATATATTAAGCCATCTTTTTTATAATCGCCCGCCTCCATGTTAAAGCCTTTTGCGCTGCGGGCTGCAATCTCCTGTAACACTTCGTTAAAGCTCATTTTATTTATTCCTCCTGAATCTTCGTTCTAAGCGGTTGTTTTTTTCTCTTACATGAGAATAATAAACATCCTCAGCCTTTCGCTTTGCCTCTCTTGCTTCAAGCTCAGGCTTTCGCGATTCTAACCACTCAAGATATTTTTTACACTCAGCATGGCAAACAGGGGAGCGCTCAGCGCAATCCCGTTTACATGGACTTTGAATATGCAAGTTATTATTCATTTGCTTTACGCTCCTCGACCAATATATATATATAGCTATATATATCTCTATATATATCTAATTAAATATTGTGTAAAAAAATTTTACACCCCCTGTAAAAAATTTTTACACCCCCTGTAAAAAAATTTTACACCCCCTGTAAAAAATTTTTACACCCCTTCGCGGGTAAATATACATAGTTTTGCATTAATATTCATCAATATTGAATGTTTTTGCGGGGTTATCGCTTTCAGGCGCTTTTTTTTGCTCAGAAGCGGCAGGGGTTTGATTCAAATAGTAATCAAATTTTGATGCAAACAATGTTTTTGGCCTTAAAAACTTTTCAAACGGCGTGCCTTTCCATTCGGCACACTTAATATCAATTACATACTTGAAATCGCCCAGCGTGCGCCCCTCGGCAATTCTCGCATGAATATGCTTGCGCGTTTCATGATTCTGCGCGCTGTATCGTTTTCCCGTCTTTTTGTTGAGATAATCAATTATCTCGGAATAATAATGCTTATGCGCATCCGTTTCCTTTGGAGCGGCCGCAGGCGGGGCAGGGGCTGCGGGGATATTCTTAATAGCGCGATATTTGCATTGCTTTTTGTTATTTTCAATAATATCGTACTTTTCAACAAGCCCCTTGTTAACAAGCGATTTGAGGGCATTGTTGACGGTCTGCCGCGATGCGTTAAGCCATTCAGCAACATAATTCATTGACCCGTCAAAGGTTTGGTTTTCAGCCTGTGAAAAGCCATAAATCATGGCATATATAATAAGCTCATTGCCTTTAAGATTTAACTCTGTAACCATCCAGCCGCTTATTGTTATATAATTATCGCGGTTTATTCTGCTTTCACTCATTGCGCGCCTCCCATATACCAATCAATCACGGTTTGCGCCTTATCGAATCCATGACAAACGGCCGCGCAATATCCGTTATTATTCAGCAGCGCAATCCATTCATCTTGTAAAGCCGTGGTTTTGTTTTTGCCGTACTTCATTTCAATAAATAACCCGTGAAATTTACCGCGGGCAACGGGTATAAACAAATCAGGAACGCCCGCTTTTACACCCTGCATTTTTAAATTTTTGGCCTCCAGCTTGTTACGGCTGCCGCCGTTCGGTATTGCGAAAATCGGTATTTTTTTAAATGCGCAATAGTTAACAACATGGATTTGCTCAACTGCTTCACTCATATAAACACCCCTTAACTTCTCGCATATTCAAGATATGCCGCCTCTTGCCTTGCTCGGCCTGCTGCGGCTCTCTCGCTGCATAATTCGGGATATTTGCGCTGTACTTTACGGCGGGCGCGGGTTACACCCTCAAAAGAGGGCAAACCCCTCTCAAAGTGCTTAATTAAAGCCTCATGCAGCGGCTGAGCTGCAAGGCGAGGGAAATACCTGTTGATATATTCGGCATATAATAAATAATCATCACCGCGCAATTTTGAATTTTCAAAAAGCAAATTATATACGCGGGCTTCAACTGTTTTTAAATCACTTGTTGCCATTTTCCTGCTCTCCTATATATTCGTATAGTTTTTTTCTGCTTATGTGATATGAGTATTTGCTTGACATCTTAACGGCATAGCCAAAGGGCAAAACGCCCCTTTGCAAACCGATTCTTATAAACTGTTTTGATTTTCCCAGCAATTCAGCTGCTTCGGCAATTTTCAAATCAATCACCCTCGCCAAACACTTCAATATTTTTCTTGCAACAAAATTTATATCTTTTCGATATAAGCAAAGCCTCTTTTATTGTGAATTCGCGCTTGTTGTTTATCTTTGCTGATAAGGCGCTTCGGCTTATATCTAAATGATCAGCCAGCTGCTCCATTGTGTCATTGTTAACGGCTATGTAATAGCGCAAAAGATGCGTGTTAACCATAATTAACAACCTCCCTTTATTTTTTTCGGGGCTGTTTTAATTATAGAACAGCTGTTTTGAAAACGGTTGCGCTAATGTTTGCCAGCTTGTTCCGTATTTGATACACTTGTATTGTTATATAGACATAACAACAGGGGGAAAATACATGAAGCATCCAAACGGCTACGGCTGCATTACTAAGCTATCAGGCAAGCGCCGCCGCCCTTATGCAATCCGCATAACCGTGGGGTTTAACGATAAGGGAACGCAAAAATATAAATACCTGAGTTATCACGCAACGAAAAAAGAGGCCATTATTGCGCTTGCTGAGTATAATAAAACGCCTTATGATTTAAATGCTAATAGCATAACCTTTGCCGAGGTATATGAGCGCTATGTTGCAGACATTCAAAAAACCGCTGCAAAAACTATGCTTATTCGCCTTAAATCGCTTTTTGGCCAATGTGATAAGCTGCATAAGGTTGTATTTAAAGATTTGCGCCGCGCGCATCTGCAAGGCGTTATTGACGAAATAGAATCACCAAATACAAAAAAGACGGTTGCGGGCTTTTTCCGAAAGCTTTACAAATTCGCACTTGAAAACGATATTGTTTTTAAGAATTACGCCGAATCGCTTGTTATTCCTGCGATTAAAGTGCAAAACGAAAAAACAGTATTTACGGAATCGGAAATTGCAACGCTTTGGAGCGATGCAGGCAAAAATGTTAATGTTGATATTGTGCTGATTCTGCTTTACAGCGGTATGCGCGTATCGGAGCTTTTAACGCTGAAAAAAGAGCAAATTAATATTGCTGAGGATCATATTATTGCAGGGTCAAAAACTGAGGCGGGGCGTGATAGATATATACCAATTCACCGCAAAATTAAGCCCATTATTGAGCATCATATTGCTGCGCATGATAATGAATTCTTGTTTGTTTCAAAAAACAATACAGCTATTTCATATAACGCATTTCATTCAAGAAGATTCACGCCGCTAATGAAAAAGCTAAATATCAATCACACAGTACATGAAACGCGACACACTTTTATATCAAAATTGCACGCCGCTGGAGCGGATCAGATTGCAGTTAAAAAAATCGTGGGTCATGTTTCGAATGATACAACCGAAAGTTATACACACATACAGAAAGATATTTTGCATTCAACTGTCAATTTAATAGATTGACATTTTAAAAGGTTATTTTTGTGTATTACTTGTAGTTTACCGATAAAAACACACCGAATTTTATACGGTTTTGTTTCCAGCTCCCGCCCTCTCAAATGCTTTAACCCAGCATATTGAGGGGGTTTTTAATTTCCAGCTTTTTCGCGTTGGTGATTCCTTAGGATTATCAACAAACAGCGCCCCCATGCTCTCAAGCGGTATTTTGTCATATTACTTGTAGTTTACCGACAAAAACCCGCAGAGGCTAAAACGGCAAATCATCCTCATTTATTTCGTTAAATTCGGGTACATCCTGAAAGCCCTGTTGCATATCGGCCGCCTCGGCTGTATCACTCTTTTTGCTGCCGCAAAAGCTGGCTTTTTCAATAATAAGCTCCGTGGCTTTTCTTTTGTTGCCGCTCTTATCTGTATAAGTACGGGTTTGCATTTCGCCCGTTACGGCAATAAGCTCCCCCTTGCGAAAACATCGGCATATAAAATCGGCTGTATTTCGATACGCTATGCAATCAATCCAATCCGTTTTATAATCTTCGCCCTCTTTTTTATATGAGCGCTGTACAGCAAGAGTAAAAGAACAAGCAGAAATATTGCTTGCCGTCTTTCTAAGCTCCAGCTCCTGCGCGATTCTGCCCATAAAAACGCAGTTATTTACCATATTAACACCCCACAAAATTTGAAAAAAAGTTAAAACAAAAGATAAACCCGCAAACTATTACAGGAATAAGCGCAAATAATTTTAAAAATGTTATTTTTATTTGTGTAAAGCAAATAATTGTAACTACCAAAGCAACCGCCTGAATACTAAGCGTTATAATTTCAATCATTATATTCATCCCTTCCATTCTCTATCAATTTGCGCCTCAAGGCTTTTAATTTTGAGCTTGTACACATTGACGGCCTCAAGCGCTGCCTTATATTTCGCCTCAGCACAATCGCGCTGAAATTTTAAATTTGCAATATCAGGCTCGCCGCGGCAAACATCCGATAAAATTGTTGCTGCAATGCCCTCTGTTTTACGCTCAAGCATTCGCTTTGATAATTCGCTGCGATAATCAGCCTCAGCAAGTGCATATTCTTCGCCGCGTTTTCCGATTTGCGTTAATGCAGCATGAAGCAAATCAAACAAACCATTTAAACGCTCTTGCAAATCCTGCATTATTTATCCCCTGCCTTTCGGAAGTACGGGCAGCCGTGGCCTGATTCTATATATTCAGCACATTGGCAAGGCTCTCCCATTTTATAAATGGAGCAACCCTCAAAGCACCATTTATTTTCGCAAAAATCATTTATTGCGCATTTTTCTCGCAGGGTTTCGCTGCAAACGGGCAGCGCTTTGATGCGCTTATGTTTTGTTTTGCTCATATTACAGCCCCCTTTATTAATTCGGGGTTATCGTATGTATTGCCGATAATCTCATATTTTTCGATTTCAAAATCACGCAGAAAAGCAGAGCCGATAACCCTGTTGCGCTTTTTGCAATATAACAAGCAATTAAACATTGCTTCATGATCCGACCAATTAACAATAACAAGCTCATCCTTATAGCGTTGCAGGATATTCCCCGCAAAAATGGGCTGTTTGTTTTTATCCTCTCTGTTAACATACATTCCAACAGATTCGGGAATAACTTCAACCGCCTCAAAACATTCGCCTACACCGTCATAACGGCGGGCGGTTATTATATACGCCTTATCATTCTTAACACCATAAAAGCCCCGTACCCAATAGCCTGCGCGGGCTTTTCCTGTAAAACATATATTAAGCATCGGCGGCCTCCCTTTTCTCTGCAAACGGGCAGCCAAACGCCTGCGGGTCAATTGTGCCATCGGGAAAAGTCAAGCCGAAACGGGCGCAAGTTCTTTCTTCTTCGATAAATGTATAGCAGGCGCATTTTACGCACGGCGTAAACCTAACACAAGCCTTTTTTAAATCTTCAATAACGGCCTCTTTTTCTCTTATTTCAGCTTCAAGGCCTCCGATGATTCTGCGCGCCTCTTCGTTTTTTTCGTGCAATTCGTTGCAATCATAAACCACGCGTTTATATCTGCGCTGCCTTTCATCAAGCTGCGCGCCCAGCGCATCAATCACAGCGATAAAATTACTGTCATTCATTGTTATACCTCCGTTATAAGAGCAGCAGCCGCGAAAATTGCACCGCAGCAGAATGCCGCCCAAATTAATAAATCCCTTATTTCATGTGTTTTCTTAAACATTTGCAACACCCTGAAAGAAAGCCACAGCGGGCAGAATTGCCATTGTGATAACGCCGCCGATAAACTTAGCAGCAAACGGATCACCCGCCTGCATACAGTTCATTGCTGCGCAGCATACAAAAAAGCCGATAGCTGGAGCAGCTAAAACGGCCAATCTTAAAAAACCTTTAATTTTTTCCATCGTTCTCAATTCCTTTCTTTTTTCTTGTTTCAACGGCTTTCAGCAATTCCGCTGATGCGTTGTAAATTGCTTTCATCCGTCTGCCGCGCTCCTGATCAGTAAGCTCAGGGCGATGCACTCTAACAACGGCATCCGAAAAATTAAATGTTGTTGTGTTGTATGAATCCATACAAACCGCCTTTCTTGATTAGCTTTAAGCTAATCGTTTAATTAAAAAAAATATCGTCATAAGATACGCCGTAAATTTCGCAAAGCTGTTCAATCTGCGGCTGTTTCGGAAAAGTCTTGCCCTTTTCCCAACTCTTAACCGTACCGATTGATACATTAAGCTTTTCCGCTGCCGCCGACTGAGTAAGCCCAGCGTTCACCCTTGCGGCTTTCAATGTGATCTGAGACATATTTGCACCACCTTTCATTATTTTAATTCGCTTTAAGCTAATTGACACACATATAATACTATTTCAAGAAAATTTTGTCAATAGCTTTTGGCAAATTTTTTGCTAAAAGTATTTACTTTTTAGCTAATAAGGTGTAAAATTTATCCAAAAATACATGAGGTGATTAAATGCAAGCCAAATGGTCAAAAGATGTTTTTGCTAAAAACCTTAAATATTATATGGAGCGTTCAGGAAAAAACCAAAAAGAAATGGCGGCAGTTGTTGGCGTTTCTGCTCCAACATTTAACGAATGGTTAAAAGCTAAAAAATTCCCTCGCATAGATAAAATTGAAAAGCTCGCGCAATATTTCGGCATATTAAAGAGCGATTTGATTGAAGATAAAACAGCGGAACACAGAGAAATGCAGCAAAAAAATAGCATCCTTGCTGATTTAACAGTAAGAATGCGTAGTGATAAAGAATTTGCAAATTTAATTGAAGGCATCAACAAACTAACCCCCGAACAGCTCGCAAGTATCAAGCAATTTGTTGATGTTCTTTTGAAGGGGTGATTGAATCGGGAACGCTCTTTTGCAAAAGCTGATAAATAAAATCAATAAGCTCCAAATCTGCGAGGGTTAAAAGGTTGTTGATTTCTGCAATATACTCTTTTTTATTCGGCATGGGTAAAACCTCCCTTTCACAATCGGCGTTCCGTTGGCTAAATTTTAGAATAATTCAAGCAACAAATCAATGTTCATTTTTGATTTAAAGATAATCAAATTTGAAATAAAAAATATCAAATTTAAATGTAAGGTGATTAAAAATGGAAATCGCAGTTGAAAAAGCAAGAAATTACATACTCGCCCTTAAAGATACGGGAAATTTTACATTAGAGGATATTGCAAATTTGAGCGGTATCCCGCTTCAAACTGTAAGAAATATTTGCTCAGGCAAAACACCCGATGCAAGATTTGGAACGATTGCCAAAATCGTTATATCAATGGGCGGCGATTTAAATGAGCTTATTGGCTACGAAAAAAAGAAAGAAATTGAAATTAACAGCACCGTATCATTAAAAGAAACTTACGAAATGCGAATTGCTGATATTATCAATTCTTATGAACAGCGGATTGAAGATATCAAGGCTCTTTGTGAAATAAGGGTGCAAGATGTACAAAAATGCTGTGAAACTCGCATTGCTGATATCAAGCAGAGCTATGAAGAACGATTAAAAGAGCAAAAAGAAATATTTTTAAACGAAAATCACAAAGATTTATCAAAGTTTTTAACACTTTGATAACGATATAAATTATATTAAACGGGGTGATTGAAAAAAATAAAAATTTGTCGAACGCAACAAAGATTTTGAAAAGGATGTTTTTATGTATCATTTTTATAATTACGCTGAGCTTTTCAACCCCAATGAAATTATTGATTATCTGCGCAAAAGTCAATCCGATGATCCATTATTGACAGTTGAGGAAGTCCTTGCAAAACATGAATCAATTCTTGATGAATGGGATATAAAACACTTGGGGGCATTAGTACCCGAAGAAAACCGATTCAGGGAAATTGTATCAGGCGAAACAATCAAAGAGCGCCCCGAAATAAACAAGGTTTTGCGATTGATTGAATCACCAAAATACAAGGCAATCAAAATTGTTGAGCCGCAGCGATTAACCCGCGGCGATCTTGAAGATATCGGCAGAATAATGAAGCTGCTGAAGCTTACAAATACATATATCATTACCCCCGAAAGAATGTATGATCTGCATGATGAATATGACTGGAACGCATTCGAAGCGCAGCTTAAGCAGGGAAATGACCTCTTAAAATATATCAAGAAAATTATGAAGCGCGGCCGTGATGTTTCACTAAGTCAGGGAAATTATATCGCATCCGCTCCCCCTTATGGATATGATAAAATCAAGATGAAAGAGGGAAAGAAAGAATATCCTACGCTCATAGAAAACCCCGATGAGGCAAATGTTGTCAGGATGATTTTTGATATGTACGGCAATAAAGGAATGGGCAGGACATCAATTTGTTATCGCCTTGATGAGCTGGGAATTAAGCCGCCAAAAGGCGAACAATGGTCAGCAACAACAATCAAAGAAATGTTAAAAAACATTCACTATATTGGCAAAGTTAAAGGAAACTGGCGACCCACAATAACTATCGTTGAAGATGGTAAATTCAAGAAAACTCGCCCGCAAGGAAATGCTGAAAATCGGCTTGTATATGAAGGTAAGCACAACGGCATTATATCCCCTGAGCTTTTTGAAAGAGTTCAAAACCGCATCGGAAACAACCCCCGAACAAAACCAACCACGAAACTCCGCAACCCATTTGCAACGCTTTTATATTGCCGCAACTGCGGCAAAGTAATGACTTTAAAATATTTCAGGGATAAACAAGGAAACGAAAAATGCGCGCCCCGATTCTCCTGTATAGATCAAGCGAGGTGCGGCGCAGGGTCATGCACTTATGCCGAAATAATCGACCTTGTTTGCCAAACCCTTGCGCATAGCATCGAAGATTTTGAAATTTGCATAAAAAACAATGAAAGCGATTCAAACAAGTTGCATGCGCAGCTGATAAAAACCCTTGAAAAGAAATTAAAAGACCTTGAAACGAAAGAGCTTGCACAATGGGAACAGCAAGCGCACCCCGACCCCTCGCAAAGAATGCCCGCAGAGATTTTTAAACAGCTTAACGAAAAACTGTTGAAAGAAAAAGAAGATGTTAAACAAGCGCTGCGCAAGGCTTTTGAATCTCAGCCCGACCCGATTAATTATGAAGAAAAAATAAAGACTTTCAGCGATGCCCTTGTTACGCTGAAAAACCCCGAAGCAGAAACAGTTTTAAAAAATGAGCTGTTGAAGGCTTGTATTGAGAGGATTGATTATTACAGGGAAAAGCCGCAGCGGGTGCAATCCTCCGATAAAAAAAGCAACTGGAACAGCCCGCCGATTGAGCTTGATATTAAATTGAAGGTTTAATATCTTTATATCCGTTACCTTCAACATAGGTGCGCTAATGAATTAGAACACCGATGTTGGATATAACTGGAAATGTTATTTTAACGCGCATAAATGGGAGAAAAATGCGCGTTAAACGCACGAAAATGCGTTTTAACGGCCATTAACGCGCACGGATGATGATAAGGCGTGTTTTAACTTGCTGGCAACTTGCTGAGCATTTTCGCGAGGTTGCGCAAATGGTTATTTATAGCCATTTGTTAACTTGCTGAGCAAAAGAAAAAAGCGGGCAGCCGTAAGGCCACCCGCTTTAATGTTTTTTTAATGTTTTTAAGGCTTGTTAAAATTAACGCGGTTGCTATCAACAACAGTTTCGCCATCTTTCGGCAGCGTTGAGATCATGCCGAACAACAGCGCTTTGCCCGCAAAGCCTCCAGCAAGGAGCGTTTGATTATATCCGCTCTTTTCAATCGTGGGGCAATTAACGCCATTTGCATATACAACGCCATCTGTGCGGTTTGCATAGATATATATAACAGCTGCGATATATGTACCCGTTGCATACGCAACATAACGGCCGCCGTCAAGCCTTATCAAGCTCACGCTTTCAGGTGAAAAAGCCAACGCGTGATTTTTGGTGCTTATAACAACGCCCTCGCAATCACGAAAACAGCCATTTACAGCAATTTGCGCCTTGCCTGTTGTTTCAACATAAAAACGGCAATTTTCAAAATGAGCCTCGCCATTACTCTGCGCGCCGTCTGTTATGATGCAGCTGCATCCGCTTGCAGTTCCCACCGCTTTAATGTTTGCATTTTTAATAAAAATGTCAGTACCGAAAAGCACAATATTACCCGTTGCACCGCTTAAAGGGATATTAATTTGATCGCAATACGCAAAATCAAAAATAAGCCTTTTATCAGTTTTGGAATTTGTGCCGATATTAAACCATTTAAAGCGGCTTGTTTCTGAGCCGTCACCCGAATAAGGGGAAGAAACGCCGCAAGTGCCAACAACGCGAACAAGCATTTGCGTGCGGCTATCTAAAGCAGCAACGCGAGCAGCCCCGCCAATTGATTCCAAAAAGGCCAAAGCTGCGGGGGTGATATCATCGGCATCATAAGAGCCATTATAAAAAGCCTGCGCAATCTGCGAAAGGCTTTTATTATCATCCACGCCCGTGCATTTATATGTATATATAGCAGCACCTTCAAGCGTTGCAACTTTGTTTTGCAATATTGTTATTTCATCGCTAACAGAGCCGAGGCCTGTGCCGTCAATACTTTTCCAGCACAAAACATTGATTTCCGTGCCTGCTGCTTTCGTGCCTGCAAATGTTATCTTGTTGCCGTCAGTCATAAAATCGCTGCCCTCAAGCTCAATATTGCCGTTAACATACACATCAATTATTGAAGTGCTGCCGCCGTCATACTGCGGAATATCAAAGCTGATAACAGAGGCGGGCGCAGTTAAAACCGTACTCCATGAATAACGCTTAAAAAGTGTTACATTGGCAATTTTATCGCGTTTCTCTGCAAACCATTCATCAATTTCGTTATCAATCTTTGCAATTAAATCCTCATAGCCGAGCGGGGTGCTAACCCAGCCGCATAACTCAGGATTCGGGCGCTGATCCGTGATTTCTCTTTGATAAATTTCTGTTACCATCGGAGCAACAAGAATATCCGCAAGCGCAATTTCATAAAAATCGCCGCTGCGAACAAGAGCAGGGGCAATGGGCGAGGCTGCGGGCGTACCCTGCTTATAAACAAGCTGAGCCGCGCGAACGCTCACAGAATCATCAAGGCGAATTACAACGCGGTCAATTCTTGAATGCTCACCCGTGGGCGCTGTCGGGACCGTAAAGGAATTGAAAGCAGAATCATTAATATAATACGCGCCTTCAATAACAGCAAAGCCCGCGCCAATTGATAAGCCCATACCGCCCGCCGCTGTTACTCTCAGATCATTAAGATAAGAACGGCGCACGCCCGTTGATACAACAGCCGCCATATAATTGCGGAAGTCATTCGCATTAATAACGCGGTCATATTCGCCATTTACAAGCAGCGAATTAAAAAAGCCGCTTTTCTGTGCCATAGCTTTGCCCTCCCGTTACTTGTTTTTTACAGCTGTTTCAATCTGCGCTTGCAGCCAGCTATCAAAATCGTTATGAATTTTCGCAATAAGTTCCTGCGTATCTTCGTTAATCAGCTGTTTACCCAGCTCAAAGGCCTTATTGAATGCAATAAGCGCAGTATCTTCCGCAAATGTTCCCGCTTTTTTAAGGGGATCAACATAGGTTTGCGCAACCTCTGCAACAGCTGCCTGCGCCACGCTCTCAGCCTTTTTAATTTTCAGCTCTGCAACCTTTTCTTTAAGCAATTTAATTGCCTCATTGCTCAGGTATGTAATAAGGGGAATAACAAACGCGGTTATTACCACGCCAAGAATTTCATTAATATATTCATTCATTGTTTTCGCCTCCTGCAATAGTTATTTCAAGGGCATGGATGCGCTTTTCTGCCTCTTTTTTCCACGCTTCAAACTGTCGCGCGCTCTCTTTGAGGGTTGCAACATCAAGCCCCTGCCTGATTTGATTGTTTTTAATATCATTTAAATCGCTTTTTAAATCTAAAAGCTGATTTCTAATTGATATCAAAGTGCTTGTTATTTCGCCGTTACCTTTGCCGCTTTTATTTGCCTTATCTTTTTGGGCAGAAACAAAATTAATAATTGTTATCACGCCCAGCACCAAAGTTAAAACAAAAAGCACAAGATCGCTATTTTCCATATAATCACACTCCAATTACGCCATCAATTGAATACCCAGCCGAATCGCGCACCTCTGTAATTTCAAGAATACGCACGGGGGTAAATATATCAAGCTCATTATCAGCCAGCATAACAATATCACCTGTATCGTAATGCTCCCGAAAATTATAAGGGGTATTATTAAAATCAAAGGCGCAGGAAAACGCCCGCGATTCTTTCATATCTGCAAGCTTTTGCGCGCCGTCTACATCAAGCATCCCCTTATAAACCTCAGCCGTATATTGCTGCTCCGTTTCGGTTTCATCGTTATAGGTGCGGGATATACTTGAATCATCAATAAAAACCTCGCGGCGCTCAAGCCCCTGCGCCTCGCCACCGATAAGCGAATAAAAACGCTCAAGCCCTTCACCCGCGCCGCCTATTAATGCCGTTGTACGCCATTCGGCATCGCTTTCGCTTTTTGATACATCTGTTAAGTTATCAAAATCAACACCAAAGATTATATCAGCAGATAAATCGCGCCCCTTGTAGCAGATATATTGCAATTTGCCTGAGCCTGTAAATATAACCTTTGCGCCAATTTCATACTCCTGCAAAAGTTCATCGGTATACTCTTGCAAATTTTGATAACTCACTTGCTTGCTTGCGGGTTTGCCGTTTTTGTCAACAATTATTTCAGTTATTGAGCTATCAGCAGCGCCCAGCTCAAGAATTGAAAAATTACGCCTGCTGTCAAAAGGGCAATCAATTGCATTGTTGCTCACAAGCGACCGCGCAGCCGTTTGCACATTGCCATTAAATATCGTTGGTTTGTTTGTTGATCCGCTTAATTGATAAATCAAACGGCGATGCAACAGCTCTTTCGCAAAAAGCCCGCTAACATTTAAAATCTTTTCGCCTGCTGCGGTTTTATCTGTGTAAACATCTTTTATAATGCCGATATCATCGCTATCATAACGGGTTATAAAATTGCCTCTGCGCAAAAGCTGCAAAGCCTCTTTTGATTTTGCAACCACAATATTAAAATCACCAACGCCATAATAAACACTATGCCAAATCATGCTTGCGGCATCGTCAATAATACCGATAAGCTCAAGCTGCGCGTTTCTTACTTCGATATATTCAAACCTTGCCACGCTTTCACCCCTTTACATATACATTTTTGAGAATGATACAGTAAAATAGCAAAAGCTTGCGCCGCTATCAGCCGCAAGAGTAAATTCTTGCTCACCCGTATCGAGCTGCATAAAGCTGCTGCCGCGCATTATTTTGCTCATAACATTCGCGCCGTTCAGCGTTATCGTTTTGCGGCCTTTATGGGTTGATATTTTGATTTCGTCACCTTCATGCAATGTTAAATTGCAGCCGATAAAATCGCCGTTATTTCGGCGCAAAGAGGGGTTTACAACTTCACCAACCGCAACAATTGATATATCCATACCAACAGCAACATCGCCATCATTATTAAATGATTTTGTGCGGTTTAAATCAATTTCACCCAGCGGCTTGCTTTCAACATTTCCCTCGGCATCAATCAAAAAAGACATTGCAAAATGCGCAAGCGGTATTGATTCAGCAATTTCCGTTATTACATTTTGCACGCTTTGCCACCACGGATTTGAGCAATGCAAAGAAATCTGCAAAACAACTTTTTCGGAAAAACGCGGCGCATCCATATCGGAGGCAATGCCCTCAATGGTTTTATCTTTCCAATACAAAACAACTTTCTTTTTGGGTTTTACAACGGATTTAATTGCATTAAGCGCGCCCTCAACATCAACCCCGTCTTTTATTGACAAATCAATAACGATATCACGGGGCAACGCCTGCGCATTTGTAACAGTATCACCATCCGCAAGCGCTGAGGTGCTGCTTGCTATGTTGCCCGCGTATTTCGTCAGGCCTTCGATATATGACAAATCAAAAAGGGGGTTGCCCGTAAGCTTTAACTCTGCGCCCGCCTCATTTTTAAGAATAAACACAAGAATTAACCCCCTTTAACAGCCAGCCGCAACGCAGCCTGTAACTGCTGTTTTGATTTGTAATTTTCGTAATGGCTATGCGGCGCAGAAAAATGATTTGTTTGATTAACAACATTTCCAGCCGCAGGCAGCTTGCTTGCAAGCTTTTCGGCCAGCATATCCATCCAGCCCGTATTTTTCTCAAGAGGCAACACGGCCTCAGCGCCAGCCTCACCCGCAATAACATGGGTTGCCTTTGTCAAAATGCCACCCTTAGCAAGCTCAGGAATTTCGGGTACGGTTATCGTTGAAATTTTATCCGCAAACGGCTTAAAGCTTCCGATTTCAACATTTTTAATTTTTGTAAGTGCCGCATTAATTGCGTTAAACGGAACAGCAACAATTTTATTGATGCCGCGGATAAGTCTGTTAACAATATTTTTAAAGGTTGTTTCAATACCTTCTTTGATGCCGTCAAAAACTTTGCCTCCAGCTGAAAAAATATCCTTCACCTTGCTCCAAGCTTTGCCGAAAATATCACCAAAAAATGAAGCAACTTTTGAAAATGTTTCTTTTATGCCAGCCCACGCATCGGCCGCGCCCTGCTTGAGATTCCCCCAAATTTCGGCGGCCTTTTCGCCTAAGCCTGAAAAATATTCTTTCACATTGTTAAAGATTTCTTTTGCCTTTTCGCCGAAAGAGGCAAACGCAGCCTTAACCTTTTCCCACATTTCAACGATTTTCGCGCGAGCTTCGTCATTTGTTGCAACAAAAGCAACAATACCAGCAACAAGCGCAACAACAAGCGTTATAATTATGCCTATCGGATTCGCATTCATTGCCGCATTCATTAACCATTGCGCAGCCGTTGCGCCCTCATTGGCCAACTTAAACGCCTTAAACGCATCAACAACGCCGTTAATTAAGCCCGCAACCTTAAACACAAGAAAGCCCGCGCCAATGGCCGCAATACCTGAAATAATCGTATCTTTATTATCAAGCACCCATTGAAAGCCGTCTTTAATTGCGGGTATAACCTCATCAATAAAAGTTTCAAAGCCGCCCGCAATTGTTTCTGTTATTGCCTCTGTATCAACATCATCAACAAGCGCAAGCACGCTATCAAGAATATCGGCAAAGCCGTTTTTAACCGTTGTTGTAATCGGCTCAACCTTTTCACCCAGCTCGGCCATTTTGTCAGTATAATTGCTTTGTGCTTTGTTAGCATCAATAATACTTTCATTTTGCTCGCGGTATGCCTCCGAAACATCTGAAAGGCCAAGCTTTTCAAGCTCCTGCAAAACATAGTTTTGTTCCTCGGCCTCGGTACTGCACTTTGCAAGCCCCTCGTTGAATGATTCAAGGTTTACGCCCGATCTTTCGAGCATTTCACCGAATGCCCCAGCCGCTTCGCCTGTTGCAAAAGTTTCCTGCAAGCCATCTGCCAAGCCCTCAAATTTAAGCGTATCCTTCCACTTAATTGCAGCGCCCTCAAGATGCCCCGTAATAACATCCATCTGCTCTTGCGTTGTAAAGCCCGCCGCCATAAGGTTATTTAAACCCTCAGCAACAGCACCCTCATCGCCAAGCACAGCGCCCATATCATGCCATTTATCTTTGATATAATCGGCATTTGCACCCGCTTCGCCTGCTGCGGTTTCCATTTTTGCCAGCTCTGTTCTATATTCGCGGGTTTCATCAGCAAGCCCAGCAATTGAGCTGATAACCTCGCCCGCCTTTGAAGCAAGAGCAGAAAGCCCGTTGCCGATAAAATCAGCAATTGCACCTTTGGCAACTGTAAAGCCATCGCCCGAATCTTTCGCCGCCTCAGTAACATCTTTAAGCTCGCGCTCGGCATTATTGGCCTCATCGGCCGCATCCTCTTGCTCGGCATTAAATTTATCAAGAGCGCTTTGCGCTTTGTCGGCATCTTTTTTATATCGTTCCAGCGCGCCGCTCTCTTTGATTATCTTGCCGTTAACATCATCAACGGCGCGGGCAATATCCTCATGGCTTTTGCCCTCTTTTTCCATCGTGTCAATAATGCGCTCTTTATCTTTAACAAGCGCCTTGACTTTTTCGGACTGCACATCAACAATTTTATTTAAACTGTCAACCCGCTTTTCAAGGCCTTCCTGTGATTCGCTCCAGTCATCCATCCCAGCAGCGGCCGCTTTAAATTCTGCCTCGCTCTCGCGTATTAATTTATTTGCGGTTGCAAGGCCTGCCTTTAAGTTTGATATATCAATACTAAAGCCAGCGCCAAAATTATTATCATTTGCCATAAGCTCACCACGCTTTTATATATAATTCCATATCGGATCAGCATACCCGCCAGCATTTTCTATCTGCGGCGGGGTTTGTGTTTCAGGTTGCGCCGTTTCGTTGCAGCTCTTTGAAAGAAAATAATCAACCATCATTAACACATGAATTTTATCTTTTTCAAAAACATCGAACGGCGTAATATTAAACAGCTTTGCAACCTCAACAGTAAGCTCAAGCAATTCCTCATATAAAGTTAAAGGCCGCGAGGTTTCCCCCGCAGCCTTTATGCGTTTTTTATTGCCTTGCTGCCTTTGTTTGCATTGCCGCTGATAACCTGAGCAAAGAGGCTCATCACTTCGCTGCCGTCAGCTTTCTGCATTTCCTCTTTTGTAAGGCCTACAAACAGCTGTATCATAACGCCCTCAACAGCGTGCATAACCTGTTTACCCGTCATGCTCTTAAGGTTTTCCTGCACATCGGCAGCCTCCACATAAAGCCCCCACGGGCAACGCTCGGCCGTATATGTTTTCTCAACATTATCGCCGTTATAAATATTTAACTGATATCTTGCCATAATAATAAGCTCCCTTTGCTTTTAATTATTGTTGTTTATTCAGCTGCGGCCGCCTTTTTCTTTGCAACTGTTGAAACATTATCGGGCGTTACAACCTGAGCAAACCAATCTTTCTCAGGAAGAAGCTCACTCAAATTCGGATCAAGCACCATGCGTTTCATGGCCTTCTTGCCCTTCTTTGTTTCAAATTCGTGAACGGTTTTTTGTGCTGTAACGGTAAGGCTTGAGCCGTTCCAATCGGTACTTTCATCCTCTGTTTTTGTTACATCATCAGGGATTGAAAGAGTAGTTTTCAAAAACCACACATAAGAAGGCTTTTCGCCGTAATTGCCGACCTCAGCGCCGAAAGCATAATATTTCTCGACAAAATCGCCGCTATCCATGATAACGCCTGTTTCATCGTCAATATCCTTGCCGAAAAGCTCGGCCTGCAATTCTTCTTTAATGGCTGATCCGTCAACGGCGATTTCGCTGGGTGATTCACGCCCCATCGTTGCGACAATCTTGTTATCAAGCCAAATTGAAAGCTTATCCTGCGTAACCTTAACAGTCATATTGCCAGCCGCAAAAAGGGGCTTTATAGTGCCTACATCATATTTCTCGGCTGTGTCCTCTGTTACTTCAGCAACAACAACATTTTTAAGGCCTCTGCGGAATCTCAATTCATTTTTTTCCATTTTTATGCCTCCATTTCAATCAATTCATAATCCAGCGCCCACCCGTCATGCGAGGGGCGAGGGCTGGGAATGGGCGCGCCTTTGCCCTTAACGATAAAGCCCGCCGCCCTCAGCGCTTTTCTTATTTCGGGCGGCAGCGTTTCAATTTTTGAATAATCGGAGCTATATAAAACAACTGCGCCAAACCAATGCGCATTTATCTCATTATTACCAAGATACTCGCAGACATCCGAGGCGAAAGAATATGTTATAAAACTTTCGGGATAATCTGCCTCAGGCGCAAGCGTACCCTGCTCAAAAATATTCCCGTTGCAAAAGGATTGCAGGGCATTCAAAAGTTTATCAACAATCATTTTTCAAGCTCCTTATTTAACTCAGCATAACCCTGTTCAATTCTTCTTTTGATTTTGGGTTTTGCTTTTGTCTTTGCTTTTTTTAAAAAATTTAACTTTGGCATTTTGCCGCGCGATGCGCCCGCCTGCGTTGTACGCTCAGGCGTGCCGTAATTGGCAACAATAACCTTTTCGCTATCGGTCAAAGGCTCGCCGCCGTTGCTTTTCTTCTTTTCCCAGCTAACTAAATAACGGAATTTGCTTGAGCGCTCAGCCTCAAAATCTTCCTGCAACTGATTTACAAGATGATCCGCAAGCCCTGCGCTTTTGGCCTGTGTTACAATTTCGCCCTTTAAAATTTCGCCGCAATCTTTTGCGGTTTCTTTTCCGATTCTCTCGGCAGCTTTTGAAGCAGATTCAAATTTTTTTATCATCTCATCAAAGCCGTTAATCTGCAAAATCGGTTTTGCCATTCTCAAGCACCGCCTTTAATTCGCCGCACTTTGAATATAAGCCACATATTGCGCATTTCGACATTTTCAGGCTCTGCAATGATTTCATATACTGCACCGCTTTGGAGCAGCTTAATGCGGCAATTTGCCTTTATTTCGGGGAAGTATCGGCTTGTTATCGTTGCCGTTTCATCAATCACAAGCAGGCCGTCAACAACGCTCTCTGTGCCGCCATGCGTTGCAAAATTGCAAGGGAAAATAAAAGAATCTGCATAAGTGCGCTGAACGCGCCCACGCTCAACCTTTTCGCTTGCAACCTGTTGCAGCTGCACAACTGTGCGCATTTCGTTTGCCTTTGCGGGTTTAAACATTTGCAGCCGCCTCCCTTTTGGCTCTTGCCTCCAGCTGAAGCACGCGCTGCATAAAGTACGGGGAAAATTTAATTGTGCCGCTGGGGAGGTCAAACAAATCATTAACGCCGATTATTACAACGCCCGCTGTTTTATCTGTTATTGCGCTTTCAGGCACGCCAGCAGATTCCATAAAGCCCAAAACCTCATTTATTAAAAATTTAATTTTGCTGTCATAAAAATCGCTTTCAGCGGTTACGCCGCTAACATTCGGCTTAACAATTTTAAAAAGTTCCTCGCCTGTCATTTTAAACACCTCAAGAAAACCCCGCGGCCATTGCAGCAGCGGGGTTAAAAATTGAATTAAGCGCCCTTCTTAATGATAAGAACGCCATGAGGATCAAGAAGTTTACCATCGCAAACAAGAATAACCTTGTTTTTGATTTCGTTTGTATCGTGATCCTCCCATTTAACGGTCTTAAACTCAAGATTTGAGTTCATTGCGTACTTGCTCCAGTCAACAAATACAGCAACAACATCGCCCTCGGCTGCTGTATCGTAAGGAACAATAATATCATCCTCAACGGTCATAACATTTTTACCGCCGAAACGATATGTTTCACCGCCATCAATGCCGTAATTTACGCGGCCGATGGGCTGGCCGTTCTTGTCTTCCATGCCGTCAATGTAGCCGTCAAAAGTACCCTGAGCCATGACAAACTCGCCGTTGCGGTATGCCTTAGGCATCTTTGCAAATACTTTCTTTTTCCAGCCGCCCCAGCTTGCAAACTCGGCAGCTGTAAGAGTAATAACATTCTTTTCGGGAACGCGCGTA
>JAEIGA010001818.1_pt1 | contig 33817 bp, 49 predicted proteins | sample 9270691 | NCBI WGS metagenome assembly JAEIGA01 (sample SAMN17057246, study PRJNA624740) | gut metagenome | biome: biome; isolation source: fecal sample | host: Bos grunniens | place: China: Xizang | collected 2019 | reverse complement strand
GGTGCCTGAGGGCCTGGGAGGGGGTCCTCCCCCACTCACCACTCGCCGTCCGGCAAGAAGGCTTTCGGGATCGACGATTTTTTGTTCAAAAGATTCGTCTTGTTTCCCTTGGCCGCATTGCAGCAATAATGCGCCGCTTGTAAGTTGTTCCAATCAGACGCCGCTGCCTGTGGCGATGGGTACCCGAACTCCCGCCACTTGCTGACGGGCCGGATTTCGTCGATCACAAACGACAGCGGATGCTGCGCATCAGACGGCTCATTGTAGCGGATCGCGCCCAACCGTCCGCCGCATATTCCGCAAGGGGCATTCATAGCTTGAAACCTGGCTCGATATTTCCGGCGCTGGTTTCCATTTTGCTGCCGTGGATTCTTGCGGTTCACGATCTCGCCCCCAGGCATAAAACGACGGCGCTGGTCGAGGAAGGAGCCAGCGTCGACATCACATTGTTTGCCATGCGGCCTATCCTCCGTCATTCTTTCATGCTACAATTTTGCTTCGGATCCTTGGCTCTTGTGGCTACAAATCACACAAGGCCCAGATGCTCAGCAACCAGGCGTATAAAATTACCGTGCCATTCCTTGGCAGCCCCGTATGACACATGGACGTAATCAGCAGCGCCCTGCAGTGTGTGACTCTTGCGGAAATACACCCGCTCGATGATGGCCACGCGCCACTTTCCATTCGGCATGCGGCGTGTCTCTGCCAGTGCTCTCTCTACCGCCTCAAGACGCAGTTGCTCCTTGCGCGGCAGTTCCTTCATGGCGAGGTCTTCGGTCGGTGTGGAGATCCCGCCCCCGCCGCCGTTGGCGTTGTACCTCGGCGTGATTACGACGGACGACCGGAGCCGTGCCAGCTCCCGCCGATAGTCGGGATAGGCACGCAGGACATTCTTCACGTAGCCCCACCATGGCTCTCTCGGTTTGCTCATGTTTGATTTCTCCTCTCTGACATCAGGACTTTACACATTTACAAGCTAAGGGAAAAGCCGCGGCGCGGCTTTGTCTATTCGTCTGCCCGGCTGTTTCGCCGAGCTTTATGTACTTCTTTTACATAGTGGAAGCACATATAACCGTAGCGGTTATAATCCACATATAAGAAACGGTAGCCCTTTGGCGCGACGGGCGGGCGCTCTGGAGAGTAATTCACCTTGCACTCGGTGGGCTTCTCGGCGTCTGGCTTTTTGACTGTTGCGCGCGAATACATATATCTGACCCTTCCGCCCTGTTCCGGTGTCCAGTGGTCAAAAAGGTAATTGGCAAGGCCGGTGTAATCCTGGCCACAGTCGATGCCGTTGTACCTTGTATTCTCCCGAAGGTGTGTGCAGTGCTTCACACTGCCCCAGATCCAAAGCTCTTTAATCGCTTCTTCCGGGATCCCGTCCGAGATCATATGGAAGTGGATGCGGTGCGTGGATTTTCCGCGCCCCTTATAAAGGTTGATCTTCGCGTCCGGAAAGCGCTTCTTTAGCTGTCGGTAGTATTCTGCTTGGATCTTTCTGGCGTCTGTGAACTCGTGCACCTCATGCTCATCATCGAATGTATGGGTACTGTAATAGGAGGTCGGCCCATAGTTGGCGTTGATCAGCCGCGCATGGTAGCGCCGGGCGATCAGGCGCCGGTGCTCCGCCCGCTCTTCCTCATTTTTGAAGCGGATCCGCGGCTTTGCCTTTTTCGGTTCCTTCGCCCGGTCGCTGACGCTGTAGACCACCTGGTCACAGGTCGCGCCGGAGAAGATGCGGCGTTTCATTCGCACTGTTCTCGCCTCCACAGAACCAAAATAGTGTTATCTGTTGTTTCCTTGGTCTTCATAAAACCAGAAATATCAGTTTCTGGTTCTATCAGGATCGAGGAGGCTGCCGCGCTGGCGGCCCCTCTGGTGGGCTGTGTGGGACTCGAACCCACGACCTGCAGATTATGAGTATGCTGCTCTGACCGACTGAGCTAACAGCCCATATAAAACCGGCTCAGCGGAGTTGCACCGCAGCGCCGGGCGTGACCCGGGCATGAGATCGGCCTGCATATATAGGGCGGCGATCAGCCGTCGGATTCTAAAAGCGCCGGCATGAAACCGGATTCCAGAACCTTCTCATACAGCGTCTTTTCGCCGCTGTCCAGCAGATACGGCAGGAAGACCTGCTCCATCGTCGCCTGCTCAGTCTCCACAAGAGCGAGCTGGGCGGCGATCCAGTCCTTGATATTCCGCCATGCAATCCGCTCAGCCTGGGCGGCGTCACACCGGACGCCGTCTTTCTTCATGACTGCCATCACCCCTTCGGGGCGGGCGTCAATTTTGAATCCGGCCATGTAGCCGTTGAGCATCAAGCCGAAGGTCACGGCCTCAACTTTTCCCTTGTCGGAATAGTCCATCATGACTTTGCGCGCGCCATGCGCGGCAAGAAGTCCCTGTATCTCCCCGACTGTCTGAACGGCGTCAATTTTCGTTGTGTAGTTTTTGATCGGCATTACTTACTTCCTCCCTGCTCTGGCCCGCTCGCCGCCGCCGGGGCGTGCGGTTTTGTATTGCCGTCGGATCGGCGTCTGCTCGTACTGCATCAGCAGGCGCGGCTGAAAGCAGAGCTTGCAGACGCCCCAGCGCTCACTTCCCTCCACCGGGGTGCTGATATACAGCTTCCTCAGCTTCTCCTCGCAGTCCGGGCAGATCGTGTTAAACATTGGCTATTTCCTCCCGCTCTGGACATAGAACTGCGAAAGGTCGCCGCCTTTCCGCCGGCAGTTCTCGCAGCATTTCTTTTTCTCTGTCGTGGTGTGCGGTATTTCCTTCGCCCGCATCCCCGGCGTCGCCTTATAGGTCTCCGCGCATTGATAGCACAGCGTCAGGATCGTGTTCATCCCGCGAGCGCCTCCCCGCCGTCCTCATGGGTCAGCGCCTCGTACTGCGCGCGAAGCTCGTCCAGCTCCCGGGTCCGGTCGTCGAGCATTTGATCCCGCGCATCCAGGTCCTCTTTGAGCCGCCGGGCGAGATCCTTATACTCGCGCAGCTGATTGGACATCTCTTCGACGCTCTCCACCAGCTCGTCGCGGTTGTCATACTCCTGGGCAAGATTGCGCCGGGCGGCCTCCAGCTTGTCGGCCAGAGCGCGGCTCTCCCGCTCGGCCTTTATGTACCGCTGCTGATACTCGCCGAGCTGTCGCTGCAGGGTCTCCACCAGCTCCCGGTTCTTTTCCCGCTCGTCCCCGAAGGCCCGGATGGCCTTCTGCTGCATCCAGTCCTTTTTGGACAGCTCCGCCAGGTCGGCCTCCTGTCCCTCGCGGATCCCCTCAGAATAGCGGAGATTGCTCTCCGCCCGGCGGTGCTCCCGCTCCATGGCCTGATATTTCCGGTGCCAGTAGGAGTCGAAAGGAATCAAAAGAATATCGAAAAACATAATCAGCCCTCCCCAAGTCTTTCTATGGCCTTTTTGAGAATCACGCGGGCGGCGCCGCACAGCTTCTTTGCGGTCTCCTGGTCTTCCTCGCCGATCTCCCGCACCTTCTCCATCATGCTGTTGAAATTCTCCTGCACGCTTTTGAAATAGACGCCGAAAGCGGCGACGTTTCCGTTTGAAGCCTTCAGCTTTTTCTGTGTGGCCTCCAGCTCCTGGCGGATCCGCGCCGTCTCCTGCTCCGCTGCGGCGAGCTTCTCGTCGACGCCGGCGGCAGCTTTGTCCGCCTTGGCCTTGAGCTTCTCAGCCTTGGCGTTGGCCTCGTTGAGCTTGTCCGTGAGCTTCTTGGTCTTTTCAGACCACTCGGCCGCCGCGGCGGCCTTCGCCCGCTGTACAGCCTCCTCGATGGCCTTCTCGTCCCGCTGGACGGCTACAGGCTGGGGGCGTGTCTCCAGATCTCTGATCTGCTCCTTCAGCGTCTTTTCGGTCCTTGCCGCCTGATCCAGCTTGTCCAGCAGTCCGACTTTCTCCTCGAGTGCCTTTTTGCCCTTATCAGCATCCTCACGCATTTCGTCCAGTTTGGCCTGCAGCTCAGCGACAGCAAGGCCTTCGCCCTCTTCCATCTCATGCAGGGCCCGCTCAGCTTCCAGCGCCCGCTCCTCGGCGGCCTTCTTTTCCGCGATCGCCTGCTGCAGCTCACGGGTACTCATGGCGTCCACGTCGTTCTCCTGGACAAAGCTTTCCCGCTCCCCGGAGGGGAGGGCGAGGAGCGCCAAAGCCTTGGAATAACTGAGTTTTCCAAACGTTTGGCAATCTACCTCCGCCCCGAAAAGGCTTCCCTGAGCGGCGCCGTATTCCCGATACAGGCGCATGAAATTATTGGCCGTGGAGCTCGAATATCCGGTGTTCTCCCGGAGCCATTTGCCGAACTCCCCATAGGGCAGCATATCCTTGGCCTCCAGCATCCGACGGCCTATTTCTACAATGTAGGTCAGCATCACGGCGGTGTAGCCGCGGATTTCCTTGGCTACATCTTCCAGCGTGCGCACCTGCTGTAATTCGTTCATGCCGCTTTCTCCTCCTTTGTTTTCTTGCAGCCGGCTCGCGCCCACGCGAGCCAAGCCGCCTCAAAATCCTTGATCTCCTGCGTCCTGTCGCAGTTGCGCAGCCCTCGGTTCTGCCTGACTTCGAGCAAATTCTCGTCAAATTCCAGCGTGTACCAGCTGTCGTCCGGCTCCGACACCCGGCGGATGAAAAAGATCGCCGTTTCACCCGCCACCATTTTCCCGGCGTAGTCGCCGACGCAATGGTGCAGCGCCTTTCCTTCCTTCTGCAGCTCCTTGGCGGAGCGCGCCGGGCGGATCAGGATGCCGTCATGCTCCCATATGTAGCGGCTCAGCTGCTTGTACCGCTTCTCAAAGTCCTTTTTCCGAAGCTTCTCTTTCATGTCTTTCTGCTGCGCGGTCAGGCGGTCATGCGCGCCTGTCAGGTTCTGCGGCCAACGGATTTCATCGTCGTTCAGATCCATGCCGAGCTGCTGCGCCATACGCCAGTAATCCTTGAGGTAGGCGAGATCCCAGTCCCGCTCATAGCGCCTTTTTTGCTTGTCCAGATAGCGCCGTACCTTGGCCGGCGTGATTCCGTTTTCAAGCAGCGTGAGCTGATCGGAAACGCTCATTTCCCCGTCTTCATCGCCCGGTCGAACCGACAAGCCTTTCTTGCGCGCCTGCTCGATCACCATAAGCCGCCGCGTTCCGTCCTTTTCGGCCTCGATGAAATAGGATAGCTCCTGCTTGGTCACGCGCAGCATCTCCGCCGGGCGTCTCTTTTTCCAGTCGAGGTCCTTGAGGCAGTCCACTTTCCTCGTCCATGTCTGATAATATTTATGTCCCCGTTTCTCTTCGGCGATAATTCCAGCCACGAGCTTTGCGGCGCCGCATGTCATGAGCGTCTCCGCCTTTTTCCGGCGCTGATAGAGCTTGAGCCAAACGATTGGGAAGCGATATTCACCCTCCGCCGCCATGTAGACCTCCAGCTTGGAGTTTTCTGCCCAGGTGCCCTTGGTCGCCTGCTCTATCCCTTCTGGGTTGTATACGATGTCGATGTCATAGGCTCGATCCTCAAATTTTCTGAGCTCTTGCCAAGTGTCGGAAATGTAGTAGGTCCCGAAAAAACCGTTCGTCCAGCGCTTGTACACGGCGGCGGTCTTCTCGCCGAACACATAGGCCTCCCACGGCGAGGCATACAGCCCGACGCTGCCGTCCTTCTCTACCCAGCGTTCCGCGCGCCAGAGATAGCAGATCAGGTCATAGCCCGCCCGCGCGAAGCTCATCGGCCAGACATAGCTGACCAGCTTGTTCGCGCAGCTGCTGTGCAGTACCTTAACCTTCGCGCCGCACTCCGGGCAAAAACCGTCCTCTCCGCTGCCGTACTTTTCATAGCCTCCGCCTGTATGGACTGGCCATCCAACGCCGAACGGCGCGTTTCCTCGCAGGCATTTGGCGCTGTATGCCCGATCCAGCTTCATCCGAGCTCCGCAAGCGGTGCATGTGGCGTCTGCACACGGCGTCTTCTGCCCTGTGATCGGTTCCGTCGTCCAACCGGCCTTATAGATCAGATATTGCGGCCAGTCGATGTCCTTCTGCTCCCGGAGCCATGGGATCAGCCCCTCCGGCGCTCTGTCTCTCAGCACCATCCCGCTCACCTCACAGGAAAGACGCAAAGTCGATAATGTCGCCATTCGCGTCATTCTGAGCGGAGCGAAGTGGAGCCGAAGAATCTCCTTCCGGCTCCGGGATCCCGTAAAACTTGCGGATGATCCCCTCGGCCACGTTTGGCGGCACGACCGCGCAGGAGCCTTTCTTGTGGGAATCGGCGTAGGCTTTGATCTTCTTCTCGCACTCCACGAGGCTCATTTCCTTCACGTCGAGATCCTTTTCCACCAACTCGGCGGCCAGAGGCTCCCGGCGGCAGATCTCTTTCAGCTGCTCGCCCACCATCCAGGGCGCGGTGTTCTCCCTGCCCTTCTGCTGGGCCGCGATCTTATCAAATACGCTCACAGTTTCCTCCTTGTAATTTCCGGCCCTGTGAGGTATAATGCACTCACAGGTTAGTTTGTCTTGGCGACTTACTTCCTCCGGCCGTCCCGGCGCATACGGGGCGGCCTTTTCTATTGCCTTCCCCGGCACCACGCCGGGCGGTGAATGAATCGCGGCGGCGCGATCCCGGCCGTGGCCACGACGCGCCTGACGCCCAGCGCGGTCTTGTCCGGGTCGCAGCACAGCGCACGGTGCACGTCGTAGCGGTTCACCGGCCGCTCAAAGGCGAGGCAGGCGCAACCGTCGCAAAACTTATCGTTTTCCATGTCTCTGTTCATGCTTCGGCGGCAGACCTTTTCTTTTCCTCCACTTCCAAATCGAGTACGCCGTTACGCCCATCGCTTTCCCGATTTCGGCGTCGCTCTCCCCGGACTCGTAGTGCAGCAGGGCCTCTGCAGGATCAAAGCTCAGCCTGTTCTTATGGACTCTCGCTGCCAGTCCGTTCCGCTTTCGCCAGTTCTGCACGCCCGTCCGGCTGACGCCCAGCTTCGCGGCGATCTCCTCGTCGTTCCAGCCCGCGTCATAGAGCCGTCGAGCCTCTGCCTCGTGGGCGTCCATCTTTTTCGGCCTCTGGCGGGATCCGGGAAGAGTCGTCGGCTTGGGTTTGACCAGGCTTTTCCCGGGCACATAAAAGCAGCAGTTCTTCGATTCCACTCTGCGCTTTACCTCGTCGGTCAGGCTCTTGACCCCCGTCTCCCTGTAGATCTGTGCAAGCCTGCTCTTGCCCTCGACCAGGTGATAGCAGCAGTCTTGCGCAGCTCCTCGGTAAATGCATCTCCGCTTGCACATAGTCAGCGCCCCAGGAACGACGCTGCGAGGTAATCCACAAGCGTTCCGAAAATGCTGCCCTCGTTGGCCTCATACAGGTCGGCGAGGTTCTGCCGCGCCCTCTCCTCCGTCCTGCCCGTAAGCTTGGCCACGGCCTTGATCAGATGCTCCGAGGAAAAACGCACGGGATAATCGTGCGCGATCTCTTTCCCGCTCATTCTTCGCTCTCCCACTTGACCGCCGACGCGCCGTTGTAAACCCGGCCCAGCCAAGCTGTCGCGGTTTCCCCGACTCGCACTGGCATGATGATCGCCGTGAGGAACATGCCGTCCTTGACCGCGATATACGGCGTTCCGTCCTCGGTGATCCGCAGCGTCATGTGCAGGTTCTCGCTGTCGTCGACCGCCTTGAGGTACTTGGCCTGGACGAAATAGACCTTCCCATACGGGGCCTGCAGCGGAACCATATCCCGCTTGTCGAACATCACCCGCCGGTCAGTGTCGAAGATCAGCTCGTCCTCCTCGGTGTCGTCCTCACCGTCATAAGGCTTTGGCCAGTCCGCGCGCCGGGTGTAAAAGTCCGCAACCTTGTCCGTGGGGAGGTCGAAGATGGTGCAGAGGATTTCCACGCTCACGCGTCCGAGGTTCTCCGGCAGGATGTACATTGCTCCGCCTTCCCCCACCCACTGGCGGGCTCCGTCGTCATAGAGGACGATGCTCTTGGCACTCTTACATAGCGCTCCTACATTTTTCAGCTTCATGCCCGCACCTCATAATGTGCGGCGAGGAAGTTGATCAGCGCCACCTTGTTTGCGCCGCAGGCTTCCTCCCGGGCGATCAGCCAGGAATCCCGCACGTCCGAGATCCGGCGGCCGGTCATGTGGGCCACCGCCTCGATCACGCGGTTCATGTCGATTTCCTCCGCCTTCTTCAGCGGAGAGACCGCGTTCTGATTGCTCTTGTCTTTCATGTTGTTCTCCTTTCACTCGATCCCATAATAGGGCTTGAGCATGCGGATGATGTCACGGCCGTAATCGTCCATGGTCAGACGGACAAAGGCCTCCGGCGTCATGGATCCGGATATGTCGATCCCGTGCTCCTTCACGAACTGCTGCCTGCCCATCTCGCAGGAGCCGGTCAGGCGATGGTGCCAGTCAAAAAAGTCCTGGTTTGAATAGCAATGGCCGGCCTTGTGTTCCTCGACGAAAGCGGCCACGCGCTCCTCGGCGGGCATGTCGTCGAACATCTTCTCAAGAAGCGCCTCGCGGGCCTCATGCAGCGTCTCTCCGTGGGCAAAACAGTTGCTGCCCTTTACGATGAAACAGGGAAGCATCGTCAGGTCTCCCTGGACGATTGCGCCCTTGGCAACATTCCCATGCACGTGCGCGATCACGGTCGGCTGATCGTCGATCTGATAGACGGTCAAGCCATCTATTTCTTTAATATCTTCGCCGTAGCCGTCGCCGTAGCCGTCGCCGGAGCCGGAGCCGTCGCCGGAGCCGTAGCCGTAGCCGTCGCCGGAGCCGTAGCCGTAGCCGGAGCCGGAGCCGTAGCCGGAGCCGTCGCCGTAGCCGTCGCCGGAGCCGTAGCCGTAGCCGTCGCCGGAGCCGTAGCCGGAGCCGTAGCCGGAGCCGTAGCCGGAGCCGTCGCCGTAGCCGTAGCCGGAGCCGTCTTCAAGCTCTAAGAACTTCTTGATTACATCTTCCATACGGGTACACCATTGATGCTCTCGACGGCCTCGTCGGTGCAGGGAATAACCTCGATCACGCCCAGCACGGTCATAGCCGGCACGGTGACGGTGAACTTGCAGCGGCCGGGGCGCTTGACGCCTTCCATAGCCAGCTGGGACAGAGAAGCGGCGCCGTCCCAATACCAAAGGCGGCGGGCTTCGGTCAGCTCGGCGACGTCGCCGTCGAGCTTTCGCACCTTGGCGAAAAAGACGCCGGCGCGGTTGCAGCGGATGATGCAGAATTTGTTGTCAGGCATGATAAAACCTCCTAAATTTGCCGGCTGGTGCCGGGATTTTGTTATGCGATTTCGGCGCTGGCCAGACGGTTGGCGACGTCGATAGCCAGATAGCAGCGTTTGCGCCCCATATCGTAATGGGGCACCCCGGCCATAAATATCCGGGTGGTCTTAGGGCAAAGGCCGAGATATTTGCCCACGTCCTTGGTCGAGATCAGATTTCCGTACTGCTGCCGGAGATCTTCCACGATCTGTTTTTTGGTCGCCATGGTGTGCTCCTTTCTTGCATCCCCGCTTTTTTTCTGCTATTCTTTTGCCTATCACAGTAGAAAAGGAGGATAATATGTCTGAAAATAATCTCAATGACCTTAACCGTACTTGGGAAAAACTGAACGAAATCATCAAATCGGTCTATTCTCATTCGCCGTCAAGTTTTACGCTTAATCTTCACGAATATCTAAACACCTACTATTCATCGCAAACGCAAATAGACGAAACACTTGCAAAGCTCAGCGATTTGTATGTTCGCTTGTCCGAACGCTTTGAAAGCCCCGAGTTCAAGCAATCCACAGAAACGGTCTACGACGCATACCGTTCGTATCTGGCCGAGTCTATAAAACCGGCAATTTCATACATGACTGAAGAGCAGCGGGAGACCGTTGAAGAAATCCTCCCGGAAATCTCCGAGGCTCCTGACCAAACCGCTCAGAAGACGCATCGCGCACTTACAAAAAGCGATTGGATTTCTTTGCTTGGCATCCTGCTGTCCCTCATTTCGTTACTGGTTTCTCAGCTTCCAGATTCTCAGCTCGAACAAATAGCTGCTCAAAACACAGAGATCATTGAGCAAAATGAACGCCTGCTCACTCAGGAGGATGAGAAGATTGCGCTACTGTATCAACTGGCAGAGACCGCTAACAACGTTAACGATCTTATCGGAGAACTCAGCGAGGAGCCCGATCCGGCTGTAGAGATCACCAATGATCTGAGTGAATTGGTCGATGATTCCGCTGAACTCGACGAGGACAGCGATGATTTCTCTGATCTTGACGACGAGACCGAGGATCGCGGCCGATTGGATCAGATCGACAATACTCAAGAGGATGACAGTTCTTTTTAATCCTCTCTCCCCTGCCCGCTCTGAGTTTTCAGGCGGGCAGTGGTTTTTGTCATTCAAACCCGCTCACCTCCTTTTGAGCTTCATGGTGGTTTTCTGCTTTCATGCAGAAAGTTGCCCGTTTGGTGACTTTCCGGTCAAAAAAATATTGAGCATACGATCAACCGGTTCATCAAGGGCTATTGCCAGTTCGTTCAGCTCTTCAATATTCGGAATTTTCCTGCCGGTGGTGATTTTATTAAGTCTTTGCCGCGGCCAACCCAGTTTATCAGCGAGGACGGTTTCTTTCCCGTATTTACTGTAAATCAGCCCTTTTAACTCGAAATTCGTCTCCACTTTAGTCTTCTCCTTTCTGGGCTGTCGCCCGTTTGGTGACCTCATATTACAACACGTTTCTCCATTTGTCAACCATTTGGAGAATATTTTTTGTTTTTCTTAATTTTGTCTTGATTTTGGTGACAGCTTATAATATACTGTGTCCAAAGGAGGTCGATACAATGGCCCGATTCGGTGATAAACTAAAAGCCCTTCGTGTTGAACGGAATCTTACTCAGGATGAGCTTGCAAAGATTCTTGGCACGTCTAAACAAGTTATTAGCCGGTATGAAAACAACCTTCGCTCTCCGAAGGTCGATATTGTTTCTCAATATGCTGACCTGCTTGGTGTCTCAGTCGATTATTTGGCCGACAATTCTTTGCCCGCCGGCGATAATATTCTTCCCATGCCTCAAATGAAAGCCGTCCCGCTCCTCGGGACAATTGCCTGTGGGGAGCCAATTCTTGCCGCCGAGAATATTGAGGGTGATGTGTCTATGCCCGAGCATGTGATCGCTGATTTTGCTCTACGCTGCAAAGGCGACAGCATGATCGAGGCGCGGATCTTCGACGGCGATATCGTCTATATCCGTCAGCAGCCTTCCGTTGACAACGGTGAGATTGCCGCCGTGCTGATCGGCGACGAGGCCACGCTGAAGCGCGTATATGTTTACCCGGAAAAGCTGGTGCTCTCCCCTGCCAATCACAACTACGAGCCGTTTATATATGTCGGTGATGAAATCAGCAGCATCCGCATTCTGGGCAAGGCTGTGGCCTTCACCAGTGCGGTGAGATAGGAGATCAGTATATGCCTGCCCTTTTTGCTTTGCTTTTAATTTTGTTCTTTGTCTTTCTCGCTCACAAAAGAAAGAAGAGCGCTACCGCCAATACGAACAACATCACCAGCACAAACAGCATTAGAAGGAGCCCGGCCCACGAACCTTTGAAAACGGTTGAAGAGATTGTCGCCGAAACAGAGGAGGAAAGCCAACTCGTTCTTGATCTTCCCTCACTCGCTCCCGAAACTATGCATGGCATGCCTTCTAAATACCATTACAAGGATGTGGTTATAGGTGTTCATTGGAAATATGGCGGAAGATATGAAGAGTCCTGTGAGAGCATTGGCATGAAGCGCGGTGATTCGCTTAAACTTGTGTACAAACCTCTAACGCAAGAAGATGGTGTCGAAGACCCCAATAATATTTCTCTCTATTGGCATTCAATTGAGATTGGGCACATTCGCGCCCCTCGTATGAAGAGCATGATTCTTGACTGGCAGGCTGACCAGCTCCCCATTTTTTGTGCAGTTGCATATCTTGGAAAGGTTCACCCACTCTATGCGGAGCTGGCTTTTTATCGGCCGGAAAGCATCGTCCGCCGGTCACGAAAAGACATCGGCTCATAACACTTTTCGCAGAATACTTATATGAAACGAAAATATAGAAATCAGGAGGTATATTTCTATGGCCATCAATTTCAACTCCAACTCCGCATGGAACCTGTCCTCTATCTCTGTAAGTGAAGTCCGCGATGAGGTCAACGGCCTGCTCATCAACGGGGAAACCATTGTTCAGGCTTTCAAAACCGTCCGCGACCAGCTGATCTTCACCAACAAGCGCATTATCGCTGTGGACGTGCAGGGCATCACCGGCAAGCGTAAGTCCTATTCTTCTATGCCTTATTCAAAGGTTCAGTTCTTTTCGATCCAGACGCCCGGCTTTGTCGAGCTGGTCCCAGACTCCGAGTTGTTTCTGATGTTCTCAAACGGCTTTACTGCCAAGTTTGAGTTCAAGGGCGGCGTCGATATTGGACAGATCGGCAGGATGATCTCCGAGTTCGTCCTCGAATAAAAGAAAAACCGCCCTCGGTGCGCCAACACCGAGAGCGGACACGCAAAAACCACCATAGCGACCAAACTTAGGAGATTCTGCGCTCTTTGATTATAACCAACGGGCGCGGAAATGTAAAGGAGGATTTCCCGTGCCCGCAAGAAAAAGTGAATACAACTATGTCCGCAAGACCTTTCATTATGATGGTCTGAAATATGAGGTCTGCGGCCGAACCGAGGAGGAGGCCATTGAAAAGAAGCTGGAGAAGCTGCGTCAGCTGAAGGAGGGCCGCCTGGATTCCAGCATCACCGTCAAGCGCTGGGCGAATCTCTGGTATGAGACCTATGTGCAGCCCCGGGACATCACCGAGAAATCGAAAAGCATGTATCGCGGCTATCTGGACCGCATCGTCATCCCGGAGCTCGGCTCCATGAAACTGTTCAAAGTATCGGACATTCGTCTGCAGCAGCTCCTCAACAGCCGCGCCGGCGGGAGCAGCTCCGACGTCGGCAAGCTCCGCCTCGTTCTCCGGGCCATGTTCCGTCAGGCCGCGCAGAGCCGCATCATCCCTTTCGACCCCTCCGCCGGGCTGAAGATGCCGAAGGTCGCGACGGGAGCGCACCGCAGTCTTACCGATGATGAGCGCCGTGCGCTGATCGCTGTGGCCCGCTATCCTTCCTTTGACGGCAAGCCCAACCGTGCCGGCTGCTGGCTGATGCTTATGCTCCGCTGCGGTCTTCGTCCGGGCGAGACCGCGGCGCTGCGCAAGCGCTGCGTGGATCTCAAGCGCAAGGTGATTACCGTGGTGGAGGCGAAGGAGTCCGGCAGCTCGGACGTGAAGGACCCGAAAACCGCCGCCGGCATCCGCACCGTCCCGATCCCGGACGATCTCCTCCTCTGGTTGGAAAAGCAGATGGCCGTAAATGACTCCCCGCTCCTTTTTACCCAGAAGGACGGCGTCAGCATGCTCTCGGAATCCTCCATGCGGCGCCGCTGGCAGACCGTGAAGAAATATATGGATCTGGAGCTCGGCGCCAAGTGGAAGAAGATCAAGCCGCCCGGCCAACGGCGTCATTCTCTGCTGATCACCGAATCCGTCATTGCCGAAGATCTTGACCTTTACGATCTGCGGCACACCTACTGCACAGATCTGCAGAAGGCCGGTGTCCCGCTCAACATTGCCAAGGTGCTGATGGGACACAAGGACATCGCCGTGACCGCCAACATCTACACCCACGCCGATGACGAGTCGATAGAGGCCGCGCGGATCCTTATCAACGGCGGCGAGAAAGCCCCCGGTGGAAATCCTGGTGGAAAATCAGAAACTCGCTCCCGCTCGTCCGCGTCCGCTCAGACTGTTCCGGCTCTACGGACATTCGTTTCGTAATCAGCAGGTCGTGTGTTCGAGTCACATTACCAGCTCCAATACAAAAACCCCGGAAATCCTTGATTTTCAAGGCTTCCGGGGTTTTTATTCATAGCTCTATTCTTTCCCTCATTGGTCCTATTCGAGGTATTTGATATTCCTTTTTGTACCTTGGTGGTGGAAAAAATGGTGGAAAAAGATGCCCCGAAGCGTTGAATCTTCTGGGCATCTTTCTTTATGTTTCGTCCTGGATCCCGTCATGGACGTAGACAAGGCCGCCCGGCGTTTTGATAGTATTGATCCAATCCTCGGCCGCGCCGGAAATCAGCGCATTAATGTCAGCGCCTGCCGCGGTAAGCAGATCCTGTGTCGGCTGATCCAGTTTATTTTTTACCAACACAAACAGTTCCTGTCTCAACGTCTCGACCTGCGCTTCCGTAAGCTTCCCGCCTCCGGCCTCTTTCCATTCTGTCACGAACAGCTGCTGCAGCTCTCCTACGGTCTGCCGGGTCACGTCAAACAGGATCTGCAGCGCAAGGTTCGTATTTTGCAGTTCCTTTTTCTTGCCGATCTTCGACAGCACCCACGTGGCAGCCACGGCAAGGACCGCCTCCACGGCTCTCGCCAGAACGGTAATCCCCTGCTCGACGGCTACGCCGGCTGGCGTCGGAGTCCCGTCCGCATTAACGGTGGCGCATGCGCAAAGCGAGAGCGCCATAATCATGGCAAGTATTAATGCAAAAAGTTTTTTCATCGTATTACTCCTTTCAGTTGATTCCCATGTGGGTGAATGCCAGCGCGATCAGCGCCCCCACAACGATGTTGATCACGGTTTTGGCCAGTTCTTCCCAGCGTTTACCGGGCTTTGCTTCCTGGTCTTCCATTTTTCTGTCCAGTTTCTGAATCGTCTTGTCCATGTTGGATAGATTTGTCCCCATGACTTCGACGCTCACAGCCAGCTTGTTAAGTGCCTCAGTGGCCGCTTCCAGCCTGTCCAGCCGATGGGTATTGCTTTTGCTTCTCTGCTCACATTCCGTGAGGATCTTAATCTGTTCTTCTGTCATCATACCCTCCTCCCCGTTTTCAGAGCCCCAGCAGTTCGGCCCACATCAGCGGCCCGATCACGCCGTCCGCGGAGAGTCCGCGCGCCCGCTGGAACTGAAAGACAGCCCCGTATGTAGCTGCGCCGAACTCACCGTCAGCGCCCCATAGGCCGCAGCGGAAGCCGCGCCCGATGAGAAGGAGCTGCGCGGAGCGTACGATCTCACTCGGATTCCCGACGCCAGCGCCGCGGCGGAGAACAGGCATCAGCGCCGTTGCCTTTGCGCCGGGCGTCGCGCTTGTCCCATTATTGCCAGAATCAGCAAAATGGGAATCCTGTGTGCCAGATGCAGAAGAATCAGCGGAGGAATCGCTTGTCCCACTTTCAGGCCCGTCCAAGATAATGACGCCCTGACCGTCCTGGGCTGTATCCTCCGGCTCCTGGCTCGCCGTGGCCGCCCAGCGGTCATAATCCGGCAGGCCGTAGCCGCGGATGAACTGACCACCGATGTCCATGTACCTCCGCCCCACAGCATCGGATTTGTTGCCCTCGATAACCGTGATCGTGCCGCCGCTCACGTACTCCACGATACCCACATGGTCAGTGCTTCCTTTGTTGTCTCCCGCGCCATTGTCCTGCCAGTCGTAAAAAATCACGTCACCGGCATGCGGCACATACCCGTCGTTTTCTATCCAGCGTCCCAGGCGCTGGTACTCTGCAATCATGGGATCGCATGCAGCAGATGCCGGGATCAGCCCATACGCAGCACACCTGAGCTTATACTTCTCGACGGCATACATGCCAACGGCTGAGACGAAGGCTGCACACCACGGATCCGTATACTGCATCCTGTATACTCGGTAGCCAAAGAGCTCGTTGTAGTAGTCAATCAGCTCCTTGTGCCGGAGCGTCAGCTCGTGCACTCCGAGCCAGCTCAGCGCAATCTGCACCACACCACGCCGCAGATCTGTTCCTGTCATGGCTCGTCCTCCTCCAAAAGCCCGCTGTGGGCCTTCTCGTCGTTATAGATCAGCTCGTCCTCTTCGCCAGCAACAACGCAGCAGGAGTAGGCAATGGCGGCGAAGAGTGCGGCGATGATGAAAATAACCATGATGTCGATTCCTCCAATTCACAGTACGCCACAGTAGGTGGAGTACATCACGTCTGCCATCTGGTAATAACCGGAGGCCTGCGGATGCACGGATTCGGCGGGCATCGGAACTTCAACCGAACTTCTTGGATTGACCTTTGTCATGACCCGGCCGAAGCTGTATTCCCTGTCCATACAGGACAGGAGAGGGATCAGATATACGCCCGGATAAGAAGCAAGCGAAGAACGTAACCCAACAGCCAGATCCATGACTTTGCTGTCCTCGTCATACTGCCAGGTACCTGCGCCCGCGCCTCCCGCATACGCGTCGTTCCCGGTGCTGCCATAGCCGTTCTGGCCGCTTCTGAAAATGGTGTTGCACACAAAGATGGGAAGATCGGCATACTCGGAACGAATGGACGCCACCATCGAGGTGATGTTCGTGACGGCGCTTTCAACGCCATTCCTCAGATCGTTGGTGCCGAGGAAGATCTGCACCGCGTCGGGCGTCGGAACCCCTGTCTGCGTGGTGAGGTAATGGTTAAGGCTGAATTTTGTTCCGTCCCAGAACGGATTCGCAGACCCAGAGACACTTGCAACCCCGTCGTATCGATTGTCAAACGTATACTCGGTATCGGAAAGGTAAGAATCGGCGGCCCATCCGCTCCTGCCCTCGTGGTGGATCGACCCGCTTGCGTAGATGTTTCCCTCGCTATCGACAGATTGACCGCTGTAACGTGTACCAACCCATTCTATATTCTGATTAGAGAGAAGCATCGTCTCCTGCAACCATGCCTTCCAGTTGGTAAGGCTGTCTCCGATCGGGAGAATCTTCTTGGAGGGATTGTCTGCGGCAACGACGTGAATCGTGCTGCGGCCGCACCAGCAAAGCGTTTTCTTGTCATCATACAGTTCAAGGGTAAGACCCAGATCCCCAACCGCCGTCCCCGTGATGGAGAATTTGCGCTGATACGCCGCACCTTTTCCGCAGATCCAGCGGAAACGGTACTTCTCGTGGTCGAGGACGATCTGCTCGTTGTACAATTCAATCGTTCGTCCAACCGCCACATATATGTCTTTCGGCAGGAATACGTGTACGGGATGGGCAGGGTTCTGAAACATATAATCGGGGTCTAACTCATAGTGCGGTGCTTCGTATTCCTTGTACGGATAATAGCTCTCGTCGGAAGCGAGTTTCTGTATCTGAATATTCGACCCATAGCTACCCGATGACACGCAAATTCGCACATATGAAATCCCGTCTGGTACGATATATTCTTTTACGCTGTATTTCCCGCTTGCGGAGATTGCCGCTTTCTCTGCGTTGTATGCGGCGACCGTTCGGAACTCCACTCTGCCCATGCCGGTTGATACTTGATAAGAGCCGACCAAACTGTCACCGGGCGAGACTTCAATAAAGCCGCCCGTTGTATAACCAGAATTATCGGAAACCTCGCCTGTGTTATATAGAAACTTTCCGGGTTGCAGATCGGGGTCGTTTTTGTTCCAGAGGTTTTGCCCTTCCACAAGATGAAAAGCGGGGATTTGGGACATCTCAATATCCGGAAGATATTGACGGTCGATTTCGGCGTCGAGCAGTTCGCCATAAGGGTGGTAGTCTGTCGGCGTATCACCCTTTTCAAATTGACGGCGATTGTAATTTGAATTATTAGAAGTGCTCAACCTGACGAAAGCAACACCTTCGGCAATACGGATCGGAAAAGTCTTTATCATGGTATCACTTCCGGCAGATGGGATCGGCGTTTTATTCGCATCATAGCAAGCGAGGAATCGCAAAGAGGCATTGCTTCTGGTCGCAACATAATACCATGTGAAGTAGTAGTCCTCCCCGGCTTCCACGGGAATGAAGTCGCTTACGCAATAGGCGCCGTTGTGCTCGACACCGTCTTTCGTGATGTACTTGCCGTCTGTAATCTTCGTTTCGTCGATCAGGTTGGGGCTCATTACCGCGTTGACGATCTGGAGATTCTGAGGGGTTACCCCACCGATGCCGGTTTTGTCAATTACAAGATCAGCCGGAGCTGCGGCGTTGCTCAGAGAGAGGGAACGGTCAAGGACGTACCCGGTCTCTTGCGTGACGTTATCGTCCAGCCAAGCGTCGACCGCTGTGGCAACCTGTGCGTCGGTTGCGGGCGGGATCGTAACCGCGCCAGTCTGCCCGTTGACGCTCTGGACTGGAGCAGCCGCAGCCGCGCCAGCAGCGTTGACAAACCCGCTATCGTTGGTTAACTCAGATGTTTTTGTGGGTACTGCCGGAATCACACCGGAAGCCAGATCACTTGCCGGGATGCCGCCGGATGGCTTGCTGTAAGTGCCCTTGGCATCCAGCGCCGCCTTGACCACTTTGTTTTGCACCGGGTTTTCGCTGGTCGCAGAAAGCGCCGCATCGACAGTTATGGAGCTGCCGCCTCTCGGTGCGAAAGCGCCCGACAATGCCTTTGTCTTCGTGATGGTTCCGCCCAGATCCACGCGGTTTTCCGTAATGGTTCCGTTAAGCTCCATACCTCACGCCTCCCACTCGGTCACATTAAAAGCGATCTTGAAGTTGCTGGCCTCTATGACATTGTAGTAGTCCGTCCCGCTCTGGAGGCCGACATCATAGTAATAGCAGCCGAATGGCAGTTCCTCGGTGTCAGACGGCGCGAGGCTGAATACATAGTTGCCGTCCTCGTCCGTGTCAGTCGGGCCCGCCTCTTTGACGAAGAGATAGTCCGCGTCCTCCGGCTTCTTCTTCACGCCGAATCTCAGCACCTCGCCGGTCTGGAGCGTGTATTCGTTGCCGCCCGCGTCCTGCACAGACAGCGCCAGTGCGAGGGTCGTGCCTCGCACCATAGCCAAAGGCTGTTTTGCCATATCATTGTCCTCCTTAGGTCAAAAGTGCTTTCAGCGCGGCCAGCTCGGCCTCTGAAAGTGTGGTGTTTCCGATCCGCAGCGACCAGCCCGCCGCCAGCTCCAAAACCTTGGAATACTCGGCGACCTTGCCGACCGCGATGCCGTCGCCGCCGCGTTTGAAGTTGAGGGTCGCAAAGGCGGTGGACAACTGCAGCTCGATCGTCACGGTCGCAAAGTCGTCCGCGAGGACCAGGGCCACGTCGTAGGTGCTGTTGGTGTCGGCAGCAATCACGACGCTGCCGGACTGAGTGTACGCTGTCAGGGAGACAGCCTGCGTGGTGTAGCTCTGATCAGAGCGTTTCTTGTACTGGACGGACAGGCTCCGGCTGTTGTGGTTGTTGAGCGCGGTCACGGTGATGCTGTAATCTATTCGCATATACGCGCCCTGATCGTCCAGCGTGCCATCCTGCAGGCAGCGGTGCAGCACAAAGGACACGATCTGCGGCGCCGAGTATGCCAGGATTGTGATGGTCTGCTGCGCGGCGACGGACGATACGCCGCGGCTGTCAATCACAGCGCCGGACACCGCGGTGTTGTCTGCGGATGCAATCTCATCCGTTACTGCCGGGTTGACCGAGTATGCCGCGCTGTTCGCGGAGATCGACACCGATGCGCCGGTCGCCCCGTACCGATAGGTGGGCGTCAGCTCGACGCGGATCTTGCTCTTCGATTCGACATAAGCGCCATAGGTGGTCGCGTAGCCGGTCGGGTCGCTGACTGCCATAGCGACGGTTGGCTGCACGTCCGAGGCGTTCAGCTGCACGGTCACGGTGGTAGATCGGGATCCGACGGAGTAGCCGTTGTAGAACGTTTCCACGGTGATCGTGGCGGTCGTCGAGAGTCCGTTGGTCAGCAGCGGCGCATAGGTGGCGATCGCCGGCGTCCAGGTCAGCGTCGGGTATGTCGAGCCCCTTATCATCAGCGTCTCAGTCTGGCCAAGGCAGCTCACGGTGACGGTGTGCAGCGCGACATCCTGGCTGCGGCTCAGAGTGATTGTGCTGGCCGAGCCAAACGTGGAGGGGTTCGTGCAGGTAACCGTCGTCGGCGTCCCGTACACGCCGCCAAGGGTCACAGAGACGCTTGTGACGCGCCAGAGATTGTATCCGCTCACCGAAGGGTAGATCCACAGATAGTAGGTAGTGTTCGGCAGAAGCTGCACACTTTTGGTGCCGTCGCTGTCCATGTGATTGGGATCTCCCCACGACACGCCCGTCGCGTTTCCGTCCGTTCCAACCTTGCCGGGATAGGACGACGGGGAGGAAGTAATCTGCCACCGGAACGCAGTCGGATCACCGCTTGACCAGGTCGTTGATCCTGCCGGGGTCAAAACTGCGGACGAAAATGAAAATGTCGATGCACCTGTCGACGGAGTTGTAAAAGCAAAGCGGCCGACTACGGGGCCGCCGTCATAGCCGAGCGTCCCGACGTAGCCGCCGCTCTGCTGTACGCCGGAGCGGTAATAGGTTGCGGTTGTACTTGCCATACGTCATTCTCCGATCCAGGTAAAGTCCAGGCTCTCGTTTGAGCGCGGGATCCACGCAAAGCTGCCCAGGATGAACCGGCCGCCGACGGGGATCCGCAGCGTCTTTGGCGCCACAAAGTCCTGGCTCGTCCAGTAGGTGATCAACACGCCGCTGGAGTAAATCCCAATCTGATCGTTTTCGATCTTGAGGGTGATCTCGTTGCCGATCTCGCCCAGGGTGATGGATCCGCCCGCCATGCGGATGTAGCTCTGCAGGCTGGCAAATTTGGCGTCTGCGTTCGCCTGGACGTCCTCGACATCCTGGGACAGATTGGAGAAGCGGATCTCGATACCCGCCGCCGTCTGCTCCAGGGTGGTCGATACGGAGCCGACCAGGTCGTCGCTTTCGCCCTTGGTGTAGTAATTCTCAGAGACGGTGAGGAGGATCGTGTCAGACGCCTGCTGGATCGCGCTCTCGTTGCGCAGCTCCAGCTCGCTCAGAGCGCGGGCCGTCTGGGCCGTGACGTTAGCCTCGACGGTCTGCATGGCGCCGGCTGTCTGCTGCCTGGTCCTCTCCGTCAGGGAGTAAGTGGTCGCACCTAACGTCAGCTTGTTCTGCGCCGGGTTTAGCCAGTTGATGCTCAGTTTCTTCACCAGGTACCTGGCGAGGAGCTCATGGGCGGCGTGCTTGTCGTCCACCACATTAACGTATGTGCCCACGGAGAACGTGTTGACGTCATAGTCTGCCGCGGACAGATCCGCAGCCGTCAGCGTGACCGTGGAGGCGATCATGCGCTTCTGGGCGAGGGCTGCCGCGGCCTTTGTCAGCAGGTTGGAAGCGACGGTCACGTCGTCCCACACCATCGTTTTGATGATAAAGCCGTACTGCTCGACGGCGTCTTTGCTGTACACATAGTCCCCGCTCTTGCAGATGTCGCTCGTCTCCGAGTCTTCCAGCTGCGCGATGGTCAGGCGCTCGCCGCCCTCCTCCGGGGCAGCACCCAGCGGCAGGATGGCGCTCACGATGTCCTCACCCTTGCGCTCGGTGGACAGGGACAGCATATTGAGACCGAACTCCACAGACTGGTTGGCCAGCAGCGGGAAGTCTTCCAGGTAATCGATGTACACGCCGTCCTGCTCGTGCCGGAATGAGATATAGCCGCCCAGGGTGTCCAGCAGGCCCTCTTTGACCAGCTTCCAGGTCGAGGAGTATTCGGTGTCGGATCTCGCGATGTAGTTGTTGGGATCCGTGACCGTGACGTTGCCGACGATAAAGCGCCGGTCTGCTTCCACCTGTTCATTGTGGCGCCCGATCAGGAAGGCGAAGTAATCCGCCGGGCCGGTGTGCTCGTCGTCCAGGGGGAAGCTAAAGGGCCGCTGCACGCTGTCATTGAGGAAGGCCAGCTCGCCCTCGCAGGTGACCGTCTTCTCATTATGCCAGCCGAGCTTATCGTTAAGGATCCGCCCGCGAAACTTCACGTCGGATCCGTAGTACAGAGTGACCGTCGGAGACAGCTTTACGACCCGCGCAAAATTCGGGTGCTGCGGATAGATGGTAAAGGTCAGCTTTGCCGCCTTATCCACATCCGGCTCAAACTTTGGGGAGAAGACCGTATAGGCCTCGACGCCGGGAAGGTAAAGCGGATAGCCGTCGACGTAGAGCGTCCAGTCGTTCACAGCGTCCCCTCCTGATAGGTCATGGTGACCGTGGCGGTGCCGGTGATAGTTACGTCGGTGTACCCGGCCTCCAGGATGAAAGACGGGATCAGGATCCCAGATCCGGCGCTCACAGCGACAGAGGAGGATCCCCAAGCGATTGTGATGTCGCCGGTCGTGCTGATCTCCGGCACGGCCGGCTTCCCTTCGTTGTAGAGGGAGACCGTCTTCGCGCGGGATACGTTAACGACAACCTCCGTTTCCTCCAGCTGGAGCTTGTACGGTTCAGCCAGCACGGTCACCGGGATGGTGCAGGCGTGATAATTGGCGGTGTCGCCGATGCTCATCACGCCCTTGTAATAGTGCTCGCAGTCGTTCGGGAGCACGAGCCGGACGGATCTACCGTGGTACTTCTTGCGGAGGCAGGCGAGAATCCGCGCGAAGGTCACCTCATCGGTGTGGCGGAAGAGCCGGAAAGAGATCGTCCGGTTTTTGTAGACCGGGCGCCCCTGCGGATAATCGCTCATGTCGAGGGAGCCGTCCGCACCGGGAATGTCAACATAGTTGGTCTTTTTCTCCGGAGCCCCGATCTTCACGTCGGAGAGAAGAAAAAGGCCGTACTCGTCCAGGGTGTTGGCACCGTTGATATAGCATCCGTAAAGCATCAGGCAAGCCCCCTCTGCGTCAGGGCGTCAAGTCCGCCCAGTGCGTCATTCATACCGGCTGCCAGACCGCCGACAAGCGTCTCTCCGTCGAGATAGATGCCCAGGCGGTCCAGGTGCTGGTCGATCCGGTCGATGGCCTCCAGCAGGGCGTTCGTCCTGCCTGCGCCGTCGCTATTGCCTACCGCGGTCTCAATGTCGCGCATCAGAGCTGCGCGTCCGTAGAGCACCTCGTCTCCGACCTCACCCGCGCCGAACAGCGTGGCAGAGCCGAACAGATACGGTGCGTCCATGGCCTTTGCGTTCCAACTGATTCGTGGCACGGACGGAGGGATGAGACTAAACGAGCCGGTTATACTGAGCTTCGGCAGACTTGGAAGTGCGCCCAAGATGATGTCCGGCAGCTTGAAGCTGATGCTCGTCACCTTTTTCCAGGCTTCTTCGACAGCCGTTTTGATCGAATCGAATGCGCCGGAAACGCCGCTTTCAATCGCCGTCCAGGCACTGGAAACCTTGCCGGAGATGGATGCAAAATCTACGCTCGACACAGAATCCCACGCCGTCTGCACTGCTGTTTTAATAGCGTCCCATGCACCGGAGACCGCTCCTTCGATTGCGCTCCACGCTCCGGAAACAAGTCCAACGACCGTGTTCCAATCAATTCCGGTAACATTCTCCCAGGCTCTTTGCACGGCGGTTTTAATAGCGTCCCATGCGCCGGAGACTCCGCCCTTAATCGCTTCCCAGGCACCAGAAACCGCGGATACCACTTTTCCAAAGGCCGAGGACGCCGTCGTCTTGATTCCGTCCCATGCTTTCGTAAGGAACGGGCCTATAACGCCCCAGGCGGCTTTTGCGGTGTTCTTGATCCCGTCCCAGGCTGCGGACAGAATGCTCGTGATGCCGTTCCAGGCATCAGCGCCCAGCTGCTTGATTCCTTCCCAGGCGCCGGCCCAGTCCCCGGCGAAGACAGAGGAGAAGACAGAGAACAGATTTGTGAGATTCGTCAAGCTGCTTGTGAAAATCGTCTTGATCGTTTCCCAAGTGCCAGACAGCGCGGTTGTAATCGTGCCGCCCCAAGTCCCCCAAAACGCCGAAAGACCATCGAGAGCGCCCTGCCATCTTTGCTGCACGCCTTCCCAGAGATTGCCGAGGCTCTCCGACAGCTGCCCGCCGTGTTCGCCCCAGAAGGTCTGAATGGACGACCAGGCGTCGCCCACGACGGTCGTGATCCCGATCCAGGCAGTCTTCGCGCCGGAACTGATCATGCTCCAGGTCTGGGACATGAGATTGTACAGACCTGGTGCGTTCGTCTTAATCGTGTCTTTCAGTTTGCCGAAAGCTCCGACAAGAGATTTTCCGATCCCCTGTCCTGCCTCTTTGGCAACATCCCACAGGCCGAGGAACACGTTCCCAATTGCAGGAAGAATGTTTTTCCCGACAGTAACGACAGATTTGAACACATTTCGGAAGGTGCTTCGGACATCGCCGCCGAGCGCGAGCTGCGCAAGGAAGTCAGACCAGGAGGATCTCAGCATGCCGAGAGAGCCAGAGATCGTCTCCTCAGACTCCCGGGCGAAGTTGCCGGCATACTGGCTTGTCCGGTCGAAGAACATCTCCATAGCAAGGCGGGATTTCTCTGCCTGGCTGGCTGTATTCCAATCGAAATTAATTCCCTTCTCCAGGGCGTAGGCCTGCAGCGTCGTGGCATTCATCGCGACGCCCAGGTTGTCCATCATGGTGAAGTTGCCCTTGGCCGCGCCAGCAACAGCGTCCATAGCGACTGCGGTATCGACGCCCATAACGGACGCGACGTCGGCTGCCCGCTGCATGGCCTTGGTGGTCAGCTGCATGGACTCCACCTGTTTCATACCGGAGCCCTGGAACAGCGCGCCCATCTTGTTTGCGGTTGCCATATAGTCGGACGCGGACAGGCCCATGTTTTTATAAGCCTGCTTTGCGCGGCTGGTGATGTCCGTGGCGGCCTTCCCGAAGACGACCTCCGTGCCGCCGATGTTCTGTTGCAGCTCTGCGCCCTGGTTGATCGCGGACTTGAAGAAGTCCGTGACCACCTTAGTCGCACCGGCAGCGACGAGTGCCTTTTTGATCTTGCTGACAAAACTTGCGCCTGCAAGCTTGCCGCCCCTTGCACCTGCCCTTTCGCCGGCGCCGCCGAATGCTTCTTCGAGATTGCTTGTAATGCCCTGGGTTGACGGCAAAACTTCGACATATGCGGTCGCAATTGTTCCCGGCATAGCGTCAACCTCCTAAAAGTCTATTTCTTGCGGCAAGGAACGCATCGCCGGAAGAGAAGGCAACGATGTCCTTTTTCGCCGCGCGGTCTGCCCTCGCGTTTTTGATTGCCTCGACGATGGACGGCGGCCGGTTGCGGTTCTTCGCCCCGTCTTTTGACTGCAGCCACGCGAGGATCGCCAGACGGTCCGCGATCATGGACAGCATTAGCATCTGGGGCGACACGTCCACCGGCGACATCGCGATCTTGATCCGCGAGTCGTCAGGTAAACCGAATGCGAGAACCGCCAGCGTTTTGACCGGCAGCTCTCGCATCCTGTAAACGTGATAGTATTGCGCCATGTCGCAGATCAGGGCGTCCTCGTCCTTTGCAATCATCGCCGCAAGGGCGATTATTTTTTTTCGCCCGCCTGCTCCAGGATCTCCCCAACTTCGGCGGCCACCTTCTCGATCGGGACGCGGCCGTCCTCCTCGCGCACATGGTCATAAAGCCGGGCCTTATTCTCCTTGCCCAGGAGCTTCGTGAGGAACGGGGAATATGCCAGGGCGTCGCCCTCGTCGATCCGGACAACGAGATCGAGTACCTCCATGTCGTTCATGGCGCTTGTGTCGATCTCGCATACAAAACCGGTGGTGGTTTTAACCTTCATGGGTCAATCCTTTCTGCCCGTTACGCGGTGGGCTGTTTGATATAGGTGTAGTGAGTGACGCCGTCCGCGTCGGGGAAGCAGGTGATGGTCACCTGGTAGCCGGCTGCGCCGCCGTCGGTGTACTCCACATCGCCGATCTCAGTGATCTCAGCGTGCGGGACGACAATACGCTGCAGCACGCCACCGCGCATGATCATGTCGAAGACCATGACGTGACCGGCATCCTGCTCGGCCTTGGCCTCAACGGTGATGCCGGTGGCAAGGGTGCCGGACACGTTGTCCGTACCATAGACGAAGCCCAGGACGTCAGCATTGAGCACCTCAATCAGCGTAAACTGATAGGTGTCCGGCTTCTCCGTCATCGGGGTTAGCACAACGTCCCCGCCCCAGGCCTTGATCTGCTCGGTCTCGGGGGAGTTGGCGTTGACAAGGCCGTCCTCGCTGATATAGCCGAGGCCTTTGAAGGTATTGGCCAGAGCCGTGGTGGCGTCAGTCGGAAGGGCCGTACCAAGCGGAGCGACAGAAGCCGCGCCGCCGACCGCAGGCTTTCCTGCGGAAACATTGGAAACAGTCTGAGCCATTTCGTTTTTCTCCTTTTGTTTAGTAATGGGTCAGGTCAAAAATGGCCTGGTAGCGTCTCGACTTCGTGGCCGTGTTGTTGAACACGTAATCACTGTCGAGGGAGACGCTGGCGATGGCGTCCAGGCGGATGATCTCGAACATGGCGGACTTAACCGCGTCGTTAATCACCGCTGCCTCGTAAAGCGTCGGCGCGTAGGACTGAATCGCAAAGGATGCGCTGTCGATTCGATTGACCCGTCCGCTCCCGATCTTTTCGATCACAATAAAAGCGGTTTCCGGCTCGTCGGCCGGCACTTCCATATAGCAGGGCGTACCGACAGCCTCCTGCAAATAGTCTAATACGATTTTCTCAATCATTCGCGATGCCTCCGTCTGGACGCTTTCACAAGCGTGTTGTTTTGCTCGTTGTCGTGCGCCGCGTCTTCAGTTGCCGGCTTGACCAAGAAGCCCGTGCGCGTGGATAGCTGCCGGCGCTCGACAATATAGCCTGTTCCGGACTGAGCCGCCATGCCCTGGGCCACAGATTGACAAGCCCCGGCAATGCCGGCGCCGTTCAGCAGCTCAGAGCGGACGACGCCCTGATGCAGCACGATCCGAACGCGTTTAGCCATAGCGCTCGACCTTCACTTTCTTATTCCAGGAAAGCGGGATCAGCTCGTCCTGGCCTTCGGTCGGGATCCCGATCACCTGCCAGGTCTTCCCGAAAAACTGCACGCGCTGGTTTTCCCAGTCGTGCGCGTCGCCCTTCGGGATCCCCAACTGGTAAACGGCTTTTCGGCCGGTCAGGTTCAGCGTTTCGAGGACCTCCTGATCGCTCAGAGGGGCGATCAGGACGTTTTCTACCTCGACGGGTACCTCGGCATAGGTGGGACGATTGAACGCGTCCACGCCCGTCTGCTGCTTCTCCAGCAGGGTAACAGTACGGCCGGTGATCATTGAGGATCCCTCCTCGCCAGCTCCTGCACAGGGCTGTAAGAGCCGATGGAGTTGCCGATCGTACCGAGGCCGAGCATGGACTTTTCGAGCTTCGACAGATACAGCTCCCCGGTGGCCCCGCCGCTCAGGGTCCAGCTCTGCGAATAGCCCAGCGCGGACATGCTGCCCTGGGTGGCGCCAACAGGAGCGACGCCGCTTGTGCCGTCTCCCAGAGCGCGGATGACCATGCGGCACGACACGAGAGCCTTTACGTCGTCATCAGCGCAGGGGGCGAATGAATCAATCACCACGCCGGCGTCAGCCAGCAGAGCCGCGCATACGGCCTGCTCGTCCTCGCTCAGGACGCGCGTCATTCGCGCCTGCACCTGTCCAACGTTCGCATAGGTCATGTGTTACACCTCACTTTTTGGTGGTTCTCGTCTTTTTGGGCGGGATGGTAGGCGGAGGGGCAAGTTTATGCCCCTTCGCCAGATACTCGTTCAGCCGCGATTCGTGAACCCACATCTCGCCTCCGTTGTCGCGGTTGATGAGCTTTACCATCAGGCCTGCGGGACAGCGCCGGTGAGGAGGTCGAAGCAGTCGGTGTCGGCGCGGAAACCGACCTCGATCTCAGCGCGAACCGCGAACATGTTGTGTTCCCACAGGTTGACCTGGTTGGAGTTGATGGTCAGACCGGTCTGATCAGCAAACCGGATCTGAACGCCCTCAACCGTTCCATACATAGCCTGAGTCCAGTCGCCGGCAACGCCAACGACCGCAGGAGTGCCAGCGCCAGTGCCAACAGGGGCAGCACCAGCCTTGTACATGGCGCGAGAGGAAACGACGGGAGCACCGAGGACACGGGGGATCGCGCCGTCGGCAGCGCTGTTGATGAACAGCGGGCGACCGGTAGAATCAGTAGCGTTGAGCAGGATGCCCTCCGCAGCCGGGGACAGGGCGAAGCCGTTCAGTGCGCCCTTGTGCTCGGCAATGTCGGTGAACGCATTGACGAGGCCCTTATAAGTGGTGTTGCCACCAGCAGCGATCAGAGACTGAGCAGTCGCATTGGCGAAGTTGTCGAAGTTCTCACCCGGCTTGTCGCCAACTCCGAGGACGGTCTGATCGAACTTGTAGGCCAGAGCAGCAGGCAGACGGGCGATGATGGCATCGTACAGGGCGGCGGCATCGCGGCGGAACTCGTCAGAGAACGGCACGATAACGGCCAGCTTGTAAGCCTGCATGACCTTGGTGGACAGGGAAGGGTTGGAAACGGGCTTCGCGCCGGTTTCAGCCACCCACGCAGCTTCGGGGTCACCGGTGATAACCGGGATGGTCAGGCCTCGGCCAGGAAGAGCAATCTGACGGGAGAGGCGCATGATGACGGACTCCTGCTGAGTCTTCTGCATGATTTCCTGCGCGACCTCGGTCGGCAGAGAAATGTTGGAACGATTGGTAGCGATACCAGTAGGCATAGGATTTACCTCCAATTCACAAATTATCTTTCGCCCACTCCGCGAACTTTTCGCGGGTCTTGACGGTGGGCTGGTTGTGTACCTCTCCGCCATCTGGGACGGAGGGATAGCCGGACGATTGAGCAAAAGCGAGGATCGCCTTTGCCTGTTCAGCACAGGCCTCCTCGGTTTCCCCCGTCAGTAACGCAGCAGGGACTTTGTTCTCTCCGGCGACTTTGTCGCGCATCGTTCGGACCGCTTCGGCACGGTCACGCTTGTCCAACTCCTGCTGGAGAGCGGTCACTTTGTTGGTCACTTCCTGCAAAGCGTCATTGCCGCCGCCGCTCTTCATGGCGGTCAGTTCGCTCTGAGCTGTAGCAAGCTGCGTTTTGACATCCTCAAGGTCGCCTTTTGCCTTGTTGATGTCTGCGCCGTTGAGATTCATGATCTTGTTGATCTGCTCATCGGTCGCATCGGGAAAAAGTTCGGTAATGTCTGTGCGTTTCATATAAACCTTTCTCTGCTACGGTTTTTTGACGAGGGTCCCATCCCCTGCAGCTGCGTTTTTTACGCCCCGCCGGGCAAATTTTGATATAAAAAAACGAGCCTCGTCAGACTCGGTTTCTTATCTTGGTTTCTAACTCCTCAACAAGGTCGCTGTCTTTAAAGTGCGTTGCTCTTACCATGAATCCTCGCCATTCATTGACCACAGAACCGCCTATAAGCCAGTCAACATGGTCAACAAGGTTCGGCTTCGCGTTCGTTACCATCTCCCTCCCATAGTGTGTCAGAAAGAACTCATGGAAAACTGAATCGTCACCTTTGTTCGCCCTGATCAGTGGGATGAGATATGTCTGCTTTTGCCCCTCTGTTCTAAACCATTCCGCACACTCCTGTGCAATCTTGTCCGGGATTCTGACGCATTGGAAACTGTTCCACATATCTTCTGCATAAACAGTCCCGCAGATGCTTGTGTCATCTTGGAAGTATGGGGAGCAAAAGCCATAAACAACGCCGTCATATTCGGCTGTGCGCTTTGCAAAATCACGGCACAAAATCACATCGTCTTGGATGTGCCATGTCGCGCCATCTCCGTCCAAGGATTCAAACGCCTGCATACATGATTCAAGACAACCGAGCCGATTTGTGTCATTCCAGACGATGATTGATTTCTTCGCGATTCCCTGCTCAATCATCTGTGGTATTAGAAATTCTTTGACATACCACATTCGCGCTGGGCAGGCGTGGATCATGTATTTCATACATCGATCTCCTCCGCGGCGGAGCTGTTCAGCTCTTTCCGCTTTTCGTATGCACTGCGCTTCTGGGCGTTGATCTCCTCGCGATTCCTGGCGTAAGCCTCCCTGCGCATAGCGTTGATTCTGTCCTTCGGAGATCCATCAGCTGCGCCATAATACATATCGCGGTAAACCTTCGGCTCGTAGCCCTCGACCTCGCTGTCGTCAAAGCGGATGGCGTAGGTGCAGTCGCAGTTTGCATGGATGTGCTCCGCGTGCCCGTTCTTGAGGGCCTTCTTCGACGCCCGCTGCCAGCCGTTCGAGGCAAGGGTAATACAAAACGCGCAGGTGTCGCCGACTGGGATCCAGGCCCACTCCGCGCCATCTCTGAGGGCGTTTTTTATGGTCGTATCGACGCCTGCCATTTTGACCAAACGAGCCACACCTGCGGAGATCATCTCGACGTTTTGTGTGCGCTTCTGGATGCCGAGGACAGTGTTTGCGACGTCGCTATATGTTGCGACATCCGCAGGGATAGCCGCCGGCACAGACACGCCCTGCGCCGCTGCGAGAGCGTCATACATCTGGGCTGCCAGCTCGGACGCCGCTTCGCCGTACTTGACGGCCAGGCCGTAACAATACTCGATCAGAGCATCAGTACCTTCCGGCGTCAGGACGTTGTGGGTTCGCAAATACTGATCCGCCAGGCGCGCGGCCTCTTCATTGATTTTGCGCAGATTCGCGATGTATTTCGACCAGACTTTTCGCGTGATCGTCATTCGATCCCCAGCTCCTCAAGTACCGCCATGCCGCGGACGCGCTGCTCCTGGGCCTTGATTCGACGGATGTCCGCCTGGGAGAAGCCAATCATCTCCAAGAAAGTGTCCGTCGAGGCGAACCCCTCCCGCGCCGACGCGATCTTGATTGCCGCGTCAGCCGTGGCCGCCACGCTGGGCATGGCCGGGTTTTTGAAGTGCGCTACGATATCGCGCTGCTCGTCGGTGAGCTCCTCGATGGTCTTATTGTTGGCGATGGCGAGGGCCATGAGCGCAATCGTGCGCAGGCTGTCGCCGTTGCCGGTGTTGAGCTGCTCGGCCAGGCCCACCAGGGTCTTGGTCTGGGCCTCGATGGCATCGGAGCTGGTGGGGTTGGCATCGTTGACCACGCCGGTGTCGGTGACCGGCAGGCCGGTCGCTGCGGAGAACTGCGTCGCCAGGACCCGGATCATCTGCACATGCGGCTCGATCGAGCCCTGCGGCAGCTGTCCGAAGACCGGATTCTCTCCGGTCTCCGGATTGGTGGTGCTGGCGAGGAGGGAGCCCACATACTGCTTGAACTTCTGATTGATTACGGCGTCGTACTGCTCGTCCGTAACGCCGAGCAGATACTTCTGCGGGCTCGTGGAAAACTCCAGGCCGATCGTCGCGTTTGCGATGGTCCGGACATAGCCCTGGATCAGACGCCGGATCGGCTCTTTGATCCTGGATCTGCCGAAGGGCTTCCCGCTCGTCGCGTTCCAGATCAGCGGCTCCATCAGAGGGCGGCCCATCTTATGGGGATAGCGCGTGGCAACCCAGCCGCGATCCGTGGAGGTAATGACGATCACTGCGTCGTCGGTGTAATAATTGAGGATAGACGGCGTCCAGTTGAGGTCGTCGTTTGTTGGCATGGTGTCGATAATAGCCAGGCCGCAACGGATCCTGCCCTTGTCGCCGTCCCAGAGTGCCGCCGCCGTCTTCGGGCTATGCCAGCGGATCTTGCAGCGTGTCTTCTGGTCTTTTGACAGCGTCGCGAAGGTGCAGCCAAACTTGAGCTCGTCGCGGCTTGACTTACCGTACTCAGCCACGAGATTGTTGGCTTGCACGATCTGATTGAGCTCCTCGACAGGATCACCGTCCACGCCGACAAAGCCGTCGAACATACTGCGGGCAGCCAGGACGTCCACGCACTTGGCGCCCCACGCGCATCCGATCTCCAGCTTGCGCATGCCGTCCGGAATCGCAATCCCGAGATTGACGTCAGCCAGCCGGATCTTTCCCTCGTAGTATCTCTCTTTCAAGCAGTTTCCCGGCCAGCGCAGAGCCATCACGTTGACGAGCTCCCCGAGCCAGTACCGCTCTTTATCAGTCAAGCCGGCGATACTTGCCGGATCAAAGTTAAGAAACATATTTGCCTCCTCACCCTATACGCATTTTGCGCGCAGGATTTCGCTTTGTCGTCTTCGCGCCCCAGAGGGCGAGGGCGCAGGCTTCAATCGGCGCGGAGTTGTCGCCGCCGAAGCCCCAGCCGCCGCTGATTGGCCGCTTGACCGATGTGATCGCGCTGTCTCTCAGCGCCTCCTGGCCTGCATACCATGTCAGTGTGCTTTCGTTCAGAGAGTTGCACAGCAGGCTTGCAGCCGCCACCAGATCGCGCCCGGTTGGCCGGATGACCGAATTCTTCGCCCGCCAGACGCCCACGATCTTGTCGACCAGGACATCGGCGCCGTTGCGACCGTCGATCACGACGCATGCCGCCTGCTGGACACGTTCGCAGAGCCAGTCCGCGAGCCATTGCGTCCCCTGGCCTGTGGGCTTGCGCTGGATCATGGAGATTCTGGCGGGGCCATTCGTGGGGATCACAGCACCGCAGAGGACCACCTCCGCACCATCGGCGGTAAACTTTATGCCGTAGGCGGTTTTGCCTTCCGGCTTTTTCTCCTCGGATCTGCAAGTGTCCCAGGTGGCAACAGGGATCGCTGTGTCCTTTTTCTCCACCAGCGCCGGAGACCACCAGCCGAGCCGCTCACGGGCGAAGCCGTCCCGGCTCATGCTGCGCAGCTCCTCGGCAGTGAAGTCCTCACTCAGTCGGAGACCGAGGGCCGGATTTGTCATGTACCACAGCCCGGTATCGTCGACCTTAATGTCGCCGACGCTCTCAGCTGCGACGCTCCACTCATGCCAGGCGTCGTGCCTCCCGGGATCCGTAGTGCACACCGTGCGCCTCCGGCGGAATACATCTCCGGGGCATCCGGGATAAGGCGGCGTCCCGGTGTATATGATCTGACGCGTGCCGGTAGCACTTGCCGACAGTGTGGCTGTGATGGCCTCCACCTGGTCGTCCGTCAATTCCTGAGCTTCGTCATAAACAACAAGCGAGATCCCGTCAAAGCCTCTTGCGGCCTGTCTGGATCTCGCCGAAAATTCAATTGATCCCCCGTTTTCGAGCTCAATGCACTCTTCTCCGTTGGTGTAGCGGATATTCTTCACGACGCCCATGATTTCCGGGTGCCGTTTATTTGTGAACATGGCCACAAGGCGGCGGAAACTCTTTTTGGAGGTCCGCACCTGATGCGCGGTGTGCAGGATCTTCTCGCCTTTGATTACCATGCCGAAAAATTCCCGCGCTTCGAGGCATACGTTTTTTCCGTTCTGCCTTGGGACCGCCAGGCCCCCGCTCGTCATGGTGTATTTCCCCTGAGCATCGAAGCCCAGCCAGCAGTCAAGCACGGTTTGCTGCCATTGGTCCAATTTGGAGCCGTAGGCCGCCATCAGCTCTGCCGCGTCAACGCCGTCAGTTCCTTCCCTTTTCGGCTCCACCCGGATCCGCGGTTCCTGGGAGCCTCTCATGCTTCCTTCCTTCTCCTGTCCTGGATGAGCCGCAGCACGTTCCCGCGCTCCTGCTTTTCGTCCGTCTCCTCCGGAACCTCCCTCTTGATCCTGTGCAGTCCCTTCGGCGTCAGGCCAAGAGCATCCCGATGTGCCAGGATGTCGCGCCGCTGTGAAATGATAGCCTCATGGAGCTTTGACTTTGCAGGTGACCCTTGCGTTTTCCACTCCTTCTTCATTCTCTGCAGCTCCCGCTCCATATCAGCCAGCATTCGGATCTCAGGGTCGAAAGCCTTTCGATAGATGCCGAGCTCTTCAAGCTGTTCCTTGTAAGTCTGCTCCCTTGTCATGAGACTGCCTCCAAACGCCTATTTCTCGGCTTCCGCGCACGCGTTTCCCACGCGCGGCCCGCTCGCGTTTATTCTAACTTCCGGAGCCTTCCCCGGAATTATTTCTCGGGGGTATTTCGGCGCT
>JAEIGA010001817.1_pt1 | contig 33818 bp, 31 predicted proteins | sample 9270691 | NCBI WGS metagenome assembly JAEIGA01 (sample SAMN17057246, study PRJNA624740) | gut metagenome | biome: biome; isolation source: fecal sample | host: Bos grunniens | place: China: Xizang | collected 2019 | reverse complement strand
TCCTTTTTCAAATACAAGTTGTAAGATTTCGTTATAGTTCCCGCTTTCATAATTTAAAGCAGGAACTTCACAAAGGTATTCCCAATATTTATCACGGATTTCTTCCAAATCACAATTTTTAAGATATTGTTTCATTTTGACTCTTTGCCCCTTCTAAATCCCAGTAATTGATCTATATAACATCTTAGCCTAATATTTGAAAATTTGCTTATTTTCTTTGTTCGTTTTTAGCATTTTAGGGAGAGTAAAAGGAACAAAAAACCTATACTCTCCCACATTTTATGCTATGAAGAAACAGAACAAGGATGAGAATTACAAAAAACTAATTAACTCTGGCTCTAAATGGAAGAAGATTAGAGATGCTAAGATCAAAGCTAATCCAATATGTGAATGTTGTAATAAGGAATTAGCTCAAGAAGTACATCATATTCAACCATTAGAAGACTATATTCATGATCCTGAGACTATGGAACAATTAGCTTATGATCCAGGAAATCTTCAATCCCTTTGTAGATCATGTCACTATTCAATTCATAGGGAGTTAAAGAGACAGAGGTACATGAATAAAGAAGAAAGAAAAGAAAAGAATCAGCAAAGAACCCAGGACTTTCTAGATAGGTTCTTTGGTGAATGATATAGTTATTAATACAAAATTACAAATGCTAATATGAACTTTTTATCAGTTATTAATTTGCCGAAAGAGGTAAAAAAGGTAGTTAAGTATCTACAGGAGTTGCTAGAAGAAAAAGGATTGTATGATACTTCATTAGATCTACAAGTTATGAATGTAGCTTGTCAGATTGTACAATATAACAAAATTATAACAGACTTCTTAGGATCGACTTCTATAGTAATGAATCCTGTACAGAGAACAAATGGAGCTGAAGCAGCTAAAAAGAATCCTCTCTTAGCTGACTCTGTTAATCTATCAAATTCTATCAGACAAAATCTTAAAGCAATTGGACTAACATTAGGAGATAAGGCTAGTGGAATGACTAAGAATAATCCATTAGGATCACTTATCAATAAACTTAATGAGATTGATAAAGAAGAAGAGGATAACGAATAATACAGAAAACAAATACATAATCGATTATGCAAAAAATATACTCAAAAGATGATCTCTTGTTTGATATAGAGATTTATGATGATGATACTTGTTATGATTTAATTAACTGGGATCTAGTTAAAGAGTTTACAGTTAAAATTTGGACTACAGATGAAAGTGTAGCTTTAACTTATACACTACCTGACCTCATTTCTTACCGTCTTCCAATTCCTTCTACTGAATTATCTAAGCTTCAGACAGGAATTCTTAAAGCATCTTATTCGGTAGGTGTTGAATCTTTATACTTTTCAGATGGAACTTATAATAGATCTGGAGAAATTAATACTAATCTTTACTTAATCAATGAGGAGGCTTAATAATGAAAGTAGTTCTTAAATTAAATAATAAATTATCAGTAGGTATTGCTCCAGGTACATCTAGTAAAGGTTTATGGGGAGCGATTCAAGGTGAGATCGAAAATCAAAAGGATCTTATTGAATATGTAGATGGTAAGATTGCAGAAGTTGATCATACTGCTTTTGTAACTAAGGAAGAATTAGAAGGTAAAGGATATATTACTTCAATTCCTGAAGAATATATTACTGAATCTGAATTAGATGCTAAGGAATATTTGACAGAGCATCAAGATCTAACTCATCTTGCTACTAAAGAAGAATTATCTGGTTATCAGGTTAAAGGAGATTATCTTACTTCTATTCCTGATGAATATGCAAAGAAATCAGATATTCCAGATACTTCAGGTTTTATTACTGAGATCCCAGAAGAATACATTACTGAAACTGAATTAAATGCTAAGGGTTATGCAACATTAGCAGAATTGAATGAAGCATTAGGTGATGTTAATGCAGTATTAGATGAAATTATAGGAGAAGAAACAGTATGAATTTAGCAGATAAATTAAGAAAAGTACTGGAAATTAAGAACAATATTAAAGCAGCATTAGAGGAAAAAGGTATCGAAGTAAGTAATGATTTCTCTAGTTTTGCTGATAATATTGCTAATATTTCAGGTGGAGGTGAACCAGAGATTCCTAGCATTCCAGAACCTCCTGTAATTGGGTTCCCAGAATTCCCAAAATATGAGGATGTATATGCTGAAGCGTTAGCTTCTATTCCAGAACAAGAACCCTGGGTACAGCCTGAAGATTGGATAGATCTTAGAACAGTTTTAGCAGAAAATGTTATTGAAGGTTATCCTTATCGTATTGCTATGATGGTTAAGGATAGAACTAGCACTTCTTTCCCTTTTGATTATGAAAATAGAGATACTCTTAATGCAAAATACATAAAAACTTCAGACGGAACTATTTATGAGGGTAATAGTGTTTTTAACTATACAACTCATACATGGGCAGGAGAAGCAACAAATGGTTATAGATGGGTTATCTATTATTTCGATAAAGAAAGTATCAGCCTACCTGGTTTAGCTACAGAAACTGTACATGTTATATTTGACGGAATATCTGTCAATTTTTATAGTTCTTACGGGTATAATAATGGAAGTGGTTTTGTAGTAACAAATACTACTAAAAATTTAAACTCAAAACACCTAGTAGCTGTAGAAAGTATTAATGGTGGTAATATATATTCATATTATTACGCATCAAGATTTACTCAGTATTATTACAGTTGTTTTACTGACTCTTTTGAATTAGTTTATATTGGAGATGGAGTTATATATGAAGCAAAAACATCTTTAAAAGAACTATTCAAAAATTGTTACTCATTGAAATATATTCCTAAATTAGGCTCTGGTTTTGTCGATAATTATGCTAGTTATCTATTCTGTAATTGTAGATCCCTTACCCATATTCCTGAAATAGGTAAGTCCTTTACAGAAGGACAATATATGTTTAAAAATTGTACTTCATTGGTTACTATTCCTTTAATCGATACTAGTAATTGTACTTATTTCAATTACATGTTTGAAGGTTGTACTTCATTAATTACAATTCCACAAATAGTTACAAGCAAGGGGACTGGTTTTTCTGGTATGTTTAAGAATTGTATTTCATTAATTACAATTCCACAAATAGATACAAGCAAGGGAACTAGTCTTCAATATACTTTCAATGGTTGTACTTCCTTAACTACTATTCCATTAATCGATACTAGTGCAGTTACTGATTTTCAATATACTTTCAATGGTTGTACTTCATTAGTTACTATTCCTTTAATCGATACTAGTAAAGGTACTTATTTCAATTACATGTTTCAGAATTGCTCTTCATTAATTGCAATTCCAGACATTGATACATCTAGTGCTAACACTTATGATTATATGTTTTCAGGTGCTAAATCATTGCTAGTTATTCCTAATTTAAATTTTAGTAACTATGCACCTACTTATGGATTTAATGGTATATTTAGGGATTGTTCTTCTATAGAATATATTCCTCAATTAAATTTACCTTTATATACAGGTGAAATTAAGTTTGAAGGTTGTGATAATCTGAAGTCTATTATTGGTATCAATGCTCCACTCGCAACAAAAGTAGCTCTTACAAATAATAAAATTAGTTATATTGGGAGACTGGAATGTCCTAAATGTACTGACTATGATTTTCCAGGAAGTTCATTAAAGTACATTGAGTTTATTGATACTAGATCTGTAACTAATTTTAGTTACTTCTTTGCTAATCATAGTAATTTAAGAACAATTCCAGAAATTGATACTAGTAATGGTACTACTTTTGATTACATGTTTAATGGTTGCTCTTCCTTAACTACTATTCCATTAATTGATACAAGCAAGGGAACTAGTTTTCAATACATGTTTAGTAGTACTTCTTCCTTAACTACTATTCCATTAATTGATACTAGTAATTGTACGAACTTTAATTACATGTTCTATAATGCTTCTTCCTTAACTACTATTCCATTAATCGATACTAGTAATGGTGCGACATTTAGATATATGTTTAATGGTTGCTCTTCATTAACTACTATACCTCTAATAGATACATCAAAGGGAACTGAATTCTATTATATGTTCTATAATGCTTCTTCCTTAACTACTATTCCATTAATTGATACTAGTAATGGTACTGGAAATTATGGATTTGATTATATGTTTTGTGGTTGTAGTTCTTTGAAGTCAATCCCTAAATTAAATATATCAAAAGCAACAAAATTTAATCAAATATTTAGTAAATGTAGTTCTTTAGAATCGGTTCCTGATTTAGATTTTACAAATGTAGTTCAGACTAATTACCTATTTGAAAGATGTTATAATCTTAAGAAAGCACCTTCCTTTAATGCTCCTAACGCAACATCATTTAATTCTATGTTAGATTATACATCAGTAAAAGAAATAGGTGATATAATAGTTCCGAAAGCTAATCCTGTGTCTTTTGGTAGCAATTTTAAAAGAGATTATGTTAGTAAGATAGGTGTTATAGATATTTCTTCTTGTACTAGTACCTTTACTATACCAGGTAATCCAGATCTTATAAAGGATCTTAAATTTATAGGTACAGTAAAAACAGGTTTAACATTTTCTAATAGTTCTACTACTATTCAAGTCGAAAATCTTGAAATAGAGTCTATAGATTATGCTCTAGACTTTAAATATTGGGGATACTTGACAAAACAATCACTTCTTAATATCCTTAATGCATTAGTAGAACAACCAGAAGGAACAACAAAAACACTAACTCTGAATAGAAATTATCATATTTCTAAATTAACTGATGAAGAAAAGGCTATTGCAATAAACAAAGGATGGACTATTTCAGAATCAAATACTGATATAAATTAATCTAATACAATGAAAATAGATACAATAAATAAAATGATCATCCTCACACCTGAGGATGATCATACATTAACCCAGTCAGCACCAGTAGATCTTCAGGATAGAATTTTTTCTAAGAAATTGTACTTAGGAAAGTACGATAAGCCTGAAAATTACACAGAAATTACTGATTCTGAAGCTGAAAACCTTATTAAAGAGTTAGAACAGCTTAGAATTGCTGAAGAAAACCCAGAAAAACAAGAGGAATAAATACAGATTCCTTTTAAGAGAACAAGCAAAGAAAATACAAATACAGATGAATAAGAGTGAAGTTATTGCTAAGATTCCTGAATACTTAGAAATACTAGACTCTAGAGCATCTATTACAGATTCTGTCGATTCACGACTAACAAGTTATGTATATCATGTTTTAGAGAATCCTGATCTTCATGCTAAATATGAGATCTTAGGAGTATTTAGATTCATTAATTTCTTAGGTAAGTATGAACTGAAGACAAAGAAGATCAAGAAGTATATAGCTTTTTATGAGTCTTTGAAGTTCCCTAGTGCTAAAGGGATGCAAAGTTTTAAGCTAACTCCTATACAGGTCTTTCAGTTTACAAATATCTTAGGATTTTATTCAGGTAATTCAAGAATTTGCAGAGAAGCATTGCTATTCGTTCCTAGAAAGTATTCTAAAACTACTTCTGTCGGATCATTAGCGATATTTGATTTATTATTTGGAGATTCTGATGCACAAGCTTATGTAGCTTCTAATTCATTCAGTCAGTCTAAGATATGTTTTGATATTATAAAGAACTCACTGAAAGAGTTAGATCCAGGTTTTCAGAATTTCAGACTAAACAGAGATATTATATACACAAAAATTCCTGGTCGGACTAGTTTTATCCGATGTCTAGCATCTTCAGCAGATAAGTTAGATGGTTTGAATGCATCTATGGTTATACTAGATGAGTATTCTCAGGCTGAATCAGCTGCATTAAAGAATGTACTTACTAGCTCTATGGGTGTTAGAAAGAATCCTTTAGTAGTTACTATTACTACAGCATCTACTAAGCTAGATACACCTTTTACAGCAATGCTTAATAATTATAAGAAGATCCTGGAAGGTGAACTAGAGAATGATTCAATCTTTGCATCAATATTTGAACCTGATGAAGATGATGATCCAGGAGATGAATTGACTTGGCAAAAAGTACAGCCTCATTTAGGTATAACAGTATCTAAGGAGTTCTATAAGGCAGAATTTCAGAAGACTTTAATCTCAGCGGATGATAAAACAGAGTTTATGTGTAAGCTCTTAAATGTCTTCTCAGTACCATTAGATAAAGTCTGGATAGATCCACACATCATAGAAAGAAATTTAGGAGAGTTTGACTTAACTAAATTAGCTGCTAGACCTCAGTGTATGGTAAGTGTGGACTTATCAGTAAAAGATGACTTCTCCTGTGTTTGTTATGCGTTATATGATTCTATTAACAAAAGATTTGTATTTAAGAATGAATACTACATTCCTAAGAATACAGTAGAGAATCATCATAATTCTGAAATGTATAAGAACCTAGTTAATTCAGGTCACTTAAAAATATGTGGAACTGATGTAATAGATTATAATCAGATTTCTAATGATATTATTGCTAACTCCAGGTATGTGAATATTCTACAACTGGGTTATGACTCCTATAAATCTAGAGAGTTAATTAATATCCTTAGAGCTGCTGGTCTAAAATCATGTGTTCCATATTCACAGACATACGCAAATTTTACCTCACCTATTGAAAGTTTTGAAGCAGCTGTATATCAAGACAGATTAAAGTTTGATTCTAATCCATTGAACTTATACTGTATCAAGAACTGTATCATAGATGAAGATAGAATGTGCAATAAGAAGCCTATCAAGAAAACACATAATTTAAAGATTGATGGAGCTATATGCATACTCATGTGCTTAGGTATGTTTAATAATTACAAAAGATAATACAACTATATGGGATTCTTTGATAAATTGTTTTTCCCATTTAAGAAGCAGACTAGAGAAAGTTCAGTTAGGGTTAACTATGTAAATTCTACTGGTAGATCTAGATATACTACTATTAACACACAGGAGAAAGCTTTAGAAAATTCTGTTGTTTATAGAGCTATCTCTATTCTAACTGACTCTGTAGCTTCTATTCCATTGGGAATTTACAGAAAAACTAAACAAGGATATTGGGAAGAAGATATTCAAAATCCCCTATATAATATCCTAACAAGAAAGAGCAATTCCAGACTTACTATCTATGAATTACTTGAAGGAATAGTAATGCAGATGGTGATGTATGGTAATGCTTACATTTACATTAAGCGAGATACTAGTACTGACATTAAAGAGTTGATCCTACTTTATCCAGGAACAGTTTATCATGATGTTATTAAGAATATGTATCGAGTAACTGATACTTATAATAACATTAATGGTTTATTCAACTCTTCTCAGATCATTAGAATTTCTCATAAATCCTTAGAAACTATTACTGGTAAGCCTGTAACAGATTTCTCAGGTAGAACACTAGCTTTAGCTCATGCTTGTGATTCTGAATCTCTCACTACTCTTAATAATGGAGGTAGATTTAAGGGAATTATCACTTCTGACTCAGCTTTATCTGGATTTAGTTCAGCTATTGATAGTCAAGTAGAGACCATTAGAGATAACTTGCAAAATGAAATTGATTCAGGTAAGGATATTCTTACACTTCAATCTGGATCTAACTTTATTCCTATTTCTCAGACTTCTAGAGACCTACAGATTACAGATAACAAGCAATTCTCATTATCAGACTTAGCTAGATACTTTGGAGTTTCTTTAAGTAAGTTGCAGATTACTTTTGCTGGTAATTATGCAGCATCATTACAGGAACAAATCTCTTTCTACCAGGACACACTTAATCCGATCTTAGTGAAGATTGAGAAAGCATTAAATTCATATCTCATTCCAGATTCTATTGCTACAAAATATAAGATCGAATTTGATAGAACTACTTTGAGTTACTATAAAGAGATTCTTGGTAACTATGAAAAACAGATGCAGCTTGGTATTTCTTCAGTTAATGATATTAGAAAATCATTCAATAAAGCACCTGTAGAAAATGGTGATAAGACAGTAATCTCTACTAATCTCCAATACATAGATAATCCTAAAGTAGAAGCTCCAGAAATTAATAACAATACAAATACAGATACAAAATGATGGAAATAAGAACTACTCCTGAATTTTCTACTGTAACAGAGAATAAGCTAGAAGGTTATGCTATTGTATTCAATAGAACTTCTAATGTCCTCTATGATAAGATTAGTAGAAAGTTCTTTACTGAGACTATTCTTCCAGAAGCTGTAGACTATGATGTAATTTCTAGATCGGATATTTTAATGTTGATCAATCACAACAAGGAGAGAATGCTGGCTAGATCTAGATTCGGTGAAGGTTCGCTGAAACTGGAAATTGATGATCTTGGAGTTAGATTCTCATTCGACATTCCTAAAACTTCGGATGGAGATTATATCAGAGAGATGGTTATGAGAGGTGACTTTTCAGGATGCTCATTTGCATTTACTGATGAAGATGTAGAACTCTCTTATGATAAAGATAACCATTGTGCTCACAGAACTGTGAAGAAGATTAAACAGCTTTATGACACTTCTATCGTAATAAATCCAGCTTACTCAGCTACAGAGGTAGCTATTAGACAAGTAGAGGATTTAGTAGAAACTGAAGAAAGACAGGTAACAGAAGAACCTACTTTAGAAGTAGTAGAAGATACTGCCTGGAAAGAAGAGCTAGACAAATACAAATACAGACTAAATAATTTGTAATGGAAAAGATTATATCAAGAATTGCGGAAATTAAAGAAGAACTCCGTGAATTGATAGATAATGCAGAGATTCAGAAAAGATCTTTGGATGAAGCAGAGTCTGCTTTATTTACAGAAAGAGAACAAGAAATCTTTGATCTATCGCAAGAGCTTGCTCAACGACAAGCTGAAGTTATCGTTGAACCACAAAATACAAACAATTTAAAACAGACAAATAAGATGAATTTCAAGGAAACTTTGGCTTCAGCTATGCAAGCTGTAGCTAACAATCGCAGTACAGAAGAATTTGCAAATGTTGCTGGTAACACAATTGCATTGCGTGAAGACACTACTTCAGCTGAAGCAGCTGGTATTATTGGTGAATATCCTACAGAACTTATTGAACCGTTGCAAGCTGCTTTGTTGGTTGATAAGTTGGGTATTAAGGTTATCACAACTCCAAAGGCTGTAGTAATGCCTAGTGTATCAAATGTAGAAGCTACTATCGAAGGTGAAACTACTGCTTTGGTAGGTAAGAAATTGGCTTTCACTAAGACTAAAGTAGCTCCATTCCGTGTAGGCTTGTCATTGCCTTTCTCTAATACTGCTATTAAGGAAGCAGATATTAACCTTGTGTCTTATGCTATTAATTTGGCAGCTAAGGCTGAAGCACAGGTTATCAATAAGGTAATGTTCGCTAATGCTGCTGTTAATGGTCAAAAAGGTGCTTTCGTAAGTGCTGCTGCTACTACTGGTGAAGCTAACTATAAGAATATCGTAGCATTGGCTGGTACAGTTAAGAAGGCTAATGTTATCATCGATGAAACTGCTGCTTATGTTATCTCTCCTGAAATGGAAGCTCAATTGATGGCAACTCCAGTAGATGCTGGATCTGGTCGTATGATCTTGGAAAATGGTATGATCGCTGGTTATCCAGTATTGGTATCTAGTGCAGTAGAAGGTTATATTGGCTTTGGTGTGTTCTCTAATTTCTTGATTCAGAAAGTAGGTACTGCTGATATGGTAGTAGATAACCTCTCTCGCTCTAAAGAAAATATTACTGAAGTTAATTTCAATGATAATGTTGCTTTGCAAGTTATCCGTCAGGAAGCTTTCGCTAAGTTGACTGTAGCATAATACAATAATATACAATGTTCGTAACAGTAGAAGATATAAAACGATTCTTGTATATAGACTTCGAAGCTGATGATCTTCTATTGGCAGAATTAATAGAAGCAGCAGAAGATTCTATATCTCGACATATCGGTAGAAGATTGAATGAATTGGTTAGATGCGACGGTACTCTTCCTGGATCTTTACTACAAGCTATTAAGATCATGGTTGCTAATATGTATGCATCCAGAGAATCTGTAGCTTTTGGTGGTAATCCAGTTAAGATACCTTACTCATTTGAATATTTGCTACAGCCTTTCAAGAATTATAAAAGAAATTAATGTATGAGAGCTGGTTTACTTGCAAGAGAATTCATATCAATCTATAGATATGAGACTATACAATCTACTAGTGGAGAAATTACTAAAGAGAAAAGTCTGATCAAGAATACTAGAGCTTATGTTATCAAGAATACTCTGAATACGACTAATACAGAACAGGCTAAGGAGTTATTTGATCAACCTAAACTAGTATTCCAGATCAGGTTTATTCCAGGTATTACAGATCAGGATATTATTGAATATAAAGAAACTGACTACAAGATAACACATGTTGAAGAAAATATCTGGGATAGAACTCTTAAGATCTCTGCTGTAAAAATTAATAAATAATGAGGTTAAGGTGTGATATTCATAATCTAGAAGTAGTTCAAGAGGCTCTTAGTGAATTAAAGAATACCAGAGAATCCAGAAAAGAAGTAAAAGAAGGTCTTAAAAAGGCTGGTAGATTGCTTATAAAGGGTGGTAAGGATAGACTAAAAGCTAGAATGTTGATGCCTAGAAAAGATAGAACTGGTAACTTACTCAGAAGCTTTAAACACAGAATCAAGAAAAAGAATGCTGGTGTATTGGTTGGCTTCAGAAGAGGTAAGAATGGTGGGAATCATTCCTGGTTAGTTTCAGAAGGAACTAATCCTAGAAAGACTAGCAGAGGCTATAATCGTGGATGGGTTCGACCTAATAACTTTTGGTCTGACACCAGGAATCAAGATTCTCCAAAAGCTATGAATATCATTATGGATCACATAGAACAAGCTATAGAATCAATTAAACGAAGACAGTAATGATTCAATCTAGAAAAATAGATACTAAGTTTTTCGTTTGCACTGAACTGAGAAAGATTCTTTTAGAAGATCCTGTTATTTCAGATCTAGTAGGAACTAAGATTTATCCTATTATAGCTCCAGAGGGAACTATAGGAGATTACATAGTTTATGTGAGGGATGAATACAGTATCTCTAGAACTAAGCAAGGAATATATGAGCAAAAATGTATCGTATTTATTACATGTGTTTCTGATAAATATGATACTTCTCAGAAAATTGCTGATGCTGTCTTTAATTGTTTAGATGGTAAGCGAAATCTCACTACAGAAAACTTAGTAATAAACAATATTGAGATGATAGATTCTACTGAAGACTATACAGGAGATGTATATATTCAGACATTAGAATTTAGCATAAAATAATTAATAACAATACAAATACAAAATATAAACGATGGCTAATTATCAAACTGAAGCATCAAGAGAAAATCTTATTCTCGGTGATGAACTTTTCGTATATGCAATGGTAGGAGAAGATTGGATTCCAGTAGGCTTCTCTACTTCTTGTTCTTTGAACTTGACTGCTGACTCAATTGATACTTCTAACAAGTTCTCAGGAGTATGGACTTCTGTACTTCCTGGTAAGATCTCTTGGAGTATTTCAACTGAATCTTTGATGTCTTATGCTGAAACTGGTTACGGTTACTTCTTTGAAAAATTGACTAACCGTGAAGCTTTTGAATTGCGTTTCGGTCAGGTTAAGTCTGCTGAAGGTCAAGACTTTGACTTGAATGAAGCTAAGACTTACTACAAAGGTCGTGCATACTGTACTAACTGCTCTTTGACCGCAGATAATGGTGGTGTTGCTACTATGTCTATCGAATTCCAGGGTGAAGGTAAATTGGAAAAGGTAGAAGCTGGAGCTTAATTTAGTATAGCATCTTCCATATAAAAATTGCGTTAGTAGATAAACTGTTTTTAATATTTCAAAGAAGAGGCTGGATTATCCAGTCTCTTCGCTTTTTTTCTCCTGATCTTTCTCATTTTATTCTATTAATGCCTTGTATTTGAAGCTTTAAAATGCTACAAAATATGAAACGACTAGACTATAAATTCAAATTAAACATTAGATCAATAGTACTATATGAAAGACTAACTGGAGAATCCTTTTCTTTATTTAGAGCTGATGTAGAAAGAGTGATTCCTTTGCTATACTGTATCATTGCTGGTAATAATGATATTTCATTCTCTTACCAGGATGCAGTTGAATATCTGTTTACTGATGAAGAATTCATGAAAGATCTATCAAAGAAACTGGAAGATTCTCTTAAGTATCAGTCTCAGTTTACTAATGTAACATCTTATAAAGATGATATAGATGATCAAGTAGTTAATGAAAAGAAGGAAGATACTGGTGATCCAGAAAAACCAGTATTTATATCTCAGCTAATTCCGATCTTAGTATCTGATTGTGGACTCTCTATAGAGTATGTAATGAATGAGATGCATTATACAGAAATAGATAGTTTTATTCATTATAAAGATGAGAAATATAAGTCAAGGATGGAAGAGGAAAGACTATTTACCTATCTAACTATGCTACCTCATATAGACAGTAAGAAGTGTAAAATAGAAACGATACTACCTTTTTCCTGGGAGAAAGAGAAGAAGAAAAAAGAAGGTCTTAAGACCATAGAGAGAGATAGAGCAAAATTTGAAGAGTTTATGAATTCAGGTGCTCTTAAAATTGATAACAATAAAAATACAGATACATAATGAGTAAGAAACTTGATTTTAGTATTTCCCTTAAACTGTTGAATGAGAATTTCAAAAAGGGAATTAATAATGTAAAAAACCAACTTAATAATCTTAAAGGTTGGATTGCAAGTGCTTTTGCTGTAGGAAGTATATTAGACTTTACTAAATCTATAGCATCTGTTGGATCTGCTTTCCAGGATCAGATGGCTCGTGTAAAAGCTGTTTCTGGTGCTACTAAGAAAGAGTTTGAAGAGATGCGTAAAGAAGCAGAAAAACTAGGAGCTACTACTAGATACTCTGCAACACAAGCAGCTGAAGCATTAGAGAACCTGGTTAGAAATGGTTTGAGTGCAAAGGATGCTACTAAATCTCTTGCAAAGGTTCTTGAATTAGCTGGTTCACAAGCTATCGACTTAGCACAAGCTGCTGATATTGCTACAGCAGTAATGAATGGTTTTGGTAAGAGTGTAGAAGATCTAGGTAGAGTAAATGATATTCTTGCTTCTACTACTGCAAACTCTGCTACTAATGTTACCGATCTTGCTGAAGCATTAAAGAATGTTGCACCTATTGCAAATCTCTTAGGTGCTAGCATGGAGGAAGTTTGTGCTGCTATTGGTACTTTGGCTGATGTAGGTATTAAAGGATCTCAGGCTGGTAATGCATTAAGAGGTATCTTAAACAGACTTATTAAGCCAACAAAACAAGGACAGGAAGCATTATCTAAGTACGGTCTTTCTATTTCAGAAGCAGAAATTAAAGCAAATGGATTAACTGCTACTTTAGAAAAACTTTCTCAGGTTAATATGAGTCTTGCAGATCAGAAAGCTTTGTTCGGTGAAGAGTATGGTTCTACTGGTGCTGCTTTATTGAGTAACCTTCCAAAATATACTTCTAAAAAGACTACTATAGAAGGTTCTAGTGGTGAAGCTGGTAGACAGTTTAAGGAAGGACAAGGTGAATTTAAAACTGCTATAGATTCTTTAAAATCTACATGGGAGTCTTTCTTAAATGGTATATTCAGTAAGACTAGTGGTATTTTCACTGGTATAGTTGATGGTGCTAGATCCGTAGTAGAAGAATTAAAGAAATGGTCTACTTGGGCTGCTGCTAGTTTTGCTGCTGTTGCTATTGCTATTACTAGAAAGTATAGAGAAATTGATGCTATTGCACAACAAAACATACGAACTGGAGGTGCAGATATAAATTTTAAAGGACATAGAAAATTATTTGCTTATGAGGCAGCAAAGGCTAGAAATAATCCCAACAAAGGAAACAATGATACTAGTGAATTTACTACCCAGGCAGTAAATAAACTAAAAAGTAGATATGAAGAGCTAAAAAAAGTACTTACTGATCTAGAAAAAATAGATAAAAGAAGAGCTGTAGCTTTTAGGGGTAGTGTTGAAGATGCTGAAGCTTTTACTAAATCTTTTGAAAGAGCCCATGAATTAGCTAAAAGAGGAGCTGAAGCTAATATTGATAAAGGGTTATTAAATATTTGGGAACGAGTACTTGCTACTGAAACATCTAGTGAAGAACTTAAAGAACAAGCCAGAAATAATATCTCCGAAATTAATAAAAGACTAGTATATCAAAAAACTATTGAAGATGAGTTGAGATATATAGAAGCAGAAATAAGCAAGGAGAGACAGGTTCAGTTAGATCTTCAAAAGAAACTTAATAAAAGTGCTAATATAAATCTTGATGCTGATAAATATAAGAAGGACTTTCAAGAAGAGATCACAAAAGATATAGAAAATCAATCTAAAGAACTAGAAAAACAGAATTCTGTTATTACAAAAATTGGAGCTAGTTTTAAGAGTTTTTGGAAAGGTGTAGCTAGTTTTTTTAAATCTGCTTATGATTTTTTAGGTGGTTTCTGGGGTATTGTGTTTTCTTTAGCTGGTTTAGCTGTTAAATTTTGGAGTGACTATAAAAACGAGCAGAATAAAGTCTTCAAAGAATTAAAGAAAGAGCAAAAGGATATTATGAACCAATATTCAGCAATGGAGACACAAGTTATGTCTCTTATTGGGGTAATGGAGAAGAGCAGTAAGGAATCGGCTGCATGGAAAGCAGCTAGAGACAAGTTAACTTCAGGGTATCCAGAACTATTCAAAAATATGAATCTAGAACAGATTTATTTAAAAGAAAATAGTGAAGAATATGGTAAGCTGAAGGAAAAAATTAAAGGAGTTATTAAGGAACAGCGAGAGTATATGCTTAATGAGCATAAAAGAGCTGCTGTAGAAAAACTTCAAGCTGACTATCAAGAAAAGACAGAAGGACTATATGAAGAGTTGGCTGATCTCTTTACTGGAGCTACTAGTGATGGTAATACATTAACTAAAGAAGCTGCTCAGATTGTAGCTGGTGATATTCGTAATATGATAACTTCAATGCTATCAAAGGGTTCTTCAAAAGATTCTATTATAGCTGCACTTACAGAAGTATTTGACAAGTGGGGAGTCGCTAAGACAAAAACGAGAAGATATTCATCTAAAGAGGATGGTACTACTGTAGAGACTTATGATAAAGTAAAAGATATAGCTACTCAATTCTATAATAAGTATCAGAGATACGGAGAATCTATTGAATCTATTGGTAAACTTGAAGTAAAAAATCCTGATAAAAAAATTACTGAAAAAATTAACGAATTAGTAAATACTGCTTTAGAATACTTTGATTTTGAAAGTAAGGAAATTACTAAGACTGGTAAGGCTAAGAATCAATCTGATGAAGAAATAAGTTCAGAAATCGATAACCTCAGACAAAGAGTTTTAGATTCATTGGTAGAGGATCTTAAAGGTATTTCTACTTTAGTTGACGGTAAGAGTGCTTTAGATTATGCTAAAGAAAATAAACTCTATGATAAACTTCTTCCTGGATCTACTACTAAAGGTGGTTCAGGTGGTGGAGGTGGTTTAGATAAAGACCAAACACCTAAGCAGCTTTACGAAGAAACAAAAGCTTATATCGAGCATTTAAGAGAATCTGGTATTATCGATGAGAATGAAAGAAGAAAGAGATTACTTTCTGCATTAGATGCTTATATCAGTGCTATCGAAAATGAAAGAAATAAGGATGAAGAATCTATCAATACTTTAAGAGAGCTAGTAAGACAGAGAAAGAGTCTTAATGATAAGATTGAAGCTTCAGCACAGGCTGAAGAAGATATGAGAAAGATCAATGAAGAACTAGCTGAAAAGAGAAAGCAAGATCTAGAAGATGATAAGGAAAGAGCCAAAGATGCAGCATACATTAAAGATCAAATGAATGCTGCTGGAAGTGGTTATAAAATTAATAAATGGGATAAGTTCAATGCTAATAGTGACCTGGAGCATTCTCTAGTTACCCAACAAAGATTATTAGAAAGATTTGGTACTTATTCTCAGGATCTTCAAAATATTGCTGGAGATAAGGATGAAGTTAAGCAAAGACTTAAGGATCTTGAAGGACTTAAAGGTGAAGGAGTTGAAGAATTAAGAAAGCAATTAGAGAAATTAATCGAAAGCTTAGAGAATGCTGATAAAGCAGTAGAAAACTTAGATGATAGTATTCAACTTAGAAAAGCTAGAAAAGAATTAAAGGATCTAAAATTTGAAGAAATCTTCAATAATCCTAAAAAGCTAGAGGAAACTTTCAGTTTACTAAACTCTATTGAGGGTATAGTAGAGAGATTTGAAAGTAGCTGGAAAGATATGGATAATTGGGAAAGATTCCTTCTTGTTGGAGATGCAATATTTGAATCTATCAATACAGTTAAGTCTTATCTCGATGCGTTAAAGTCTCTTGATGAGTGGTTTACTGTTCTTGCAAATAAGAAACTGGCATTAGCTGCTATTGAAGAAAGTACTAAGAATTCTGAAGCTGTTGCTGCACAAACTACTGCTGCTGCTGTTGTAGCTGCTGAAACAGAAAAGACTACTGCTATTACAGGTGCTATTGCTACACAAAGTGCTGCTGTGCTAGCTGCTAAGGCTGCTCAGACAAAAGCCGCTACTATTGCGATGGCTGCTGAATCTACAGCTGCTTATGCTGCTATTCCTTTTGCTGGTGTTGGTTTTGCTGCTGCACAAATTGCAGAAATGGAAGCATTGATAGCAGCAGCTGCTGCTCTTCCAGCATTTGCTGAAGGTGGTATTGTTGGTGGATCTAAGTATATTGGTGATCAGAACTTAGCTAGAGTTAACTCTGGTGAAATGATCATTAACGGTTCTCAACAAAGAAAACTCTGGGATGCTATTAGTAATAATAGATTAGGTGGAAATACACTTTCTGGTGATGTAGAATTCAAGATTTCTGGTCAGGTTCTTAGAGGAGTCTTAAACAATCACGACAAAAAAATAAGTAAAATTAAATGATGATTTATGTACAAGCTGAAATATTATACCTCATTTAAAGATATAAATGAGAATACTATTAAGGTTGAAGTATATATCAAAACTACAAATACAGTAACAGCTGAGGAATTAAAAACCTCAGCTGAAGCTGTTACTATACAATATAGCTGTGATGATATATTTCAACCATTGAAGCAATCTGGAGCTTCTATTAATTTTATTGTTTCAAAGGTACTTACTGATCTATATACAGGAGTACTAGTAAATATTAGAGTTCAGATCTACAAGAATGGAGAATTATTCTGGGTAGGTTATCAGACTCCTAATATGTATTCTCAACCCTATAATGATGAATACGAAGAATTAACTATAGAATGTGTTGATACATTATCTATAGCTGAAAATATAAAGTACAAGTATCTTACAGGTATTAATAAAGTAAGTACTTTCTATGATATTATTAGTAATATACTTAATCAATGTGATGCAGAGGTATTAATACCTAATCTCTATATTCATAACTCTTTCAGTTATGATTCTACTTTTGATGTTATAAAGAGATTATCTATTCAGGAAAGAAATTTCTATGATGAAGAAGATGAACCTCAGAATGTACAGGAAATTCTCAGTGACATTTTGAGATATATGGGAATGACTTTAGTACAGTATAAAGATTCATACTATGCTATTGATTTCAATTCTCTTAAATACGGAAACTATTCATTCACTAAATATAATAGAACTACTGGTATATCAGAACCTGTAACATTAAGTATTCCTAACAGAGACTTAATGAGTATTGGTATAGGTAGAAAAAATGGTAGTATTTCTCTTGGTGATGTATACAACAAGATTAATATAGTTGCTAATACTAATACTATGGATTCTGTCATTCCTGATGCAGTGGAGGATGAAGAAGATATTATAAACCAGAATGCAGATCCTAATAAGATCTGGGAAAGTACAGAGATTATTGATGATGACTGGAATAACAGTAAGGATGAAAAGAAAACTTATACTGTCTTAAACGGTTATTTCAAATCAAAAGCTAACTGGTATTATAATATTCCCAGTGGATATAAGAGTGAAAGTATTCTAGATGGTCGTGAAACTTATCTAGAAGTTACTAATGATAACATAAATAAGATAGATTACGGTGTATTTTGGCAGAAATATACAGATTACTTATCTGAAGAAGAACCTAGCTCATTATCCTGGAACTCTTGTTTAACTGTAGTAATGGATAGCGGTAACTATTTTGATAACTATCAGATTAAATGGTTTGAGTTAATGAATAGACCTACATTAATGCTTAAGGGAGGATATATGATCATAGATATGTCCTGGAGAATGAGTATCTACAATAAAGCTAATGAGATATTCAAATCCTGGGCAAGAAATGACTATGATAAAAAGTGGGAAATGGAAGTATTTACTAATTCTTCTTATGGAACAGGATTTGAAGATACTAGAATCCCATGTCACTTAGATATTGGAGGTTACTACTTTGATGGTGATGAATGGGTAAGCTATGAAACTTACAATGCAAAAGTAGCTAGAGGTTATTATAAAACTGTTGGTGGTCCTACTGAAGGTTGGGATGGTGCTATGTGGTATAAGCAGAAAAATAGCTATGGAGAATGGGAATACATGAATAAAGCTGCTTATGATAAAAGTACAAATAGTACTAAGATTTCTGGATCTTGTGGTAATGGTAGAAAGTACTTTATTGAAGATGCATCTACTCAGGATGGAAAGTATGATGAAGATACTATCTGGATCGAAGAAACATATTACCAGGAGTGCTGTTTGAAAGATAACTTCTATCTAGTTCACATTAATAAAGAAGGTGATCAGATCTTTGATGTTGAAAAGAGTCTTACTAATACTGTTTCCTGGAGAATGGGATTAGCAGAATCTGAAGACGGTGTAGCTATTCCATTACCTAAAGATGTTACTCTGTACGGTGAATTAAACTTTAAGCTGTTTATTCCAAATCATCTAGGTCGTGCTCCTATGCCTTTAAACTCTCACACTTATAATGTTTGTAAGGCTTGGCATATAGATAGTCTTAAGATGATCTATACATCTTCAGATTCTGTTAAAGATATTTTTAGTGGAGAATTACATGAAGCAGATATTTTATACAGTAATGTAATAGATGAGAATAATGTTAATGAGTTTGATGATCTGACATTAAGAGTAAATACATACAATCCTAAAGCTGTTTCTTATAGTTATGTATTTGACTTACTAGGAAAAGACTATGTAGGAGATACTTATAATGTTGCTAGAAAGAAATCAGCAAAACAGGAAGAACATTTAATATCTAAATATGTAGATCATTATTCTAGTCCTAAATTCACTTATGAAAATACCATTCTTAATAAAGATGTTACTCCATTTTCTTTAATTCATGAAGAGACATTGAATAAGAATATGATGGTTAATTCAGTTACTTATGATTTAGCTATGAATAATGCAGAAGTACAACTAATTGAGTTATAAGTTATGAATATTATAGAAAAAACAATACCTCACATATTCCGAAATAAATATCTTAGAGGACAAGGAGGTACTATTATAATGGGATCTAGTAGAGGAAGTTTTAATTCTTCCTCTACTGGATCTGGTGGAGCTTCTCAATTAGATGATCTTACAGATGTAACAGTAGATTATCTAAGTAATGAAGATATTCTTCAATATGATGAAACAATAGGTCAGTGGGTTAATAAAGCATTAGAGGTAGATTGGAATAGAGTTAATAATACTCCTACAACTCTTGAAGGTTATGGTATTACTGATGCTGTACACATTTCACATTTAGATGATAATGTAAAACACATAACTTCAGAAGAAAGAAAAACCTGGAACAAAACTACTACTGACTTTAATACTCATAATGCAGATGAAGTAAGACATATTACAGCTGAAGAAAGAGAGAACTGGGATAATCCAATGATCAAAAAACTTAAGGATGTTAAGTTAGATGATGTTAAGGATAATGATATTCTTATTTATCGAGAAACAGATGATCTCTGGCATAACGAACAATTACCAGAATATGACTGGAAGAAAATTCTGAAGGTTAATGAAGATGGTGAAGTAGTTAGTAAGTTTGATATAGTAGTAGAAGGTGAATGTTTCATCTGGTATGAAGAAGCAGATAGAGAACTTACACCTATCAAAGATGCAGACTCTTATAAGTTAATTAGCTCTCTTGGTGATGAGCTTAGAATCTCTGCTAACTTGATCATAGTAAGAAATATTAGTTATGAGTCTTCTAATTCTCCAATCATTGAAACAGAAATTACTAACTATATCGGTATTACTGACAATGGAGATATAATTATTAACTCTCTCAGATTAGCAGATAGGGATTTATTCATAGTAGATCCAGCAATACAAACAGAGAAGAATGATTATTTAAAGGATGTTCTGTATTTTGACAGTTCAGGTTGCTTAAGATGTTCCAGACCTTTCATAGGAGACAAAACGATCTCTGTTGCTGGCGGATCGAATGATACTTTAACTGGTGCAAAGATTGGTGTAGGCGGTTCAGCTGATGTCGTAGATGCTTTAGATTCTACTGATATTAATTCAGCTCTTTCTGCTAACCAGGGTAGAGTCTTAAATGAGAAGATTGAAAGTTTAACCTTCAGCGATCTTAAAGAACATCCTACAACTCTTGAAGGTTATGGTATCACTGAATCTATTCTTACTGATCAGGAATTAGAAAAGCATGCAGAATCGACTTCTCATATTACAACTACTGAAAGAAATCTATGGAATGCTGCATCTAACTTAAAGCATCAACATCATAATGATAATATACTTGAAAACATTTGGCAAGAAGATATAGATCGATGGAATAATGCAAGTGCAGATAATGAAATATTCGTAGATAGAATAAATGAAGTTAATACTAGAGTAGATGAAGTAGATAAAATAATTTCCCAAAAGAAAGATGTAGTAATAAATACTAAGTATTGGTATGAGTTTATTACTATTCAGAATGGTGGTTATGTACTGGTAAATATTTCAATTCATTCACATGAATCTAGATTATATTCTATTAGCTACACTAGTTTAGGTGGTCTATCAATTACAGAACTGAATAGAACTGGAAATAATAACTACTTAGAAGTTGGTCACAATGGAGTGAGCATTTTTGTTAGATATGATATTTCTAAATTTGCAGGAAATGTTGTAACAGCTTCAATTTCTACTATTGGTCATGGTTTCAATTTATATGAACCAGATAGTTATACTATTAGTGGGGTTACTGTTGTTAATCCTAAGGATAGTTTAGATTTCTATACAAAAGCTGAAATAGATAATTTGTTTGATTCTATTGAGATTCCTGAAGCAACTGATTTAAGTAATTACTATAATAAGTCAGAAGTAGATTCTTTAATTGGTGGTATTGAGATTCCAGAAGCAACAGACTTAACTAATTACTATAACAAATCTGAAGTAGATTCTTTAATTGGTAGTATTGAGATTCCAGAAACAGATCTTAGCAATTACTATAACAAAGAAGAAGTTAATGCTTTGATTGATGCTATTGAGATCCCTGAAAGCGGTGGTTCTGAAGCATCTTCTAATGTAGTATTTTTTTCAGCTACTAGAAATAGGTATTATAAGTTATTCAGCCTTTCTGTTAATGGTACAGTTAACTTTACTATTCAAAGTGGTGCAACATCTGGAGGTTCTTATACTTTTACTATTTCACAATTGAATACTAAAGGAATAGCAGTTAAACAACTCTGTGGATCTGGCTCAGGGTTCTCTAATGTACTGTATAAGAAAAATGGAGATGTGTATGATATTTATATATCCATTGATTCAACAGCTACAGTAACATTTATATCTAGTGGTTTTAATTATACTACCTATGAATCTCCTAGCTATGTTACTTCATCTTCTGGAATGACTTCATTTAGTATAAAAGAAAATACTATTTCTACATACGATCTAGTTGCAACTGGCTCTATTAAATCATATTCATATTATATTGAAAATAGTGACGGTACTTATAGTAATTTAGTCTCATTAATTAATTCTCTAGAGTCAAGAATAGAAGCATTAGAAGGAGGTGCATAATGAAAGTAGGGAACTATAATTTTAAAGCTAATAATTTAAGAGATCTCTGTACTAGTCCAGAAGTTAATAAATGGTCTGAATATAAACCTCTCAATATAGATACTAACTTCAATAAAATAACAGTAGAACAATCCCGCAAATTAAATTGCGGGATTAGTCCTATTAAACTGGATAAACTGTTAACTAGTTGTATTAATTATCCAGGAGATAAAACAAGTTACACACCTGAAAATATTATATCAGACGGTTTAGAATGGAAATATAGCTTACAGCCTCCATATAATCAGCCTCCATCATATTTTCCCTATAGACTAGATGATTTTATGTACTATCAACATGAATCTGTTGGAAATGATTATTGGGAGAATGTAAGTTATAATACTGTTTTATTGAATCAGTTATTATGTACTCCAGATCTTAAAGCAGATAATGCAGAAAGTACAGATTACTCTGTTGATCCTACTAATCATGCTCTGTTTAGTATGCTATATTGTTATAATGGAAATCTGAATAGACCATTAGATAATACTAGTATATATGATCCAGCATATCATGAGGAGTTAGATAAAACAAAAGATCAGGATGAATTTGATCCATATATAGCATTATACTCTATTTTTGATCTGAGTCACATGGATCTAATAAAGTCTAGTGAAAAGTGTTGGAGATGGAATGTAGCAGTATATTTACCTGACTATCAGAAATGGGATTTGTTTGATTCTTGTTGTGCAATAAATAAAGGAGGAAATTCTTCAGTTCCCTCATTAATGATGAATAAGGAGTTAGTCAGAAGAATGTTAAATAGTAGTACTAAATCCTTTACCTGTATTCCTGTTCTTGTAAAAAATAGAACATTTGAAGGGATTACTAAAGATACTGAAATTTATTCAGCACCTTCTGGAAAACCATTTACTTTAACAATAGAACCTGAAGAGTGGATTTTTGGAAAAGAACCATCCTTTAAGGCAGATGGAGATGATATACTAGAAGTTATATCTTATGAGCCTCATGGTTTTCATTTAGTAGTTATTAGAGATTATAGAGAGTATAACGGTACTGTGACTAAGTTAGCACTAATACAGAAAGCTACTGGATATGATGGATCAGATATTACAGGTTATTATCCGACAAATGGAAATGAAAGAAGGTTTTTTGAGTGGCAAGTATATTTAGATATAACTTTTAATGTACTTATAGATAAACCTAATTCTACTAAAACAGAAATAGGTACAAGGAATAAGTCATATTCAGTAAATCAATCAGCTATAACAGGAAATAACTATTATAGACCTTCTTTCTATGTTAGAAATAAAAACTTAATAAATACTAGATATTGGGGATTTATTATAGATGAATGGGAAGGTAATGGTTACTGGAATGAAGGAAGTAATGTAATCTGGTATAGAGATAGCTTAAGAACAAATTGCTTCTTAGTAAATACAGGTAGCACAATTAATAAATATTGCTCATTAAACAGAATGAAATACGATATTAAAAATTACTATGATCTTTGGAATGAGCAACAAAATAGAACTATATGAAAACGAAGATAAGTTTACAAGAACTAAAGAAAGCATATTTTCCTGATGCTAATGATATAGAAGATGTATTCAATAATGCAAATATTAATAGGTATTCTATCTGGAAGCCTACTAGCTGTTATACGAATATTAAAAGTCTAGATCTGGATAGCATTAAAAAATCTAACTGTTCTCTCAGACCAATAGCTATTACTCAATGGGGTGATCCTAGTATATTTGAAACACTAGATACAGACTGGGAATATGTAAGACCTACAGGAGGTGAGATTGATCCATTTAGAATAGGAGACTTTAAAAACTATAATCCAGATGCTTTGCCTCCTTTTGAAAGTGTTGGTAATTTGACAGTATCTAGAAAAGTTCTGGAAGGAGTTACTTCAAATAGTAAAGTGAATTTTAAGATATATTCTAGATTCACAGAAATGACTTGGGGATTAAAAGGTAATGAGAATGAAAATATGACTCCATTAGATTTTATAGTTTCAGATTTGACAGAATATAGATTATGTATAGCTGTTTATATTCCTGAAACTAGTAAATGGGAGTTCTTTGAGTCTGATTCTCTTAGTAAATATCCTGAAGATGATATTCTATATAATCCAGATGGAACATTACAAGGGAGACAGTACTTAAATAGATTACCTAGATTTAGTAGTAATATTCCTGGAGTGAAAGCTATCTTAAATAGCACATCAAAGGAATTTTATTACTTACCTTGTCTTATAAAGAATGATACTACAATTGCATTACCAGGAATTAAACCTAGTAAATTGAAAATAGAGGATTATGAATTTGATCCTGGTCTAGCTAATGATTGTCCAGATCTATATATTGATCAAATGCCTGATAAATGGGTAGTAGCTTTGGTATATGAAAGAGATGCTAATGGATTAGTTTATGTTGAGAAAGATGGTGCAAGATACTATAAATCTACTTGTTACATGCTAAATAAAACACATCCTCAATATCTTACTAATTATGAAGTAAGTTGGTCTGCTTCATATATGCATGCAACAGTATTACAAGGAAATCCAACTATAACCGTATTCCAAAGAACTCCTAGTGGGTTAGCTGATCTGTCTTATGCTACAGAAACTATAATAAATAATAAGTCATATTTTGCTAAACAACTATTTACTGGTTATGTAGATACAACTACTATTTCTTTCAGCTATTGTATTGATATAGACTACTTTAATAATTAATAAGAAATGGAACAAATAATTATCGTTATCGGATCAGTGCTCTCATACATAGGTGCTAAAAAATGGATATTTCCTATATTTGTACAACTATGGGATTGGTTAGTAGCAAATGGTAGAAGAAACATTGATACTTCTAGAGAGCTTAAGGATATTGAAGAAAGAACTAATGACACTTATGAAAATCAGATTGATTTCCTAGTTAAGCAGATTGAGCATTTAGAAAAAGAGTTACTTCAATATTCAGAACAACTAGAAAAACTTCGTGCTAAGATCTTAGAGCTTAACCAGAAGCTCTTCAACAAATCGATGGCAATATCAAAACTAAGAGAGATCGCTTGTACAAATACTGAATGTAAATTTAGACAGTATTGTACTGATGATCTTAAATTAGAGTAAAGAAATAGAGACGGACATAATGTCCGTCTCTTATTTATTTCTTATCTTTGTGCATTAATAATAATTAAAACTGTGTCAATATGAAACAAATTCAAAGATCTTTACTAATTATGGTATTGTTAATGATACCTATGTTAGTTAGTGCCGCTTTCAGTCCTACATTAGGATTCTATGGTATCAGTTATAGAAAAACTGTTGAAGACTATCAAAATGAGTTTTTAGGTAAATCTGTTAAATATTTACCAACAAATAAAACTACACCTAGTGAATATGATATTAAGTACTTTATTGATAAAGGTGGTAACTTTGAATCTGAGTATATTATTTCCAAAATTACAGGAAATAATAAGAAGAAGATAGTATTTCATCTTCAAGACAAAACAACAAACGAAATAGTAAAATTTGAGTTTTATAATACCTATTCTTTTGATAACTTTTATTTAACAGCTGCATCTGAAATAGCTACACTTCCATTACTTCTTATAGAAGAGTTTAATAAAGATGTTGAAGAATTTGTAGGTAAGTCTATTGGAGAAGACTTAGTTATTTCCAAATATGATTTTATGGAATTCGATAATGGTTTATATCCTGGATATTCTTTAACCGTTACTGATAATTCTACAGGTGAATCTTATTATACAGTACCTCAAAGTAGAGAGGATCTTAAATTACTTGGTACAGTATATACTAATCCTAAATTCAAATGTGTATATACTTTAGTTAAAATTGAACATGATTATATAACTACAGGAATTACTGACATTAAATATACTGTATTAAATTCTATTAATAAAAAGACAAAGGAAGTAGAAGCTTCAAAAGCTGAAACAGAAGCATTTAAAGGGGATGGAGATTCTAGATTCTATGCTTCTCTTCAAAAGGTTGAAAAGCCTACTAACTCAGAAGTTAGATACGGTGAAACTAAAGAAATAACTGATAAAGACATTACAAAGTTTAGTTATGTTGATAACTTTATTGATATTATTATTGTAGCTGGACATTCTCAATTTGACTTTATTATTAAAAATGTATCTGAAAGTACAATTAAAGTAGTTTGGAATGAGGCTGTATTTGTGGATGTTGATGGATCTACTTCTAAGATTATGCATACTGGAATTAAGTATTCAAATAAGGAAGGTGATCAACCAGCTTCTACTATTATTAAAGGTGCTAAACTAGAAGATATTGCAGTACCAACCAAGAATGTTTATTATTCTAATGTACTGAAAGACTGGAATACATATTCTCTTTATGTTAGTGCAAAACCTGAAGTAGAGGGTCAAACTATCAGATTGATGTTACCTATTCAAGTTAAAGATGTTATTAATGAATACATCTTTGAATTTGGTCTAACACATAAATTAAAATACCCCGAACTCGTAGTAGAAGAGTAAACTAAAAACTAAAAGCCAGCAATAACTGCTGGCTTTCTTTTTGTCAGTAAAAACTGTCAATGTGACAGAGTTTACTTCTGGCATGATTTTTGCTTTTAACTAACTGTATCGATCTTTGACACAATTAACATTTTAGTAACAAATTAAAAAGGAGATAATCATGGATAAGAAGATTTTAGATGCAGCAGTAAAGTCACTTCTCGAAACTAAAAGAGCAGAACTTAGTGAAGAATATCAGGTTAAACTTGACGGTTATGTAGAACGCACAACTAATGTACAGCACTTGATCAACCTTTTGAATGAGGGAGATCTGGAAAAGGCATTAGATGATCGTGAAAACAAAAGACAGTCTAATCTTAAGTATCAGGAAAAGAAGAATGCTGAAGAAAATACATTCGAAAATCTTTTCAAGAAGAATTTCGATTTGAATTTGGAAAAGGCAGACTTCGATAGCCTCTCTAAGATTAAAGAAATGCTTGATGTGAAGATCTTTGAAGTTGACCAGCTCATGAAGTCTAAGAAGGCTGATAAGATTGCTGAATTGGAAGAAGAGTTGAAGAAACTCCGTAACCTCTAATTCTTTTCTTGTTTTTGTTGTTCTACCATAATTTTAGTTTTAATTTTGTTAATTAATATTTTATTTATTTCTCATTATTACACCCGTTGAGGATTGATACATTAGAGAGTGCGTCGAAAGATGCGCTCTCTTTTTTCGTTTATGGGTATTACATATCTTAAATTATCTGAAATGCTTGAACAAATCCGACAAAATAGGATATGTTATTCATTTTTCTATTTATCTTTGCGGCATGAAAATAAAATGATAGGCAATTATGGAAAAGAAATGTATTTTACTTGTGCGTGTATCAACGCAACACCAGGACTTAGATCAACAGAGAGAAAAGGTATTTGAAGCTGCAAAAGCAGACGGTTATGATGATAAGAATATTATCGTGATCGAGGATAAAGAGTCAGCTATCAAGTTATCGGAAGAAGAGAGACATGGTTTAACTGAACTGAAGAACTATGTAGAGTCTGATAGTACCATTGATAGAGTTTATACTTATGAGCTATCCAGAATCTCTAGACAGGCTCAGATGCTGTACAAGATCAGAGACTTCTTAGTAGCAAAAGGTGTTAATCTCATTGTGCTTAATCCCTATTTCCAGACCTTGAAGGATGGTAAGTTAGATCCTAATAGTAATATCTTCTTTGGCTTCTTTACTGCTAATGCTGAGAATGAAGGATTCCTTAGCAAGGCTAGACAGATTAGAGGTAAGCTTAAGAAACTTTCTGAAGGTAAATATACTGGAGGAAAAGTATTGTTTGGTTATCGTATCAACAAAGAAAAAGGTAATCTTATTGAACCAGATCCTGAAACCTCTAAGATCGTTAAGGATATATTTGAATTTTACTCTACAGGTCAGCATAGTATTGGAACAGTAATGAGAGCTTTTGATAAGACACGAAACCAGGTAGCTGATATATTGAATAACTGTATGTATTGTGGTAGACCAGGTAAGGAAAAGAGTAGAAAAGCTAATAGCTCTGAAATTACAGTACCAGCTATTATCAGTGAGGAATTATTTGATCTGTGCAAGAAGGTCAGAGAAGAGAATCCTAGAAAGCTGAAAAAGAAAGGTGAAAATATCTACTATGCAAAAGGTATTATGTACTGTGCAAAATGTACTAGACACTATGGAGCTAATCTTACTAGCTGTTGTTATAGATGTTCTACTCATGGATTGACTCTACCTATTAATGTTGTAGATTCTCTTTTGTGGCATTTGGCAAAGGAAAATAGAAAGAATAAGTTGAAGCTGGGTTATGTTTACGATGAAGAGGTAAAGAGATTACAGGACTCCTATCCTGTTCTTCATGACAAGCTAGCTAAGGTAGAGCAAGACCTTGAGAAGATCAAAGGTAAGAAGGATAAGCTAGGTGTACTTTATTTGAATGATAGCATTTCAGAAGAAGTATTTCAGAAGAAGGATAAGGAAATTAAAAAGGAGCAAAAGGATTTGCATAATGAGAAGCAGAGAATCCTGGATAGCATCAATGATGTTACTAAGAGAATTGATAATATCACTGCTGAGAAAACTGAATCTCCTCTTGACTTAGATCTGATCGAAGATGATGCTGAAAGAGTTAGAATTATCCGTGAAGAGATATATAGTATTGTCGTAATGGATAAACCTTTCAATTCAACTACTGCTAAAGTCGGTGTTTCATTTAATGCTATAGTTCCAGAACTGGAAGATTCAAGAATTGAAATATACAACATCAATACGAAGAACTATAAAATTACTAATGAAAACGGTAAGGAGCTTACTTACAATTTCCTTAAGAGATTCACTAGAACGGAAAAAGTGAAAGCTTCAATGAGAAAAGCTTGTAAGAAATACCAGACAAAAACAGGAGAAAAAGTGCCTGGGTTAACGGAGTGACAAATGAGGCTGTTATGCACATTTTCGGTGAAAAAATACCCCCAATTGCACCCTCATACACCCAATGCTAAAAACTGACTGGATCGAACTCTTATAGGTGTAATAATAAGAACAAATCTTTTTATTCAATTGCCGTATTATTTTATTTAAAATGAATTTTTCAGGTCGGTCTGTGAAGATAGACTAAATTTTTATTCCAACTTTATAACTCCTCATTCTCCAAAGGAATGGGGAGTTCTTGAATAAGGACATTTTCTCATAATACATATTATATATTATTTTTTCTACGGAGGCTCTAGTTACCTAACCAGTAACCAGAGCTTTCTTTTTAACACCCAAAAATATTACACGAATAAAGACAAAGCTTAATAAATGATATGATAGAAAGATTCGCAAAAATTAATGGATTCCCTAATTACGAAATTAGTGATATGGGATATGTAAAGAATACTAAGACTGGAAAGAAACTTAAGCCTACTCCAGCTGGTAAGAATGGAACTCTCAGAGTGACATTAAGAGATAAAGATAAGAAAGAACAGTTTACACTAGCTAGACTAGTAGCAGAAGCATTTGTAGGTAATAGTGATTTTGACCTGTATGATCTAGTAGCTCATTTGAATGGTGATATTACAGATAACTGTTATAGCAACTTATTCTGGACTAATAGAGAAGGTATCTGTGGTCAGTTACATAATGCACTAGCTATCAAGAATAGAGCTAGATCTTCAGATGTAGAAGTAACAGTATATAATGGAAATGGTGATGCTTTTGAATTTCCTAAACTAATCGATGCAGCTAAGTTCTTGAATTGCAGTTACACTACAGTCAAAAAGTATGTTGATACTAATAACACCTATAAAGGGTGGTTTATCGAAAGAAATTAATAACACAAAATAAATATATAAAGAAATGAATAATTTGAATATTACAGCTACAGTAGCACCAGTTTATTATAGTGGTGCATCAGTTTATAACACAACAGAAGAAATCTGGAAGGATGTTAGAGATTTTGAAGGTATTTATCAAGTAAGTAATTTAGGTAGAATTAAGAGCCTGAATTATAGAAATACAGGAAAAGAGGGTATTATAACTCCCATGCATAGAAACTGTGATAAGTATCTTAGAATAGCATTAAGCAAGAAAGGTAAGAAAGAATATAGATACCTTCATAGAATTGTAGCTCAAGCTTTTATACCAAATCCATTCAACTTCCCAGAAGTCAACCACCTAGATACAGACCCCCGAAATTGCAAGTTAGATAACTTAGAATGGTGCACAAGACAGCATAATGTCAACTACTATAAAACTAGATTGAATAGATCTAAGAAGGTTGAAGTATATGATGCTGTTACTAATGAATTAATTAGTAGTCATTCATCAGTTGCTAGTTGTGCTGCATGCTTGCAGACTAATGATAGTTATGTAAGCTATCTAATCAGAAATAATAAAACATACAAGGGATATATCTTAAAATACAAGAAGTGATATGATTAGAGAATTTATGAAAGAACTTATAGTGTTTCTATATAACTGGGGAAGTATAGTATTCCCCATTCTTATAACAACTTTATTTATAATTTATAATGAAAAGAATGAAAAGAAATAATATTTGGTTAGGCGGTAATAAAACTGATCTTAATTATCCAGGCTTCTTTAAATTAAGCCTGGAACATTATTATACTCTATGGTTAGGTATAGATGTAAAGGTAGAAATTAAAGAGGAATCTGATAAGATTGTGATCAGATTATATAGAACCTGGAATGATTCTTATACAGAACAAAAAGATAGAACATATACAGGAAATAAGCCTAGTGAGTATGTTTATATCCTGGATAAATATCTGATCCTGGGTGTAGGTAATAATAGAGCTGATTTAAAGAAATATGATCCTGAGTATGGAGTAAGTTACTATCATATAAAAACTATATTTGATGAGTATAAGAGTGAAGCAAAGAAAAATCATTGCTTAGTTCCTTCAGATATGACTTTTACAGATTGTAATGAATATCTAGAACTGAATCTATTATTCTAAGAACAAAAAAATTAGAGGCTGCTTCACAGCAGCCTCTAACCAAATAACTTAAAAATAAATATATATAATATGAATACACAACAGCCTAAAGGAGAATAGGGAAAGTTGAGAAGGTACGGTAAAACAAAAAGATAAAATAAACCGTACTTTCCCTATTCATATACTAAGCATTGACTGGAATTAAACAGACATTTTGGGATAAAAGAAATAGGTAGCAGAGATCTAATCTCCAATTTCTAATAATTGACTAAATAAGTGTTTCTTGTCTACATATAATAGTAATTCACAGAATTTGAAAAGAACAGCTCAAATCCTTATAAACAAATAACTTAATAGAAAATTAATATGATAAATTTAAACTTATTAAATGGTACAGTAAATATACCAAATGAATTTGGCGGATATATAGTCTCTACAGGTTGTGGATCTGGAAAAACTAGAAATATTAAAAATGAAATTATTGCACAAAGATATAATGATGGAGTGCTCTATTGTGTAGATACTAAGAATGAAGCCACAAAAATGAGAGACTGGATTAAAGATAATACTGCTCTAAGAGAAGATGATATAGTACTGATCCATAATGATAATGTAGAACAGCTATTTTCTTATTATCAAGATCCCAGCTTTATTATGTATAAGAAGGTAGTAATCCTGACTCATGTAAGATTCTGGACTGATCTTATTAATTATTTCCTAATCTATAATCCTATCAGTCCTGTAGATATATTTAATGGAGACTTTGCTAACTTGATGCAAAGAAACGATCTTAGAAAATATATCATATTTGATGAGACTCCACAATTCTTTAGACCATTTGCTACATTCTCTAATGAAGTACTTAGAAATTATAAAGTAGCTAAGGAATCTGGAATGTTAGCTAATTATTTTGGAAATGATATTCATTACTGGTTTGATACATATTTCAAAGATGGTAAGGAAGATTTTCCAAAAGAAACTATGTTACAAAGAGTTAGAAGACATTGTGCTATCTCTTGTATCCCTATCTATGAAAACTGGTGGAGTTCTATGAAGTCAAATGATCAGAAAGAAAAGAAACATGAACTATACTTCTATCCTAAAGATCTAATTCAATACAACATGAAAACCAGAGTTATGATCTTTGAAGGAGCTGGTGATATACTATTTCAGCATCAATTAGAATATAGCAAAAGTTTTAGATTGATTGATGTAGAGTGTAAGTATAATAGTTTAGTAGAATTTAGAAAACTATCACATAATCAAAGAAGAACAGATCTAGATTATATAAATAGTCAAAGCTTTCAGAATTATCTGAATGATCTGACAGGGATTATTAATACTCATAACAAAACATTAGTTGTAGTATGGAAGGATATTCTAGATAGTAATGGTAAGAAGATTGCTTTACCTAACTATGATGAATGGATGAAAAATGAATTGTTACAAAGAGTAAATTCTTCTAGATTTACTGTTACTTATTATGGAGCATCTAATACAAAATCTACTAATGATTTTCTTGATTACGATTCTATTGTCCTCTGTGGTAATTGGAATGTTTGGAATAATCAAAGTAGTGAAGAAAAGAATAAGTTTACTGATGCTTATCTAATAAAGACTAATGAATATTTCTGTAAGCTATGGTATTTTGTACAGTTAATTTCTAGAATTGGAATAAGAACACATACAGGAGGAAAATATGCTGTATATTATTCTGAAACATTTGAAAAAGATCTAATCAATGATCTAAATAGATACTTTAATAATAACCAGTTAGTAGTAGCTTCAAAACATAAAGTAAGAAATAGTTTTGAAACTAAGCTGAATAGTATTAAGGGATTACATACTAGTACAATTGAAGCTATTATAAAACTGAATAATGAATATGATCCAGGTATAGAAGCAGCTATTATTGATGGAAATAAAAGAGTTGTGAATATTAGTTTGGATTGTATGTTCTATATGTTCCCTAAAAGTAGAAAGGAAAAGAGCAGATATACAAAACTAATTAAATCGATTGAAGAAAAGACTGGAATAACTATTAATATTGTGTAAGTTTAATACTTTACCCCCACCAAAATGATACCCCTATAAAGGGAAATATATAGTAAATTTGGTGGGGGTAAATAGAATATATACAGAACAAAAGCATATCATATAAATATATCAGCGGTTTGATCCTGAAAGGATCAAATGATAAGTAACATTGACTGAAAGGAGATGTTACTTATCACCCTCCGCACATATATAATCTTCACTTCATAAACTAATACTCTTTCAGAGATATGTCCATAGCCTGAACTTCACTTTGTTCAGTTCAGTCTCTGGTTTGCTAATGCAAATTATAATTGAAGTGATGAGATATGCTTATTCTCTTTTTTATGGAAGTTGAATGAAAGGAGATATTACTACAATGAATGAAAAGAAAGTATTTTATTATTTCAGTTTAAAGGATTATTCTGAATCAAGAATCAGAAAGATATTTACTGTACAAATAGATGATGAAGTATCTTATCAAATGTTTAGAAGAGCTATACAATATACTGGATCAGATCTAGATTTCCTTGATAGAAATGATTATATGTGTACAATTAAAGAAGGTTATATAGAAGGAATATTGACAGATTATGCTAAGTTTAGTAAGATGAGGAATATGATGTACAGGTTATCAGTTAATAAGAAGTTGTATGAAGAGAGAAATACCTTTTAAATAAAATAAATCCCTTATGAGTAGAAAGAAAAAG
>JAEIGA010001816.1_pt1 | contig 33820 bp, 23 predicted proteins | sample 9270691 | NCBI WGS metagenome assembly JAEIGA01 (sample SAMN17057246, study PRJNA624740) | gut metagenome | biome: biome; isolation source: fecal sample | host: Bos grunniens | place: China: Xizang | collected 2019 | reverse complement strand
GCTGACGGGCTTGGGCATGAGTTTTGTGATGGACTTCATAGAACGTCCCACAACTGTTCTCTGTCTTAAGATACTGGGCAGCATCATGCTCTTCTTCTTTGGAGCATACACCTATTTCGTGAAACCTACAAAACCCCACAAGTCGAGCGGAAAGGTTGGCAGTTTTTGGCACAATATGTTCACAGGCTTGGCCATAACGGCAAGCAACCCGCTTATTGTCTTCCTCTTCCTTGCACTCTTTGCCCGTTGCGGTTTCGTCGTGCCCGACCATCCGGCAGAACAGGCAATAGGCTATGCAGGAGTATTCGTGGGTGCAATAGTCTGGTGGCTCTGCTTGACAACCGCCCTCAATAAACTTGGTTCCCGTTTCGACATGAACACCATCAGTGTGCTCAACCGTTTGCTTGGCCTTTTAGTAATGGTGGCGTCGTCGGTGGGATTGATTTATACGCTATTCAGATAGAGAAATATGTTCATAGCACAGAAACTCAGAAGTCAAAGCGTCTGCGCTTACCTGATATACATGTATCAGACAGAAGATTTGGTGCGTGCTTACGGCCTTGATGCCGAACGCATTGCCGCTGAATATCTGCCTCGATTCGGTTATGACGACACACAGTTGCAGCAAGCAAAGGAATGGTATGAGTCTCTTGCACGAATGATGCGTGAAGAAGGAAAGGAACAGGCAGGACATATTCGTGTGGTACAGAACACCATCGACCTCATGGAGGACCACCATCGCGAACTTCTTGACGATAGCGAGGAGCAGGCATACAAGACGGCTTACTATAAGGCTCTACCACACATTGTGACTCTCCGTTCGCAAGGCAACAACAAGGATAAGCATGAGATGGAGAACTGCATAGATGCCCTCTATGGAGCCACATTGCTCCGCATGCAAGGCAAGGACCTTTCGGCAGGAACACAAGCAGCCCTCCAACCTATCAGCGAGCTGCTCCGTCTTGGAGAAGAAAAGGCGAATCAAGTTTGATCTTTGAATTTATAAATTTAGAATATAATCAATGCTAAGTGAAATAGAACGCAGACGCACCTTTGCCATTATCTCGCATCCCGATGCCGGCAAGACAACTCTCACCGAGAAACTGTTGCTCTTCGGTGGCCAGATACAAGTGGCTGGTGCCGTCAAGAGTAACAAGATACGCAAGAGCGCTACGAGCGACTGGATGGAAATCGAGAAGCAGCGTGGTATTAGTGTGACCACCTCCGTGATGGAGTTTGACTATGAAGGTTATAAAGTCAATATCCTCGACACCCCCGGTCACCAGGACTTTGCCGAAGATACATTCCGCACTCTGACTGCTGTCGATAGCGCAATCATCGTTGTAGATAGTGCAAAAGGCGTGGAGACACAGACAAGGAAACTGATGGAAGTCTGCCGTATGCGCAAAACTCCTGTCATCATCTTTGTCAACAAGATGGACCGCGAAGGTAGAGACCCTTTCGACCTGCTCGACGAACTGGAAGAAGAATTGCAAATCAGTGTGCGCCCCCTCTCATGGCCTATCAACCAGGGTGCGAGATTCAAAGGCGTTTATAACATCTACGAGCAGAACCTCAACCTTTTCACCCCCGACAAACAGAAAGTGACAGAAAAAGTGGAGGTGGACATCAATAGCCAGGAACTGGACGAACGAGTGGGAGAACGTGATGCGGAAAAACTTCGTGAAGACCTCGAACTCGTGGATGGTGTTTATCCAGAATTCAACGTACAGAGTTATCTTGATGCCGACGTGGCTCCTGTCTTCTTCGGTTCTGCTCTCAATAACTTTGGCGTTCAGGAACTGCTCGATTGCTTCGTTCAGATTGCTCCTTATCCTCGTCCTACAAAGGCAGAAGAGAGAACCGTTACCCCCGATGAACCTAAATTTACGGGTTTCATCTTCAAGATAACGGCAAACATCGACCCGAACCATCGCTCTTGTATTGCTTTCTGTAAGGTTTGTTCAGGCAAGTTCGTTAGAAATGCTCCTTATCTGCACGTCCGTCAAGGCAAGACGCTTCGATTCTCCAGCCCCACGCAATTCATGGCGCAGCGCAAAGAGACCATCGATGAGGCTTGGCCAGGCGATATCGTCGGTTTGCCCGATAACGGTACCTTTAAAATAGGCGACACACTGAGCGAAGGCGAAAAACTGCATTATCGTGGTCTTCCCTCCTTCTCTCCTGAGATGTTTAAGTACATCGAGAATGCCGACCCAATGAAAACTAAACAACTGGAGAAAGGCATCAATCAACTTATGGACGAAGGTGTGGCGCAATTGTTCATCAATCAGTTCAATAACCGCAAGGTCATAGGTACCGTCGGCCAATTGCAGTTCGAGGTTATTCAGTATCGTCTCGAAAATGAATATGGTGCCAAGTGTCGCTGGGAACCAATAAGTCTGTACAAGGCATGTTGGGTGGAAGCAATGCCCGGCTATGAAAGTGAGCTCGAGGCATTTAAGAAGCGTAAGCATCAGTACATGGCTCGCGACAGAGAAGGTAGAGACGTCTTCCTTGCCGATTCGGGTTATGTACTGCAAATGGCTCAACAAGACTTTGAACATATAAAGTTCCACTTTACAAGCGAATTCTGACAAGATGACTCAAAAACAAATAGCAGAAGACATAAAGACTGCCGTTCAGACTTTGCGTAAAGGTGGTCTTATCCTATATCCGACTGATACGATTTGGGGCATTGGGTGCGATGCGTCCAACGAGGATGCAGTCCGTCGCATATTTCAACTCAAACAGCGTGAGGACAGCAAGGCGATGATATGTCTTGTGGACAATGCCAACCGTATGCAACGGTATTTGCGACAAGTTCCAGATGTTGCTTGGGATTTAGTTGAGTTTGCGGAAAAACCACTTACTCTCATTCTCGACGGTGCTGTCAATCTGGCTTCAAGTCTCATTGCCGAAGATGGCAGCGTTGGGATTCGAGTGACAAGGGAGAACATCAGTCATGAGCTTTGCTATCGTTACGAGCGTGCCATTGTCAGCACAAGTGCTAACATCAGTGGAGCCCCATCGCCGTCTTGCTTTGCGGAAATATCTGATGAGATAAAAAATGGCGTGGATTATATTATGTTGTCTCGCCAAAATGACCTTAGTAAAGGTAAACCCAGCCAAATCATCAAGTTGGGACTCGACGGACAGATTCAAATAATCAGAAAGTAAGCGTGAATCACAGGAAACTCATAGCATTTCTCCTTCGTTGGCGTCGCAGGAATCTCAGCGACAGAAACTTCGTACTGCTCATAAGTTTGCTTGTAGGTGTTTTTACTGCTCTAGCGGGTTTGCTCCTGAAATGGCTTATTGAGCAAATAGAAGTTTTACTGACGCACGAGTTTGCCGCAACGAGTTCCAACTGGCTTTACTTGGTTTATCCTGTTGTCGGTGTCTGGCTGACAATGCTGTTTATCCGTTATATTGTGAGGGATGATATAGGTCATGGTGTAACTAAGATTCTATTTGCCATAGCCCGCAAACAAAGTCGCATCAAGCCCCATAATACATGGACCTCTATTGTCGCTTCTGCCATTACCATCGGCTTTGGTGGAAGTGTGGGAGCAGAGGCGCCTATTGTCCTTACCGGCAGTGCAATTGGTAGCAGTTTGGGCAAAGTCTGTCGCCTGAGCAATAAATACATGATGCTTCTTGTCGGTTGTGGCGCAGCCGGAGCAGTGGCAGGCATCTTCAAGGCTCCGATAGCAGGTCTTGTTTTTGTGCTGGAGGTCCTAATGATAGATTTGACAATGACCAGTTTGCTGCCATTGCTCGTAACGAGTGTTACTGCAGCAGGACTTACCTTTGCAGTCTCCGGCACAAATCCTATCTTTGAGTTTCGCCTTCAAGATGCTTTTACGGTAGACCGTATTCCTGCATACATTGCGTTGGGTATTGTATGCGGATTGGTGGCTCTGTATTTTACCAGAACCATGAGTTTCCTCGAGAACGTTTTTCGCAAGTTGCAAGGACGCTACAGGAAATTCCTTTTAGGAGCAGTAATGCTGAGTTTGCTAATATATCTTTTCCCATCGCTTTATGGTGAAGGCTATGATCTCATTACGCTTCTGCTCAACGGGAACGGACAAGCAGATTGGGATACGGCCATGGACCGGTCTCTTTTCTATGGCAGTAATTATCTGCTTGTTTATCTGTTTTTGATAGTAATATTTAAGGTCTTTGCTTCTACTGCTACCAATGGTGGCGGTGGCTGTGGTGGAATATTTGCACCCAGCCTGTTTTTGGGTTGCGTCTGTGGTTTTATATTCTGCCGTCTTTGGAATACATACGACGTATTAGGTTTCGATATTCCTGAACGCAACTTCGCTATGTTGGGTATGTGTGGACTTATGAGCGGTGTGATGCATGCTCCTTTGACGGGTATCTTTCTTATTGCAGAACTCACAGGCGGGTATGCCCTTTTTATGCCGCTCATGATAGTATCTGTAGGTTCGTATCTTACCATTAAGTGTTTTGAACCTCATAGTATTTATGCTATCCGATTAGCTCAGCGTGGCGAACTTCTCACTCATCATACCGACCGTTCAGTTCTTACCTTGATGAGTATGGATAGTGTGATACAGCATTATGACAAGGTTCTTTACTCCGATATGAACTTGGGAGATGTTGCCACCCAAGTTTCAAATAGCAAGAACCATGTTTTTCCTGTCGTCAACAAACAAATGCAGTTTGTTGGTGCTGTTTATCTTGACGACATTCGTCACCTTATTTTCCGCACAGAGTTGCACAGGAATTTCACGGTTTCGCAACTTATGACGCAGCCGAAGGCCCAACTTTCAGTAAACGATTCGATGGATGTCGTGGTTAAGGTCTTTGACAAGACTGGAGCATGGACGCTTCCTGTTGTTGACGAAGAAGGTGTTTTTGTGGGATTTATCCGTAAAAGTTCTGTCCTGACAGTTTATCGCCAGGTTCTTGCAGACTTCTCAAATGACTGATAAAAACTTTCTGGCAGAAAGCAAAGAAGCGCCTTGAGGCACTTCTTATTTGTACTTGTTTAGTTTTTCCTTACTGGGTCGCATGTAAGGTCGATGCCCAATTTCTTGAATATCTTTCGGTCTACTTCTCCGAGCATAATAGTGGAGTGTGCTTGTAGGCCGGCCAAGCCTGGTAATTGAGCAAGAGCTCTGCGGCAGTTCTCGTCTTGGCGGCTCAGTACGCTGAGGGTTACAAGAACTTCGTCGGTATGCAAACGTGGGTTACGTCCGCCCAGGTATTCAATTTTTGTATGTTGGATAGGTTCTATGAAATCTTGTGAAATGAGTTTCAATTCGTGGTCTATGCCAGCTAAGTGTTTCATTGCATTGAGCAGGAGCGATGCAGCTGTGCCGAGCAATGGCGAGGATGCAGCTGTAATGATTGTTCCGTCTTCGAGTTCGATTGCCGATGATGGTACTCCCGACTCTTCCTTCCTAAGACGTGCTTCGACTGTCACCCGACGGTTGTCGGTGCTGATTTTAGCTTGTTTGAGAAGTAAATCAATCTTGTTGACTTCGGCTTCATTGCATGCACCTTCAGCCATTCTATTTAAGGCAGTATAGTAGCGACGAATGATTTCATTGTTGCCTGCTTGCTGGCATATTTCGTCATCGCAAATGCAGAAACCCACCATGTTCACTCCCATGTCTGTGGGAGACTTGTAGGGGCATTCGCCGTAGATGCCTTCGAAGAGCGCATTGAGCACAGGAAAGATTTCCACATCACGGTTGTAATTGATGGCAACCTTGTTGTAGGCATCCATGTGGAATGGGTCAATCATGTTCACATCGCCTAAATCTGCTGTAGCTGATTCATAGGCAATGTTAATTGGATGCTTCAAAGGGAGATTCCAGACAGGGAAGGTTTCGAATTTTGCATATCCGGCTTCCACACCACGTTTGCGTTCTTGGTAAAGCTGGCTTAAACAAACGGCCATCTTTCCGCAGCCAGGGCCAGGAGCTGTTACGATGACGAGCGGCCGTGTCGTTTCGACATAATCGTTACGGCCGAAGCCTTCGTCGGAATTGATGAATTGTACGTTGTTGGGGTAGCCTTCAATGTTATAATGATAGTATGTGCGGATGCCGAGGTTTTCCAGGCGTTTACGATATATGGTAGCGCTGCCTTGTCCGTTATAGTGAGTGATGACAACTCCATTTACCAAGAATCCACGATTTTGGAACTCGGAACGCAGGCGGAGGACATCTTCGTCGTAGGTGATGCCTAAGTCCTGACGTACTTTATTCTTTTCGATGTCGAGAGCGCTGATGACAATAACAATCTCCGTTGATGAACTCAGTCGCTGCAACATGCGTAGTTTGCTGTCGGGTTGAAAGCCGGGTAATACTCGGCTGGCATGATAATCGTCGAAGAGTTTGCCGCCAAGTTCCAGATAAAGTTTGCCGGAGAACTGTGCGATGCGTTCCTGAATATGCTGTGACTGAATGGATATATACTTGTCGTTGTCGAATCCGTACTTCATTTTATAACATTCATTTTACTATTCAATGTGCAAATGTACGAAAAAACTCCGAACTCTGGACAACGTATTGCCAATTATTTAGTAATTTTGCCTGAAATAAGATTCGAAATGGTTGAAGAAATAATATCCAAGTATTGTCAAGGTAATGCACTGTTGGAGGAGGTTTTGTGTCGCCACAGTCGCGATGTGGCAAATCGGGCGTTGCGTGTAGCGAAAGAACATCCAGAACTAAAGGCGGATGAGAAATTGATTTGGGAAGGTGCAATGCTTCATGATATTGGTGTTGTGAAGGTCGATGCTCCGTCAATATATTGTTACGGCACAGAACCTTATATCCGTCATGGTATTCTTGGAGCGGAGATTTTACGCAACGAGGGGCTTCACTTGCATGCACGCATTGCAGAGCGTCATACAGGAACCGGATTGACGGCATTAGAGATAAAAAGGCAGAATCTTCCGTTACCTCTTCAGGATTTTACACCGCAGAGCATAGAGGAACAGATTATTTGCTATGCTGATAAATTCTTTTCGAAGACACGTCCGGGCGTAGAGAAGACTTCGGAACAGGCTATCCGAAGCCTTGAGAAATTTGGAAGCGAAGGGATTGAGGTATTCAAGGCTTGGATGGTGCGTTTTGAGTAGAAAAGTAATAAAATAAACGCTTTATAAGAAGTAATTCCAAATTCTTAATTCTTAATTCTTAAATTCTTTGTATCTTTGCAACTTGGAACTATTAGGCACTGGTTTGAAGGCAAAGATAGTATTGATATTAACGGCGTGTTACTTTTGGGCATCGCTGATGGCTCGTCCTGCGGGAGGAAATGTCTTTCTGCTGGAAGGGAGTGATTCGCTTCGTACTGATAGCGCATCGCTCTCTGCTCATGTTCTTCAGTCAGACACTACAGTGCGGGATACGCTTTCGGCGGATACGGCATCGCGCAGCAAGAGTTCTTTGGACATGCCTGTAAGTTATTCTGCAGAGGACTCAATTACCTTTGACTATGCCCGTTCCCGTGCTAATCTCTATGGTGCCAGTAAGGTTAATTATCAGAATCTGGAGTTAGAGGCAGACATTATCAGGATATCTATTGATAGCAGTCTGGTGCATGCCACGGGCCGAACCGACTCTGTAGGAAATGTTACGGGAAAACCGCTTTTCAGGCAGGGGCAGGATGAGTATGAGCCCGACAGCATGAGCTATAATTTCAAGACACGTAAGGCTTTCATCTCGAATGTCTATACTCAGCAGGGCGAAGGCTTCATGAAGAGTATGGACGGAAAACGTGACAGTAGTGGCACGATGTACGTGAAGAAGGCTTTCTACTCTACATGTGATGCCGAGCATCCTCACTTCTATCTCAATATGACGAGAGCCAAGATGCGTCCGGGCAAGGATATTGTTTTCGGTCCGACTTATCTTGTTGTGGAGGACATTCCGTTGCCTTTGGCTATTCCCTACGGCTTTTTCCCTTTCAAGAGCAAGTATAGCAGTGGTTTTATTATGCCTTCTTATGGCGACGAAACATCGCGAGGTTTCTATTTGCGCGATGGTGGTTATTACTTTGCTTTCAATGACTATGTTGACGCCAAGGTTTTGGGTGAGATATATACGAAGGGCTCTTGGGCTCTTTCTCTGCAATCCAACTACAGAAAGCGTTATCGTTTCAATGGTAACCTTTTTTTAAGTTATCAGTACACACAGACGGGCGAGAAGAATATGCCTGACTTTGCAATATCAAAAAGCTTTAAGGTGGTGTGGAGCCACCGGCAAGACCCGAAGTCCAATCCGACACAGTCTTTCTCTGCCAGCGTGAACTTTGCTACCAGCAGTTATGAGCGTAATAACCTGGTCAGCATGTATAATCCGGAAAGTTACACGCAGAGTACCCGTACGAGCAGTATATCTTACAGCAAATCGTTCCCTGACATCGGACTGACGTTGAGTGGTACTTTCAATCTTTCCCAAAACATGCGCGACAGCAGTCTGTCTGTTACATTGCCAAACCTTAACATTCAGCTCAACCGATTCTATCCCTTCAAGCGTAAGAAGACCGCCGGAAAGGAGCGATGGTACGAGAAGATTGGCATGAGTTACTCAGGCTCGCTTACGAATAGCATCAACACCAAGGAGAACCTTCTCTTTAAGAGTAGTCTGGTGAAGGATTGGCGTAATGGTATGCGCCACCAGATTCCCATCAATGCCAGCTTCCCTATATTCAAGTATATCAACGTTACTCCGGGCTTTACATTTGTGGACCGCATGTACACCAACAAGGTCATGCAGTCGTGGGACGAGGAGAACCGCAGGGTGAAGCGTGATACATTGCAGGGTTTCTACAACGTCTATAACTTCAGTATGTCGTTGAGTGCCAATACTAAACTCTATGGCTTCTATACGCCTGCGCCTTGGTTTGGCGGTAAGAAGATACAGGCAATTCGTCATATGATGACGCCTGCTGTTACCTTCAGCTATGCTCCAGACTTCAGTTCTCCGAGGTGGGGATTCTATGATACTTATGTTCGAACGGATGCCAACGGCCAGGTTTCTACAGTCACTTATTCTCCGTTCAGCGGCGGAACCTATGGTACGGCGCCCAGTGCCATGACGGGTAGCGTGCAGTTCGACCTTTCGAACAACCTGGAAATGAAGGTTAGGTCGGACAAGGATACGACAGGAATGAAGAAAATAAGTCTTATCGACGAGTTTGGCCTTTCTATGAGTTACAACATGGCAGCCAAGCGAAAGCCGTGGAGTGACCTTAATATGCGCCTCCGTCTCAAACTTACCAAGAGCTATACCTTCTCCATGAATGCCGTGTTTGCTACTTATGCTTATGAGTTTGACAAGAACGGCAACGTCGTTGTGGGCGACCATACGGAGTGGGGAAGAGGACGTTTTGGACGTTTTCAGGGTATGAGTCAGAACATTTCGTACACCTTCAACAACCAGACCCTGAAGAAATTGTTTGGCCTCAGAGATAAGGTTTCGAGTCGGTTGAACAGTAGCAGCAGTTCGGACGACGAGGATATGGACGACGAGGAAACAGATCCTACGATGCAGAATCTCGACCCCGAGCGCAAGAAGAGCATGAAGGGTGCCGAGGAAAGTTCTTCGGCCGAATTGGATGCAGACGGCTATCTCAAGTTCCAGATGCCTTGGAGTCTTTCTGTCAGCTATGGTGTTTCGATGCGTGAGGATACCAGTGCGAAGATCAACCCCAAACGAATGCGTTATCCTTACCGTTTCAATCAGACGCTCAACTTCTCCGGCAATGTTCGTATATCCGAGGGTTGGAACATCAACTTCTCGTCAGGTTATGACTTCAACTATAAGAAACTCAGCATGACAACCGTTTCTTTGGCTCGCGATCTCCATTGCTTCTCCATGTCGTGCAGCATGGTTATTTCGCCCTACACCAGCTTCAATTTCCTTTTTGCAGCGAAGGCCGGTACGCTTGCCGATGCTCTCCGCTGGAAGAAGCAGAGTTCCTACGGCACTAATGTCGAGTGGTATTAAGGCACTTCCTGTTTGACAAAATGTAAGCCACAAGAGGGTTTTTGCTTACTTTTTGCCTTTTTGTGATGCACGGAGAAGGCCTCCGGATTTCAGACCCTGTACAGGGGTATAGATTTTCTCAAGGAAATGTTAATTTGTCAGTTTGTTGAGAATGTGCAAGTTATGCTTTTGGCGATGTCTCAACGGCAGAAAAAGCACCCGATTTGGAGTGGGATGTTGTGCTTTTAGGCACTTTTTGTAGGGTAATAAGCTGACGGTTTTTGCCAAACGACGCACGTGAAGTGGGCAAACTATACACGTGAAGTTTGTCAACTATACACGTTAAGGCAATAAACTTCTCACGTGAAGTTTGTTTCTTTCCTGTTTGTTGTTCTATTTTGTGCCGTAAGACGTCGGAAATCGAACTGACAAATAGAAAGCAAAAAGGGGTTTTTAGTGACAAAACTAACCTTGCATGATTGCCTCGATGCAGCCGAGAACTTCCTCCCTGCCTTGCCTTGTTTCGCTGCTTGTAATGAAGTAGGGCGGCAGTTCTTCCCATTGCTTGGAAAGCGTGTTGAGGTAGAGCTTGATGTTTGCGGCAAGTTTTCCTCGCGACATTTTGTCGGCTTTTGTGAAAACAATGCCAAACGGGATGCCGTTCTCGCCCAGCCACTCGATGAACTCCAAATCGATGCGCTGTGGCTCGTGGCGCGAATCGATAAGCAGAAAGAGGTTCATCATTTGCGGGCGTCGCAGGATGTAGCTGCTAATCATCTGCTGAAACTGTTCCCGTTGCCCCATGCCTCTGCGTGCATAACCATAGCCGGGAAGGTCCACAAGATACCAATTCCCGTTGATAAGAAAATGGTTGATGAGAACCGTCTTGCCGGGCGTGGCGGAGGTTTTTGCCAGATGGGTTTTACCCGTCAGCATATTGATGAGGCTCGATTTGCCTACGTTGCTTCGCCCTATGAAGGCAAATTCGGGCAGCTCTCCCTGCGGACATTGGTCCACTCGGGCACTGCTAATGGTGTATTCAGCGGATTTGATAATCATGAGGCTTCTTTTCTGCTTGCTCCCATCTCTGGGAAACAGAGTTTTTAATTTGAGGGTTAGAAGTTGTATTTCAAGCCAAGGCTGAGGAACTCCCTGAACATGAAGTATGTGTCGAAACGGCTCTTTTTGCGGTAACCTTCGTTGCTGTTGTCGAAACGCGGATAGAGATACAACTGAGTGTTGATGAGTTTTGTAACGGAAAAGTCGATGGTGTTCTCCCATTCCAGGATGTTATACTCGAAGTTGCTCATCCAATATATGCGGCTCGACCATGAAATCTGCTTGCATATCTGCCATCGTGAATTCAGGGTGATGTTAGGACCGAAGGTGAACTTGCTGTGGGTGTCTTCCTCAAGGCCATAATTCTTTACGATGTCGTCGTCGTGGACATAGAGAACCTTCATGGCAAGAGGAGCCACGTTGAGTTGGCCGGTGAACTGTTTCTTCTTGCCGGCAGCGAAGTCCCACTTCATACCCGGGGCAACGGTTACTTCAAGGGGAGAAAGAATCTTGGAGTTGACCTTGTCGCTATTTCTTTGAACATTGGGAGCAATCTGGGTCTGCATGATAACCTGCAAAGAGTAGGAAAGAGTCTTCCATGCTTTATAGCCGGCATTGGTGGTGTAGCGTAGCAGGTTTTGCGAAGGGTGGAAGGAACGTTTTTCGTCGTTTTTCGTCGTTTGGAAACCCAACTGAATGTTCACTTCATTGTCCCAACTTATCTTGCGCTGGTCGTTGTAGTTCGCCCTCAATGTCATGTTAAGATTGCCGGTGACGTTCGTCTCGCCACCTCTGTACCAGTTGTCGGAGAAGAAGTTCTGAACGAACTGTAACGATACGTCGCCCGAGAATTTCCAGAAGTTTGGTCTGCGAGTAATAACCTCCACAGGCTCGTTAAATTCCGGAGTCAGTTTGGAGTCGACCACCTTGTCGGCCAGCTTGTCGGAACTTTGCAGAATCTCGTTCACGTCGTCTCGAATGCTCGCCTGCCCCATGATGTCGCTTTCTGTCTGTGTAACCAGCCAAGGAGCATCGGTGTATAGCGTGGACAGGGCTCTTCGCGAGGCATAGAGTCGTTGAAGCTGAGGGTCGGGACAAGACGTGTCTGTTTCGCTCATCATTTGCTGAAGCGGAGAATTGTAGAGCGCAGGAGGGGAAAGAAGCTGGTAGTAGTAGGCATTGAGCATGGACGGCGTTGTTGTAGCGTTGAGCACGTCACGTTCTTTTGCCAATGTGTCGATAATGGCAAGATACTTGTCAACTAAAGAAATCGAGTCGGTAACCGCATTGGTCACCGAGTCGGTTCTTTCTGTTACTACTTCTTCGTTTTCTGTTTGTGATGCACAATAAGCGCCCAAAGCCATTGTGCAGATACAGAAAAGTATTATTAAACGCTTCATTTATCCCAATTTTGTGCAAAAGTACAAAATAAATGCGAACTAAGAACCATGAACTATTAACTTTTTTATAACTTTGCACCCCCGTTATATATAAACGGCACGATTGTTGCCGTCAAAGTAGAAACAAATCAGTAGAAAATACATAGAACACATGGATAAGAACACAATTACAGGATTTATTCTCATTGCTCTCGTTGTCATTGGTTTCAGCTGGTACAGCCAGCCCAGCCGTGAAGAATTGGAGGCAATGGCACAAAGAGACAGTATTGCTGCCGTAGAGCAACAGAAACAGGCAGAAGCAGAGCAGGCAAACAGCCAGACACTTACTGCAACTTCAGCAACTCCCGATAGCAGTGCTCTTTTCTTCTCACAACTTACAGGCGAAGGACAGCGCGTACTGCTCCAGAACGAAAAGGTAAAAGTTGGCATCAATAGCAAGGGCGCAGTGGTAGAAGATGCCGAGATTATTGGTTATAAGAGCCGTCGCAGAGAAGGCGATGTTGTTATTCTTGGCAAGGAAGACGCTTCGATGCGTCTGACACTGCCTCTCAAACAACAGAATCTCTGTATTGCCGATCTCTGCTTCAATATCGCAGAGCAGACAGATTCTTCCGTTACGTTTGTGGCTGAGCAAGGAGAAAAGCAATTGCAGGTGCGTTACATATTGCGCCCTGATTCTTATATGCTCGACATGGAAATTGCAAGCGCAGGAATGGAAGGCATGACAATGCCTGGAGCAAGCAATCTCCTTGTAGAATGGGTTGCACGTATCCCTCAACAGGAGAAGGGTGCAGACTTTGAGAACCGTTATAGTTCACTGACTTACAAACGTCAGGAAAAAAGTGTAAAACAACTCAGCGAGACGAGCGACGAGAGTAAAAAACCTGAAGAAGCATTGGAATGGATTGCCTTCAAGAACCAGTTCTTCAGTGCAGTGCTCATAGGCTCTCAGCCAATGACACAAGTGTCGCTCTCAACGGCACAACTTTCCGACGAAAAAGATTATCTGAAACGATATGAGGCTTCTTTCCAAATTCCCTTTGATGCAACGGGAAAGAATGCTACCCAATTGCAGATGTATCTTGGTCCGAATGACTTCCATGTTCTTCAGGCACACAGCAAAATGACTGCTTATGGCTCGGATGCAGACCTTGATGAACTCGTTTATCTTGGCTGGTCTTTCTTCCGCTTCATCAATCGTTGGTCAATTCTGTATATCTTTGATTGGCTCAAGGCAATGGGATTGCCCATGGGCATTGTATTGTTGCTCTTGACTGTGATTGTTAAAATCATTGTTTGGCCAACACAGAAGAAGAGTTACATGAGCAGCGCGAAGATACGTGTCCTCAAGCCGAAGCTCGACGAGATAACAAAACAATATCCCAATCCCGACCAGGCTATGCAGAAGCAGCAGGCCATGATGCAGGTTTATAGTCAGTATGGCGTAAGCCCAATGGGTGGTTGTCTGCCAATGCTCATACAGATGCCAATCTGGTTGGCTTTGTTTAACTTCATTCCAAATGCTATTGATCTTCGTGGCGAAAGTTTCCTTTGGGCAGACGACCTGAGCGCTTACGACGACCTTATCCGTTGGGATGCAGACCTTTGGCTGATAGGAAATCACCTCAGCATCTTCTGTCTCCTCTTTAGTGCAACGAACCTCATCAATACATGGATTTCGATGCGTCAACAGCAGAATCAGTTCACAGGTGAGCAAGCACAACAGATGAAGATGATGCAGTGGATGATGTATCTCATGCCTTTGATGTTCTTCTTTATGTTCAATAACTACAGTAGCGGTTTGAGTTACTACTACTTCGTTTCTGGTTTGCTCAGCATCATTACCATGTGGTACTTACGTTGGTCAACAGATGACGCAAAACTTTTGGCAAGTCTGGAGGCATATCGTGAGCAACACAAGAACGATCCCAAGAAAATGTCAGGTCTTCAGGCACGACTCGAAGCATTGCAGAAGATGCAGCAGGAACAGCAAGCCCGTGGCCGCAAATAAAAACGTTGGAGAGAGATTATGAAGTTAAAAGCAATCTTTGGCGCAGCGGTTTTGTTATGTACCGCTTGTGGCGTTCAGAAAGAGAACAACGAGGTGAACATAGAGAGGCAAACCATACAGCTCGATAATGATGTGATGACACCCGAGGCGCTTTGGGCAATGAGTCGCATAGGCGCTTATCAAACGTCACCTGACGGTAAGCACATCGTTTTTCAGATGGGCTATTATAGTGTTAAGGAGAACAAGAGCCATCAGGTTCTTTGGATGATGAATGCTGATGGCACTGAGCAGCGTCAACTGACAAAGGAAGCAGACAACGAGACCGATGCCCAATGGATAGACGACGAAACCATTGCCTTCTTAAAGGGAGGCGAGGTGTGGAAGATGTCTCTAAATGGCGACAAGCGTAAGCAGATGTCTCAGACCGATGGCAAGGTGGAGGGCTTTATGTTTTCTCCCGACCACAAGAAAGTTATTCTTTTGAAGAGCATTGACTTCAATGAGGTTATTCAGAAGAACCCCGAAGATTTACCCTATGCGACCGGTCGTGTGGTGAACGATTTGATGTACCGCCATTGGGACCATTACGTCGAGAGCATACAGCATCCTTTTGTGGCTGCTGTAGATGGTGACAAGATTGCCTCTGACATGCAGGATATACTTGTGGGTGAGCCTTATGAGTGTCCGATGGAACCATTCGGAGGCATGGAGCAATTGGCATGGAGTATCGACTCTAAACAGATTGCTTATACTTGTCGTAAGAAGACTGGCCTTGCTTACAGTATCTCTACTGATTCTGATATTTTCCTTTATGATGTTGAAACGAAGGAAACAATAAATCTTTGTAAACCTGCCAATTATCAGGCTCCAGCCGTTGAACCTACGAAGTCGCTCAGTACTCAAGGTGTCAACCAACAGGCAGCGGACTATAATTTAGGCTACGACACCAATCCTAAGTTCTCACCCGACGGACGCTATTTGGCATGGTTGTCAATGGAGAGAGATGGCTATGAGAGCGACCGTAACCGTCTTTGTATTTACGACTTGAAAGAAGAAACGAAATCTTACATTACCGAATCTTTCGATTCTGGTGTTGATGATTACGGTTGGGCACCGGATTCTAATACATTATATTTTATTGGTGTTTGGCATGGTACAGAGAATCTTTACAAAACCAATTTGAAGGGTGAGGTTAAACAACTTACCAAGGATTTGGCAGACTTTGGTTCTTTGCAGGTGATTAGCAATACAATGCTTTTGGCCGAACGCCATAGTTTTGTTGAACCGTCTGACCTTTATATGGTGACTCCTGGCGACAGCATTGCCGATACAAAGGTTGTGCAGATTACGGAGGTCAATAAGGACATCCTCGACCAACTAGCGAAACCTACTGTAGAACAACGTTGGGTGAAGACAACCGACGGAAAGGAGATGCTCACATGGGTGGTCTTGCCTCCTCATTTCGATGCTTCAAAGAAGTATCCCACGTTGCTCTTCTGTGAGGGTGGCCCGCAAAGTGCCGTTTCGCAGTTCTGGAGTTATCGTTGGAACTTTATGATTATGGCATCGCAAGGTTATGTTGTGATTGCTCCTAACCGCAGAGGTGTGCCTGGATTCGGCCAGGAATGGTTAGAGGAGATAAGTGGTGACTGGACCGGACAGTGCATGAAGGACTACATGTCTGCCATTGACGATGCCGTCGAAAACCTGCCGTATGTGGACAAGGATCGTTTGGCTGCCGTTGGTGCTTCGTTTGGTGGTTTCTCTGTTTATTACCTTGCAGGTCATCACGAAGGTCGTTTCAAGTGCTTTATTGCTCACGATGGTGCCTTCAATCTTGAGGCTATGTACACAGAGACAGAGGAAAACTGGTTCTCTAACTGGGAGTATGACGATGCCTATTGGAATAAGGACCAGACAGAAAGAGCACGTCGCACTTATGAGAATAGTCCACATCGCTTTGTTGACAAGTGGGATACGCCCATTCTTTGCATACATGGCGAGAAGGATTATCGCATCAATGCAACGCAAGGTATGAGCGCTTTCAATGCAGCTCGTATGAGAGGCATAGAGGCTCAGTTGCTCATCTTCCCCGACGAGAATCACTGGGTGCTCAAACCACAAAATGGTATTCTCTGGCAGAGGACTTATTTTGCATGGCTCGACAAGTGGCTGAATACTGTTTCTGACTCTTCTTTGGGAGCAGAGAACTGAGAATGAAATATCAAATAAAATAGTAAACAATAAATCGTTAAATTGTAAATGGAAAAGACTCTTCGCGACAGTGCCGGTATGCGCTGGACTGCATTGCTGCTTTTGGCACTTGCCATGTTCTGCAGCTACATCTTTATGGACATCCTTTCTCCCATCAAGGACTTGATGCAGGAGACACGTGGTTGGGACTCTACTGCTTTTGGCACAATGCAGGGTTCTGAGGTGTTCCTCAACGTTTTTGCTTTCTTCCTTATCTTTGCCGGCATTATCCTCGACAAGATGGGTGTTCGTTTTACGATGCTTCTCTCTACAGCGCTTATGCTTTTTGGTGCTTGCATCAAGTGGTATGCTGTGAGCGATGGCTTTGTTGGCAGTGGTCTGGAGGCTTGGTTTACAAACAATTTGAACTACATACCTTTGTTTGAGGAGTTGGGGGTTTCGCCGTTTTATGAGGGCATGCCTGCTTCTGCAAAGTTTGCCACCACTGGTTTTATGATTTTCGGTTGCGGCTGTGAGATGGCTGGTATTACCGTTTCCCGCGGAATTGTTAAGTGGTTCAAGGGTCGTGAGATGGCTTTGGCTATGGGATCGGAGATGGCTTTGGCACGTCTTGGCGTGGCAACTTGTATGATTTTCTCACCTTTCTTTGCTCGTTTGGGCGGTCAGGTCAGCGTGTCTCGCTCGGTTGCTTTTGGCGTTGTTTTGATGTGTATAGCCCTAATCATGATGGTTGTTTATTTCTTTATGGACAGAAAACTCGATGCACAGACGGGTGAGGCGGAAGAGAAGGACGACCCATTCAAGATTAGCGACCTTGGTCAGATTCTTACTTCCAGTGGTTTCTGGCTTGTGGCATTGCTTTGTGTTCTCTACTACAGTGCAATCTTCCCCTTCCAGAAATATGCTGTGAACATGCTTCAGTGCAATCTTACTCTGGTGGCTCCCGATGCAGATTCGTTCTGGGCAAAGCCTGATGTCACCATTGTTCAGTATGTCATCATGCTTATTGTTGCAGCCGCAGGGTTTGCCAGCAATTTCCAGAAGAAGTCCAACATGAAGTATGGATTGCTTGGCCTTAGCATATTGTCACTCATTGCCTACTGCTATATGGGTTACATGCGACAGTCTGCTGAGAGTATTTTTGCTGTTTTCCCACTGTTGGCTGTGCTGATTACCCCGATTCTCGGTTCTTATGTCGACCATAAGGGCAAGGCTGCTTCGATGCTTATTTTAGGTTCGTTGTTGCTCATCTTCTGCCACTTGACCTTTGCATTCGTGTTGCCGTTGTTTAAGGATTCTGCAGTAGGCGGTACGGTCATTGCCTATGTTACCATTCTTGTGCTTGGCTCCAGCTTCTCGCTTGTGCCTGCGTCATTGTGGCCTTCTGTTCCCAAATTGGTTGATGCCAAGGTGATAGGCTCGGCTTATGCGCTCATCTTTTGGATTCAGAACATTGGTCTCTGGCTTTTCCCGATGCTTATTGGCAAGGTGCTCGATGCTACAAATCCCGGTGTGACTGACCCCACGAAGTTCAACTATACTGCTCCGCTCGTAATGTTAGCCTTTTTGGGTGTTGCAGCCTTGTTGCTTGGCTTCGTGCTGAAGGTTGTTGACAGAAAGAAGGGACTCGGTCTTGAGGAGCCGAATATCAAGTAAAATACTCCATACTATATGTCGCTGATAATTAGGCGACGTATTGTGCATAAAAAGTTCACACGTTAAAATGCCAAACTTAACGTGTGAACTTTGCCATTTTAACGTGTATAGTTTGGCAACTTCACCGTAGTAATTAAATAACGAACCTATGGGCAGCCGATATTTTTCTTTTTTCTTTGTTCTCTTGTCGAGTTTTTTGTTCGTTGAGGCAGCCAGCCAATCGGATTTAGTTCAGTATGTAAATACTCTGCAAGGCACTCATTCGAACTTTGGTCTTTCACACGGCAACACCTTCCCTGCAACGGCTATGCCGTATGGTCAGCACATGTGGACGCCTCAGACGGGACCCAACGGCGAGGGATTTAAGTATCTTTATGAGTCCGACAAAATCAGAGGATTCGGTCAGAGCCACCAGCCTTCGCCCTGGGTTAGCGACTATGCTGTCTATACTTTCTTTCCAGAAACGGGCACGCTGGAAGTTGATCCCGATAAGCGAGGCGCAAGCTTCTGCCATTGTAACGAAGTCGGGCAGCCCCATTACTATAGTGTAACCTTCGATAACGGCATTCAGACAGAGATGGCGCCTACAGAGAGAGGTGTTCACTTGCGTTTCTCTTATCCCAAGAAGGACGATGCCTATTTGGTTATTGACGGCTATACAGATCAGTCAGAAATCCATGTAAATCCTGAGAAGAGGCAGGTTACGGGATGGGTTAACAATCATCGTTTCGTCAATCACAGCGAGAACTTCCGCTGCTATTTCGTCGTTCAGTTCGACCAGCCAATACTCGATTATGGCATTTGGGAAGGGGAGCAGAAGCAAACGTTTCCGCAAGAGAAGGACGGCAAGGGCAAGCGTTATGGCTGTTACCTCAAGTTCCGTCCGGGCAGTAAGGTGCAGGCAAGAGCTGCAAGTAGCTATATTTCCGAAGAACAGGCCTGGCAGAACTGGCAATCGGAACTTGGCGCGGACCGAAAGTTGGAACAGACAAAGGCACGTGGCTTCAAGACGTGGAATGCTCTGCTCAACCGTATAAAGGTCGAAGGGGGCACTGAAGAACAGATGCGAACCTTTTACAGTTGCCTCTTTCGCGCGAACCTTTTCTCCCGCAAGTTCTATGAAATCAGGTCGGACGGCACGCCTTATTACTATAGTCCTTACGACGGAAAGATTTACGACGGCTACATGCTGACTGACAACGGCTTTTGGGATACCTTCCGAAGTCAGTTCCCTTTGACCAACATTCTGCATCCTACGCAGCAAGGTCATTACATGCAAGCCCTTCTCGATGCGCAAAAGCAGTTCGGATGGTTGCCTGCATGGTCTTGCCCAGGCGAGACCGGAGGCATGTGTGGCAACCATAGTATCTCGCTTTTAGCTGATGCTTGGGCAAAAGGCATACATTCTTTCGACCCAGATTCTGCATTGGCTGCATATGCTCACGAGGCTATGAACAAAGGCCCATTAGGTGGTGCGAACGGAAGAGCAGGTTGGAAAGAGTACTGGCAACTGGGTTATGTCACCTTCCCTGAGTCGCATGGAAGTGTTACTCAAACACTCGAATATGCCTACGACGACTGGTGCGCTTGGAAACTTGCCCGCTCGTGTGGCAATACATTTTACGAGAAGATATTCGAAAGAGTGCTTCGCAACTACCTGAACCTTTGGGACCCTGAGACGAAATTCTTCAGAGGAAGAGGTAAGGACGGCAGGTGGAGCATGGAGCCTTTCGACCCTCTTGTGTGGGGCGGACCGTACACCGAAGGCAATGCATGGCATTATATATGGAGCGTTTTCCACGATGTTCAGGGCCTTATCGACCTCTTTGGCAGTGACGAAGCCTTTGTGGAGAAGATGGACAGCGTCTTTTCGCAACCCAGCACAATTAAGCCCGGATGGTATGGCGGTAAGATTCACGAGATGACGGAGATGGAGATCGCGGGTATGGGACAGTATGCTCACGGCAATCAACCCATTCAACATATGCCATATCTCTACAGTTATGCGGGTCAGCCATGGAAGACGCAGTACTGGGTTCGCCAGATAATGGAGCGGCTCTATAACAGTACGCCCGATGGTTTCCCTGGTGATGAGGACCAAGGTGGCATGTCGTCGTGGTATGTTCTCTCTGCGTTAGGCCTTTATGCAGTTACGCCTGGAACAGACCAATATGTGCTCGGAAGTCCCATCTTCCGTAAGGCAACCATCACAATGGAAGACGGAAAGCAGTTCGTTATTGAGGCAAAGGACAATTCGAAACAGAATGTCTATGTCGCCGAACGCAGCCTGAACGGTCAGTCTATTACACGCAACTATATCACCTACAAGGAACTGGTTTCTGGTGGAACACTCTCTTTACAGATGTCTGACAAGCCGAACAAGCAATTGGGAACAGCCAAGAAGGATGCTCCGTACAGTTTGACTTCCGATGGTTACTAAAGTAGTCTGCAAACTTCTCCTGTGAAGTTCGTCAACTTCTGCAGTGAAGTTTGCCAACATCACTGCAGAAATTCGTCAACATCACTGCAGGGTATTTTAATCAAATCTTTTTGAGCCGTAAACCAAGGCAAGTACTTCTTCAAGAACCAGCAGCATAGAATAGATGTGCCGACGGTGATTGCGAAGAAGATGAGGCTTTCTGTCAAACCGGTCTGCTGGTACATCGCTGGCAGGAAATGCTTTGCTGCAACGAGGAGTGTTATGATGACCTGATGCGTGCAAAGCATGATGATGGAGTAGCGGCCCACATAAGAGATGATGGGCAACCGGCGAATAATGCTGCTTAAGAGTAGTATAGCCACTGACCCTGTCAATCCGGAGACGTAAAGAAGAGGCAGAGGACTGCTGTAGGTGTTGCTGTAAAAGTAATTGTCGCCCATGTACAGGTAATGTATCATTGCAAACAAAAGCACGGATATGCTCAAAGCCCAGCCCCACTTGAAGTTCTTACCCAACAGATGCAACTTTTTGTTCATGAAATAACCCGACCAGAAGAGTGGCATACAAGTCAATGCCGTCCCAAAGTTCAAGTGCCAGTTCCCGACATGATAGCCGATTAAACCAACGCCGAACATGCAGATGCCCAATAGAATCTCTCTGCCGACAGACATGCGTAAGAGTTGGTGCGTAGCATAGTATGCCACAGCAAAGATGATATTCATGAAGAAAAGGCAACGCAGGAACCACAAAGGTCCCCATATTCCGGCAATGTTTACTCCCGTCGAAGCAAAATCTGTATGGTTCTGAACCAACCAGGTTATCGCTCTGAATAACAGAATAAAGAAAAGATAAGGGACAAGAATTTTGTTCGTCTTACGTATGAGAAACTCCCAAAGACCACCAGGATAGTCTTTGAAGAACAGCCCGGAAAGAATGAAATAGAGCGGCATACGCATCTGGTCGAAGACTTCATTCAGCGGATAGTTGCCACTCCAGAAGTAACCTTCGTTGGCAACATGGTCCAAAACAACAAGTAGAATGCAGATGCCCTTTGCAAGGTCGATATACCCGATGCGTTCCTTCATGAATAGGATTGCTTACGCATGACGCTCGATGAGGACTGTGGCGTATGCCGAAATGCCTTCTTCGCGGCCGGTAAAACCAAGTTTCTCGGTAGTTGTAGCCTTAATGGAAATGTCGTCGATGTCAATACCCATCACTTCTGCCAAACATGCTTGCATTTCGGGAATATGTGCCTTCAACTTCGGACGCTCGGCACAAATGGTGGCATCGATGTTGCCTACCGTATAGCCTTTGGTTGCAATCAGTTCGATTGTCTTGCCGAGTAGAATCTTACTGTCTATGTTGTGGAAGTCGTTACTGTTGTCGGGGAAGTGGTAACCAATGTCGCGCATATTGGCAGCACCCAGCAAGGCATCGCAGATGGCATGAATGAGAACATCTGCATCACTGTGTCCGAGTAAGCCCAGCGAGTGCTCAAGGCGAATGCCACCCAACCACAATTCACGTCCTTCAACTAACTGATGGACATCAAAACCAAAGCCAACCCGTATCATTTTATTTACGATTTTATGATTAACGATTTACTATTTATTGCTTTTGCAGATTTCGTTATTGCTTCCTGTAAATAACTCAAAAAGTAAATAGTAAATGGCTAAATGGTAAATGTATTTTATCTTCTTCTCATCTTACCGAAGAGGTCGCGCATGCCGTCCAGGTCGAAACCGAGTGAGAAGCGCATGGTCTGGTCCAGAGGATTGGTCTGTGCCGTTGAGAAGACATAGGCAGCATCGACCGAGAAAACACTCATGTGGAAGCCTGCACCGACAGTGAAGTACTTTCGGTTACCCTTGTTTTCTGCTTCGTGGTGATAACCGGCACGCAGCATAAAACGGTCGTTGTAGGTATATTCGCAACCAAGACTCCATTGAATCTCCTGCATCTCTTCCTTGAAACCACCTGGTGCATCACCGAAGCTCTTGAAGATACCGGCAATGGAAGATACATCATAGTAGTCCTTCTCCACACGAGCGGTATATTCTTCTTCTGCCTCGCCCTCATCTTGTTTAGGGTAGGTAGGCACGAGAAGTTTGTTTATATCTCCGGCAATGCTGAATTTGTTATACTCGTTGAATGGGATTGTCAAGTTCATACCGATACGTAGGTTTGTTGGTATGAACTCGGAGTAATCACTACCACCGTATGAAATCTTCGAGCCGATGTTGCTAAGATTGATACCCCAACCAAAACTGCACTCTCGGTTGCCAGCCATGAAGTAGCCCAAACGGTAGAGGGCAATGTCGGCAGAAAATGCCTTGCCGGCACTGCTTTCGGCAGTGTAGTCGTACTTGATGTCGGAAAGTATGAAGCGCAGATTGACGGCCATTGAGAAATTTTCACTCAACATACGGCTATAACCGGCATCGATCGCCATCTCGTATGGCTTGATAGTCATGTCTTCCATGTCAGAAAGATAAACTTCACCAAGGCTGAAGTAGCGCAAAGAGGCGTGTACGGCACTGTAGTCACCAATACGGTAGAAGCCGGTCAGGTTTGCCAGATTGATGTCGCTTACCAGTTTGCGAAGCCATGGCGTATAGCTGATGCCAACACCTGCACGGGCAATGTTGAAAGGATATTTTGCAGGGTTCCAATACTGTGAATAGATGTCGGCTTCTGTTGCTGCACCAATATCGCCCATGGAGCCGCCTCTTGCATCAGGTGCAATGGCTAATGAGGTGACACTTGTGTTCACAGGGTTGAACATATTTTGCTTGTCCTGTGCCAGGACTGTTCCTGCGCTGCATACAACAAGTAGCAGGATAAGAATGATTCTGTGTGCTTTCATAACTCTATAATAACTACGCAAGAGCCTTATTTATTGTTTAATACCACAATTTTTTGTGCCTTTGTGGTCCATTTGCTATCTCCACACCTTACACTGCAGCGGTAAAGGTAGATTCCTGTACCAACCCTTGAGCCGGCTCCGTTTGTTAAATTCCATGCAACGCTGTAAACGCCGCTTGGTTCGCTTGCTTTTTCTTCGTGCATCCATATGCGACGGCCGGAGAAGTCGAAGACCTCTACAATGAAGTCGCATTCACTGCCGGGAAGGTCGTAACTAATCATGAAGTTTGTTCCAGTTGTTGCTGGATTTTGGCTTGCCACCATGTGCAGGATGTCTGTTGCCATGGTGTTGTCAACAACGAAGTCGAGTTGTATCTGGCTTGTGTTGTTCAGTACGTCCCATGCACGGAATGTAAGACTGTGTGCTCCATTCGTGAGTGTGGGAATGTTATAGGCAACAGTTCCTTTTGTGAAGTCGCCAAATTCGTTTGAGTAGTATTCGTTGATGTTATATGTGAGGTCGCTTCTGCCATCGATGCAAAGCGAGAGGTCGTGACCAATGCCGTTGCCGCTGGAACTGATGCCGCTTGCATCAGAGAGTTGTGCCACGAAGAGTGGTGTGGCATTCACTGTGCCACCATTCTGGAACTCTTCGTTGTTGAGGTAAGCATATATCTGTGGGCCGTCTTTGTCGAAATCAGTGTTGTCCACAATGCCACCAAGGGGAATGTCTTCGTTGTGTCCGTTTGCTTCGATGTTTCCTGCATCGTTGATGGCATAGAAAACAAAGCGTCCTTCTTGATTGCTGAAGTTAATGTCAATGGGGATGATAAACTCCTTGCTGAACAAACCTGCTCGAACACTGTCTTGCGATTCGTGCAACAGAATGTTCTGCTCTGTAAAGACAAACGGTTCAACGTCTTCTCCTGCATTGTTGAGACAGACGATATTCTCCTTGCTGTCAAACATACGTGTCTGGATTATGCCATTGAAGTCCGTCATTGTCGTGCCGTCTTCGCGTTCTATATGTCCGGACATCCTTACGCGTTCGCCTGCCTTTAGGGGGATGGAATTGCCATTCACGTCGTGGTCGTTTATTTTGTCCACAACAATCTTTTGTGTGGGATTGCCTATGGTGAGAGCCGGGTCGCCAAGCAGAGCGTATTGTAACTTGTTCTCTGTGTATCCCGATTCTTTATTATCGCTGATGATGCTGTTCTTTGCCAATCGTATTGCATCGCCTATGCGGTTGCGTTCGTTGCTCTTGCCTGTTCTGCGCGAGAAGAGGTATTGCATGAAGTATCGATTCATGTGATAGTTCTGGCTGGCAAAAACGGTACGGGCAGTGCCATAGAATGCCAAGGCACCTCCGTTGGGATTGAGAACTGCACTCTCGCCGATATTCTCGGTGTTCGAATCGAAAGGCATTACGTCGCAAGCGCATGTTACCCACAGAGGTAACTGGGTGCATTTGTTTTCTTCAAAATCACCGCGTAGCAATACATTCTCGTGGCTGAAAGCGTGTGTGCCGGCATGTCCGGTATAGTTCATGACGAGTGCACCTTCGCTCATTTGCTTCTTTATCTGTTTTGTAGCTTCGGGGAAGGTGTTGCTGTTTGGAGAACTAACTCGGGTGTATGCGTCCCACATGATTTTGTGTACTTCGATGTCTGGATAGAGTGAGATGGTATTCTCGGCCACATTGTTGGCATAGCGCATATGGCTGTTTTTGTCTCCGTCGTCACCAAGGAAGTAAACAAGGTTTTTCCATGAGCCAGCATTTTTGTTGCTCATATATGTGATGGTCTTGTCCACCATGATTTTGGCATCTGCAGGGCGAGTGACGGGGAATCGGCCGATGCCTATGTCGCTTTTCTCACGTTTGATTTCATAACCTTCGTTGTCATCGAGTAAGCCGAAGTAGTCTTCCATGACGAAACTTTTTGTGTCGCTGAAGCTGTTTTCGCTTTCGTAGCAGAGAAGATAGTCATCGGGATTTTTGTTTATCCATGCACCAGAAAGCATTCGGTTGTCCCATGCGCAGTCTCCCATGAGCAGAAGGTAGCGTGGAGCAACGTCAGGGTTCTTGGCCTTGTCGTAAAGCATCTTCATGAAGAGACGGTAGGCTGTAGGATCTGGTGTGCCACTGGAGAATTCGTTGTATATTTGGTCGGCACGAACAATGCCTACTCGCAAGCCGTCGTATTGCAGGTGCGCGTCTGCCAGGCGTTGTGCTTCGGAGAGTAATTTGCCGCTGGTGGGGATGATGATAACCATGTCGAGGCTGTCGATGGCGTGCAGGTTTTGGTTCTCGACATTGCCTTCGATGGTTGGTTCCGGGAAAGTCGCTGCAGGATTGAATGCTACAAAGTGCTGTGTGCCATCGTCAACGCAAATGCGGTAATGACCTCCATGCTGTGCTCCTTCTATGAGGGCATCTTTTTGACCAACTTTACCTGTGCGGATAACCTTTACGTTTGAACCTTCAATGTTGAATGCTGTGACAGCCTTTTCGGTAGAACGAAAGTCAATGTAGTTGGTTGTCGTTATGCTGAGTTTGCGGTCATAGCTATATGCGAGATAGTCTAATCGTGCTCTCTTACCAACTTCGGAGCGGATGTGCACGTTGAGATTAGCTGGTGTCCCTCCTTCAAACAGAGGGTCAAGTTCATAGATTCGTTTCGCTTCAGTGGCTTTGGCATATTCGTCGCTATTCGCTGCAACGGTAAATGTAAATGGAACAGTATCATTCAGACTGATATTGACTCTGTTTGATGTGGAGCCGGATGCGGTAAAGACCACAGTCAGTTGCCCGTTTCCAACGGGGTCAATGGCAGAGAGCTTGTAACTGTGTGAATTGTTTTTTGCATAGTCATCACCGTCGAAAAGATGACGTCCGATGGAGTACCATGCTTCCTTGTCTTTCTCGTATAGGGTGTGCGCCCTCGTCGTGTAAATGTTATGCTGCGGTTCGTATTTAGACGATGCAATGGTTTCTATCTGCGAGGGTGTGTCTTCCTGCGTGAGGAAGTAGCAGGCTTGTCGGGCATAAGTGTTGCTGATGCGTGTATCTTCTTGCCAATGGATGAGGCCATTGCCCCAGAAAAGCCAGCTGTCTGTCTGTGCATTATAATAGAGTGGCACTTCTACAAGGTCGTCGTGGTGTGTGCCAGGAAAGACATGTTCGGGCAGCAGATGACCACCATATCCGTAAAGATGGACGTTGTCGGGATTGGTGAAACCCATCTTTCGGAGTGTGGCACGAGAGAATTGGTAAAGCCCATCTTCTGTGATGCTGACCTTTACCCAGGTACCTGTTGCCAGTTTGGAGCTTGTGGCATAGCGACCTGTCTCTGCAATTCTTGTGATGGGAGCGTTTTGCTTGCCGTTCCAAGTGGCGTTGATGACTATTTGTGCGCTGATGAGCTTCTCGTATCTGCCTGCATTTTTCCGTATAGGGATGAAGGAAATGTCGAGCAAACCTTTCCCGCGTTCCACACCAACGAAGGTCTCTATATCAATGGCTTCACTCAAAAGGCTGTCGAAACGCTCGGCCACTTGTGCTTCCTTACTGCTGAGTGCGGCATATTCCGGGTAGAGAAGTGCAACTGAATAGGAGTGAAGACGATAATCGGTGTTCAATGGTACTACCTCCGTATAGACGGGCAGTACGGAGTCTATCTTCATCTCCTCCCAGTCCAGGCTGGTGAAGCTGAGGCCTTTTTCCTGCTGGGCATTGATGCATTGCATCAGCACCATCAGCATCAGGCATATTGTGAAAAGTCGTTTCATGTACGATTTGACTATTTACGAATTATTATTTATGTCTTTCTCCTCAGGGGAGTTTTTGTAGGGGCTACTTTACGTTGAACTCCAGCACTTTTTCTCCCTCAAGATATCCTTCCAGGTGGTCTTCTATGTTGACAGGGCCTACACCTGCCGGAGTACCTGTGAAGATGATGTCACCCGTTTTGAGTGTGAAGTATTGGCTGATGAAACTTACCAATTTATTGACTCCAAACAACATGTCTGCCGTATATCCTGCCTGTACTTGTTCTCCGTTTCGAAGCAGATGGAAATGTAGGTTCTGAACATCTTTGTCAAAATGTTTCAGTGGCATCCATTTCCCGACGGCGGCACTACCGTCGAAACCTTTGCAGAGATCCCAGGGAAGACCTTCCTGTCGAAACTTTTCTTGCAGGTCGCGAGCAGTGAAATCGATGCCAACTGTTACTTCGTCGTAGTAGCGGTGTGCAAAACGCTCGGGAATGCTACGCCCAAGATGGTTGATGCGTACACAAAGTTCAGTCTCATATTCACATCGTTTTGTGTAAGACGGAATAAAGAAAGGCCGTCCGTCTGTCAGTAGAGCAGAGTCTGCTTTTGTGAAGACAACGGGCTGACTTCGCTGTGCGGAATCATCTTCTATATTTAATAACGAATTTTGCAGCTCTTTATTGTGTGCTGCATAGTTCATTCCTATACCAAATATCTTCATATCGGGCGTAAAGATACGAAGAATAGTTTAGAATTAGGAGTTAAAAGCAAACAAAAACCTTCTCGCGTGACGTTTTCGCGCACCACTCGTCCACTTTGTCAAATGGACGCGTCCATTTGGCAAACTTCACACGTGAAGTTGCCCAACTTCTCTAGAGTAAATTGCAAACTTCTTTGCAGTAGTTTTATGTCGCATTTGTCCCGAATGGCAGCCATGTCAAATGACATTGTCTTGTTTGCGCTCTTTGCTCTGGATTACAATAGTCTTTCTATAGTTGTTGAAACAAAAAAGAGAGGGAAATACTTAATTGTATAACCCTCTCTCATTATTTAGCGTTTTGCTAATGTTGCTTATTCAGCGCGCAGAGTGAAACGCTTGAAGTCGGTTACGGTGAGCTCCTTGTCGATGCTCTTGAGGTAAGAATCAACAGTGAGGCTCTTGTCCCAAATGTATTCCTGACTCATCAAGCAGTTCTCCTTGAGGAACTTGTTCAGACGACCCTTGGCGATGTTCTGAATCATAGCCTCGTTGAGGTTAGCAGCCTTCTCTGCAGAAACTGTTGCGATGATTTCCTTCACCTTAACAACATCTTCAGCGGTGATCCAGCCCTTTGTCTGGTTGCTCTCCATGTGCTCCTCGCTGTCGAAGTGTGCGGGGTTGAAGCCAGCCTTCTTGATAGCAGCCTCAACAGCCTTCTGCACCTGCTCAGCTTTAGACTTCTCGATGGCAACAGCCAACTCGTTGTCCTTAACGCTTTGAGCTACACCATTCTCGTCGATAGCAACGGGAGCAGCACTTGCAATCTGCATAGCTATGTTCTTACCGATAGACTCGTCCTCAACAGCCTTGTTCAAGGCAAGAATAGCGCAAAGTCCATTGCGGTTCATATGGTTGTAGGTAGCAATGTATTCGCCTTCGATGGTGCAATATCCGTCGAGCTCCATCTTTTCGCCAGTGATACCGCTGCGAGCAGTAACTGCTTCGGCAACAGTGCTGTCGCCCATAGGCAATGCCAATACCTCTTCCAATGTTTTGCACTTAGCTGCAACTGCGGCATTCAGGATGTCTTGAGTCAAGGCAACGAAGTCTGCATTGTTGGCAACGAAGTCTGTCTCACACTTCAAGGCGATGATAGCACCGAAGCCATTCTCTGCCTTAACAAGTACGCAACCTTCAGCAGCTTCACGGTCACTGCGCTTTGCAGCAACAGCCTGACCCTTCTTGCGCAGGTATGCAATAGCACCGTCCATATCGTCGCTTTCTGCCAGAGCCTTTTTGCAGTCTGCCAGACCAGCACCCGTTACTTCGCGGAGCTTTTTGATGTCATTCATTGTAAATTCCATAGTATGAATGTCTTTTTAGTGTGTTAATGATGTTTATGCAAGGATTACTCAGCAACTTCTGCTGCTTCCTCACGTGCCTTGCCGTTACGACGACCTCTCTTTACGGGCTGGTCTTCCTGCTCAGCAGCAGCTTCGCTGTCTGCCTTTTCAACCTTACGCTCCTCGAGACCTTCGTTGATGGCAGCGCAGCAAGCCTGGAGAATTACCTCGATGCTCTTGCTTGCGTCATCGTTTGCGGGAATAACGAAGTCGATGTTGTCGGGATTGCTGTTTGTGTCAACGATACCGAAAACGGGAATACCCAAACGGTTTGCCTCGCGTACTGCAATGTGCTCCTTCATTACGTCAATAACGAAGAGGGCAGAGGGCAGACGGTTAAGGTCGGCAATAGAACCAAGGTTCTTTTCAAGCTTAGCACGCTGACGGCTTACCTGCAAAACCTCACGCTTTGAAAGGTTGTTGAATGTGCCGTCTGCGAACAACTTGTCGATATTTGTCATCTTCTTCACAGCCTTGCGGATTGTGGGGAAGTTGGTGAGCATACCGCCGGGCCAGCGTTCGATAACGTAGGGCATGCCTACTGAAGTGGCGAGGTCGGCAACGCATTGCTTGGCCTGCTTCTTGGTAGCAACAAAGAGAACCTTTTTGCCGCTCTTGGCAATCTGCTTCAAAGCTTCGGCTGCAACATCAACCTTAGCAACAGTCTTGTGAAGGTCGATGATATGAATGCCGTTGCGCTCCATGAAGATGTAAGGAGCCATAGCGGGGTTCCACTTTCTCTTGAGGTGACCGAAATGACATCCGGCCTCCAACAGTGTATCAAAATTTGTTCTTGACATTGTTTTTGTGTTTGTTTGTGTTGTTTACTTTCTTTGTTAATTCTTTTGTGTTAGAATCAATCTGCAAGTAGTCCTCTGCATATATATAATATATAATGTATATAGGGAGTCTGGCAGATTTAGATGCTAAACAGCTTGACGCAATCCAGTCTGTTATGCAGCAATTAGCGCTTGCTGAACTGGAAGCGACGACGAGCCTTTGGACGTCCGGGCTTCTTTCTCTCGACCTCGCGGCTGTCGCGTGTCATGAAGCCTTCAGCACGAAGTGCCTTCTTGTCCTCTGCGTTAATCTTTACAAGAGCGCGGGCAATAGCCAGACGCAAAGCCTGAGACTGACCGGTGTAGCCACCGCCATAGAGATTAACATTGATATCGTATTTCTCGGCAACATCAAGCAGAGTCAAAGGTTGCTTTACCACGAACTGCAGGATGGTGCTGGGGAAATACTCGGTAAGGTCGCGCTTGTTGATAGTAATCTTGCCAGAACCTTCGCTGACATAGACGCGGGCTACGGCGCACTTACGACGGCCCAACGCATTAGCTATGTATTTCGTATCCATGTTTGCTGATTATTTATACTGGTTAATGTCAATAGCCTTGGGGCTCTGTGCCTGCTGCTTGTGCTCTGCACCACCATAGATGTAGAGATTGCCGAGCAGTTGATCTGCAAGCTTGTTCTTAGGCAGCATGCCTTTAACTACACGACGAAGCAACTTGTCAGCGCCATTGGGCTTAGCCAAAATTGTGGCGGGATTTGTTGCACGCTGTCCGCCGGGGTAACCTGTGTATGACAGATAAGTGCGGTCAGTCATTTTCTTACCAGTGATGATAATCTTGTCGGCATTCACGATGATTACGTTGTCACCGCAGTCTACATTGGGAGTAAACTCTGCCTTGTACTTGCCTCTCAGCAATTTTGCCACCTTTGTGCAGAGACGACCGAGAACCTGGTCTGTAGCGTCAACTACGACCCATTCTTTCTTTACGGTAGCCTTGTTCATCGAGATGGTCTTGTAGCTCAAAGTATCCATTCTTTGTTTTGCTTTTGTTTTTTGTTTCTACCTTGTTTATTTCTCTTTTCTATGGGCGATTCACGAACCGTTCGTTCAGGCCAAAGAGACGAACTATTCACACGTTCCATAAGGGATTTTAGGAACCCCTTGATAATAATCGGCTTGCAAAGGTACAACTTTTTCCCTTTTCTGCAAGCATCCGAAGGAGTTTTTTCTTGTTAAAAGTTTAATTTTGTGTTTTTGTGGATTTAATGATGCTTCTTATGTAGCGCATCATTTGCCAGATACCGGGGAATAAGAGAATTTTGCAAATGCGTATTTGGCGATTGCCTTCAATGTTCATTTCCTGTTGCATTTCCATAGCTTTAATTTTTAATGAAGGTTTACCGCTACGAAATGCATGCATCATGAGTTTGTGGATGCGAGCTTGGAAGAAGATGTCAAGTTGTTTGTCTTTGAGGTTGAATGACTGTGCCAGGTTGTAGGATAGTTTTGTGGCATTTGCCCAAAAGTGGAATTGTTTTTCTTCGCTGTTGGGATTGGAAATCGTGTGTTTGCCGCAGGAATATGCGAGGGTCGGCTTGTCAATCCATGCAACATTGCCCATGTGAGCGAGGAAGAAAGCTATCTGGACGTCTTCGCATAGGTATGACTGAGGGTCAAAGAACTGCGGGTATTGTTGCATGGCTTTTCGTATCCAGTCGCTGCGAAAGAGAGATGTGCAAAGGTGAATGGCAGGTCGGGAGTCTGGCATGAGAATGGCTGCCAACAGACTTTTCCCGTCGACCTTAGGCTTATGGTTTTGGGTTTTTCCGGGGGAGGACAGTTCTTTGGTGTCTTCATTATAGCGGAGCCAATCGGTATGGACTATCCCGATGCTTTGATCATTCTCGAGTATAATTGATTCGTCTTCAAGTTTTTTGTTGTCTATCCAGAAGTCATCGCCGGCACAGTCGGCAATGTATTTGCCTTTGCAAGCGCGAAGGCAGTCGAAGTAGTTCTGGACGAAGCCTTTGTTTGAAGGGTTTGCGATGACACGAATGACGTCGGGATGCTTCTGCTCGTATTGTTTGCAGATGGCGAGTGTGTTGTCTGTCGAACAATCTTCGCCGATGATAATTTCAAAAGGCAAATGACATTCTTGTGACAGGATGCTGTCGAGTGTCCGTCCGATGGTGTCTTGTTGGTTGTAGGTGCATACGATGACGGATATGAGGTCTTTGAGATGTGTCATTTACGATTTGCCTTTTGTCAATTCTAACGCAAAAGTATAAAATAAATATGAATTGCGTGGTATGTAAATTGATTTTATTTGTATCTTTGCAACCCTAATGTTTTTATTTGATGAGTAAACTCAAGAATCTTCATAGCACAGAGGCGAACGATACTTCTTACGATCATGTATTGAAGTATACGGGTGTCTTTGGTGGCGTGCAGGGATTGAAGATGCTTGTGGGTGCTCTGCGAATGAAACTTACGGCTGCCATTATCGGTGCATGGGGTGTAGGCCTGATGTCTGCCTACAACTCTGTTTCTGAGTTCTTGAACAATGCCAGTAATATGGGCATCCCGTTGAATGCGACGCGCAGAACCAGTGAATTGTTCGAGAATGGCACGGCGGAGGAGATTGAACATCAGGTGATGGTCATTCGCACTTGGGTGTTGTGGTCGGCTTTTTTGTCGGTGCTTATTTGTTTGTTCTTTTCGCCTGTCATCAGTTATTTCTTTTTCGATCATGATTGGACGCGTTGGCCTGTGGTGATGCTTACTTCGCTTGTGGCTTTTAGTCACATTGTTGCGGAGGGAGAATGTGCCATCCTGAAGGGCTTGCGACAAGTGCGTAAGGTGGCTCTGATAGAGACGGTTATTGCTTTGGGGACGTTGTTCTGCACCATTCCTGTTTACTTGTTGTTCGGTGTTCGGGGTGTTATTTTGGGATTGATTGCCTGTGGCTTTTTGTCGGCTGCTGTTCATTTCTTTTTCTCGCTCCGTTTGGTGCCGTATAAGGTGCGTCCGTTTTCGGGGAGGATTTTCAGGGAGGGGCTGCCGCTTATAAAGATAGGTATTCCGTATGTGCTTGCCAATCTTTCCAATGCCGGTTTGAAGATGTTTTTCCCGGTCATCATCCTTGCTTCCCATTCGATGCAGGAGTTGGGGTATTACAATGCGGCTTGGGCATTGATGATTGGTTATTCGGGGCTTGTCTTCCTGGCGTTAGAGTCCGATTATTTCCCAAGATTGTCGGCTGTCAATAGCGACAGATTGCGTATGAACGACACCATCAATCAGCAGATAGATGTCTGTACGCTCATCATTACGCCTTTCCTTGTGTTGCTTGTCATGTTCATGCCAATGGTTTTGCAACTGCTTTATGTGGAGGAATTTCTGGTTGTTACGGGTATGGCCACGCTTTCCGTCTTTTATGTTTTTCTGTGTTGTGTGTCGTTGCCTATGGCATATAGCATTTTGGCGAAGGGGCACAGCATTGCATAT
>JAEIGA010001815.1_pt1 | contig 33822 bp, 36 predicted proteins | sample 9270691 | NCBI WGS metagenome assembly JAEIGA01 (sample SAMN17057246, study PRJNA624740) | gut metagenome | biome: biome; isolation source: fecal sample | host: Bos grunniens | place: China: Xizang | collected 2019 | reverse complement strand
CATACAGAGAGAGCAAGGAGCGGAGATACGATTGGACAAAGGGCAAAGATGATCGTATGAACCGAAAGCAGGTGACGAGGTGGTGGAAATGAGCAGACAGAGCGAGTATCAGCCGCCGTGGTTCCACGAAGGCTTGTATCAGGCATTTATCAAAAGCGGCATGAGCATACCGGAGATCGCAAGGAAAGCTGGCATATCCAAGAGCCACGCATACAGGATATTCGCTGCGGAGCAATGGCCTTCTATTCCGGTTATGATGCGGCTGGAGGATGCAATGAAGCTGGAGCGAGGAACACTGATCCGCAAAGAAAAAAGTTCCAACTAAGGGACTTTTGATGGGATACGATATAGGCGCAAGGTGGGGAGTAATCCCTATCCTGCGCCTTTTCGCATATCTAGGAGGATTTGAGATATGGCAAACAACACGAGATACAAGAGGATGATCGGTGAACGCGAGAAGCGTATCCGTGACCTTAAAGAGATCATCGTAGGACATGAGCAGCTGCAGCAGCTCAACTTCGCATATATCGCTGTACTGTTGGAGAAGCTGGGCGCGGTCAACCTGGAGACGGGTATCAAGCTCACCGGTGAGGAGATCGCCGCAGCACTGAAGGATACCAGAGTGCTGGCGCAGCAGGACACGGACGGCGAGTGGCTGCTGTACACGAGAAAAGAGGGAGAGCATGGCGAAGAAGGCAGAGACCCCACAGAACAGGGATAAAGCAGGGCGCTTCCAGAAGGGCGTGAGCGGCAATCCTGGGGGCAGGCCGAAGAAGCCTGTCGAGTTGGAGGAATACGCCAAGAATGCTCCTGCAAAGCTGCGCGCCATTGCAGATGATCCCGATACGCCGGTGAAGATCAAGGCTGATATCGAGAAGTTCTTCTTCGAGGCGGTATACGGCAAGGCTGCGCAGGCGATTGACCTGGAGGCGAAGGTGGAACAGAAGCCGGTGATCTTTGCAGGAGATGAAGACATTGCAGACTGATGCAACAAGCGTATATCTCCCGGATCTGATTGGCGGCGGGTACGGCGACTTCTGGCGCTTCAAAGGTCGTTATCGAGTATGCAAGGGCAGCAGAGCCAGCAAGAAAAGTAAAACCACGGCGCTGTGGTTCATCTACCACATGATGAAATACCCAGAGGCCAATACGCTGGTGGTGCGCAAGACATTCGCCACGATACGCGATAGCTGCTTCGCTGACTTGAAGTGGGCGGCGCAACGCCTGCAGGTATATCACTTGTGGGACTTCACGACAAGCCCGCTATACGCCAAATACAAGCCGACAGGACAGCTCATTTACTTCCGAGGCTTAGACGATCCCATGAAGATTACATCCATCGCGGTGCCGCGCGGCTATCTGTGCTGGATGTGGCTTGAGGAGGCGTTTGAGGTAGACAATGAGGCGGACTTCGACATGTTAGATGAGTCTATCCGCGGCGAGATACCGCCGGAGACCGGCCTATGGAAACAGGTTACGCTGACATTCAACCCTTGGCTATCGAGCCACTGGATCAAGAAGCGCTTCTTTGATGCTCCTCCCGGCGAGAACATCCTAGCGAAGACAACCAACTACCTGTGCAACGAGTGGCTGGATGCTGCCGATAAGCAGAAGTTTGAGGATATGAAGGCCAACAACCCGAAGCGATACCAGGTCGCAGGACTGGGAGACTGGGGCGTTGAGGGTGGCGCGGTGTTTGAGGAGTTCACGGACGATCCCTCGCATTACGATGACAGGCAATGGACGCATGTTATTGATCCGTTCGATATACCGTCTACCTGGCGCATCTGGCGTGGATTCGACTTTGGTTACTCCAAACCGTTCAGCGTTACATGGTGGGCCGTGGACTATGACGGCAGACTCTATCACATCCTGGAGCTGTATGGCTGTGTGCCGGACGAACCGGACACCGGCGTTAAGTGGACACCAGATGAGATATTCAAGGAGATCAAGCGCGTAGAGGACGAGCACCGCTGGCTGAAAGGCAAGCGCATCCAGGGCATAGCAGACCCGGCGATCTGGGAGAAAAGCCATGGCGTGAGCATCGCAGAGACGGGCGAAAAATACGGAGTGTACTTTGACCCGGGCGATCATAAACGCATACCAGGCTGGATGCAGATGCATTATCGCTTTGCCTTCGATGAGAACGGCATCCCGATGATGTATGTATTTAAGAATTGCCGCAACTTCATTCGCACGATCCCAACGCTGACCTATGACGAGAACAAGGTGGAGGATGTGGACACGAAGCTGGAAGACCATATAGCGGACTCCAGCCGGTATATCTGCATGGCGAACCCGATGGCTCCCGTTGAGGTGAAAGAGCGGACACCGAAGGTCTACAACCCGCTCGACGACGACGAGATAAAGCGCGATACATACGCGTTCTATCGTAAATATTAGTGCAACTCCTTTCGGTTGACATGGTGGATGCGGCAGGGAGCGCGATGGTTTTGGACAGTTTCCCATCAGAAGGCCGTTCAAATCGGCCTCGCATCCACCTCACCTGGAGAGGGCATAGTGCTGGAAGTAGTGCATCCACAAGGTGCAAGCCCTTGCTTCTCCACCACCCCGATAGGGGCCAAATTTCGGTTACCAAAGAGCGAAATTATTTTTGCAGACAGCCGGGAAAGACTGGCAACCGCTCGCTGAAAACTGCTCAATGAGTGTGACAATCTAAGCGGGCAGCGTAAAAACGTAAATATACTTTGCATATTTGCCGGGCAAAATGCAAATTTTGCCTCTTGCAAACAGGAAATACGCAAACAGGAGGGACGAATGGAACGAATCGACCCCAACAAGCCCAACGCAAAGGGCAAAACACTTATGGACTACATACCCATGGCAGCACAGCGGCTGGGCGTGAGCCTGGGCGGTAATCAGCCTGTACCTGGCGATGTGTCTATGGCGCAGAGCATGGTAAATGCGGAGCCTGTGATCGGCAAGAATGAGATTGCAGAGGCAATCGCCACGCTGAAGAAGTACAAGGACGGCAAGAGCAATTTGGAGGAGCGCATTGTCGAGGAGGAACGCTGGTGGAAGCTGCGGCATTGGGATGTGATCCGCAATGGTGAGCAGACTGATCGTGCAGAGCCTACCAGCGCATGGCTGTTCAACTCCATCGCCAATAAGCACGCGGATATCATGGACAACTACCCTGAGCCGAATGTGCTGCCGCGTGAGATGCAGGACGAGCAGGACGCAAAGACCCTCAGCTCTATCCTCCCTGTTGTGTTTGAGCGCAACAACTACGAGGAGACCTACAGCGATGCAGGCTGGTACAAGCTGAAGCATGGCGTAGTGGCAAAGGGCATCTTCTGGAACAAGGATCTTGAGGACGGCATGGGAGATATTGATATCTCCTTCATCGACCTGCTGAACATCTTTTGGGAGCCTGGTATCACGGACATCCAGGACAGCCGCAACCTCTTTATCGTCACGCTGCGCGACAACGACCTGCTTGAGATGGAGTACCCCGATCTCAAGGGCAAGCTGCAGGGGCAGGTTATTGATGTCAAGCAGTATGTCTACGATGACAACGTAGATATAAGTGACAAGAGCCTGGTTGTGGATTGGTACTACAAGCGAAAGACACCCGAGGGCAAGACGATCCTGCATCTGTGCAAGTTCGCAGGCGGCGAGATCCTGTTCTCCAGTGAGAATGATCCTGAGTATGCCGCTACCGGCTTCTACGATCACGGCGAGTACCCTGTCACGCTGGATGTGCTGTTCCCCGAGGAGGGCACACCTACCGGCTTTGGCTATATCGCCATTATGAAGTCTCCTCAGATGTACATTGACAAGCTGAGCCAGGCGATCTTGGAGAATACTGTAATGTTCTCCCGTCCCCGCTGGTTCAGCAAGAAGAATGTTGGCATCAACAAGGAGCAGTACCTTGACTGGAACACCCCCATTGTCGAAGTCGAGGGCGATATCAGCGAGGAGCGCCTGCAGCCTATCACGGTCAATCAGATCAACGGCACTGTGCTGAATGTGCTGCAGATGAAGATTGACGAGCTGAAGGAAACCAGCTCCAACCGCGATGTGTCCCAGGGCAGCTCCTCCGGTGGTGTTACCGCTGCTGCTGCTATTGCCGCGCTGCAGGAAGCAGGTAACAAGACCAGCCGCGATATGATTACCAGCTCGTACCGCAGTTTCACAAAGGAATGCTACATCGCCATTGAGCTGATCCGTCAGTTCTACGACGAGAAACGCAGCTTCCGTATCACCGGCAACACCGGAAAGTACGAGTTTGTTCAGTACAGCAATGAAATGCTCAAGGGACAGCCTATCCCTCCCGCCTATCCTGGACAGGAGATGGAGGAGGACTACATGCCTGCTACACGCAGACCTGTGTTCGATGTGGTAATCAAGCCTCAGAAGCGCAGCCCCTATTCCAAGATGGCGCAGAACGAGCTTGCTAAGGAGCTGTACCAGCTGGGCGTGTTCAATCCTCAGATGGCAGAGCAGAGCATGACCCTCCTTGACATGATGGACTTTGACGGTCTGGAAAAGGTTAAGGAGAAGGTGCAGCAGGGACAGACGCTCCTCAATATGCTCCAGCAGATGCAGCAGACCATGATGAACATGGCTGCGGTGATCTATCAGAAAACCGGCATGGATGTTTTGGGGCAGTTCGGCGGTAGCCAGCAGAGCGCACAGGCAGGCGCACAGCCCGCTCCCAATGCTCCCGAAGGTGAAAGCATGGGCAAGGCACAGAAGGCCGCACAGACGGCAAATATGACATCCTACGGGCAGAAGCTCGCTGAGCATGCAAAGCCCGACATGAACAACGCATGATCCGGGCGCATTACGCCGAGGGCGAGGACAGTTATGAGCTGTCCATCGACGGTCACGCTGGGTATGCCGAGCATGGCAAGGACATTGTATGTGCTGCCTGCTCCGGCATCACCTACGCGCTGCTGGCATATCTGGAGCAGTACAGCGAGGAAGTAACCGATGTACAGGGACCGGTCGTAGTGAGCGGCAGGTTCTATATATCGTGCAAGGGCACAGAGAGAATAGCAACAGCGTTTCACATGGCGCTGCTGGGGCTGAGAAAGATTGGCTCGCAATATCCAGACCATGTGAGCATCACATATTCCGGGCAAGCCGGTGACTCACGGGAATAGGCCGCGAGAAAGGAGCATGGAGACATGCGAAAGTTCAAAGAGCTTGAAGTTGACCTGCAGCTGTTCAACGGCGCAGCAGGAGGTGCGGGAGGCGCTGCCGCTGGTGGTGGCGAAGCCGGTGCCGCGCAGGCAGCGGAGAGTATGCCAAAGGCTGAGACCAACAGCAGGAGCGGAAGCAGCCGCCGCTCCAGAACGGGCGCATTTGACAATGTTGTGTTTGGCAAGCAGGAGGACGCTCCTGCCGCCGCTGCAACTGATGATCCCGCCGCCGGGGATAATGCCGAGGGCAACGGCAAGAGTGGTATTAGCACCACAAGCGACACACTTGAGGCGAGACGCAAGGCGTTCCGCGATATGGTGAATGGGGAGTACAAGGATATCTATACCGAGGAAACTCAGAACATCATCAATCGCCGTTTCAAGGAGTCAAAGGGACTGGAAGCAAGCCTTAGCGCACAGAAGCCGATCATGGACATGCTGATGCAGCGTTACAACATCGGTGACGGCGATGTGGCGAAGCTCCAGGCCGCAATCGAGGAAGATAATTCTTACTGGCAGGATGCCGCTGAACAGCAGGGTCTCACTGTCGATCAGTACAAGACCAAGATGAAGCTGGAGCGCGAGAATGCAGAGCTGAGAGCTGCACAGCAGCAGAGAATGGGCGAGCAGGCAGCACAGCAGCAGTTCGCCAAGTGGACGAAGGATGCGGAAGGCGTAAAGAGCCTGTACCCCAGCTTCGATCTGCGCAGCGAGCTTCAGAATGGACAGTTCCGCGATCTGCTGAAAGCGGGTATCTCCGTACAGCAGGCGTATGAGCTGGTACACATGGACGAGATCCGCGATGCCACCGCACGCAGCGCAGCAAAGACCGCAAGCGAGCAGATGGCAGCGAACATCAAGAGCAGAGCATCCCGCCCCAGTGAGAACGGTACTTCCTCTCAGAGCGCCGTAGTCGTCAAGAGCGATGTGAGCAAGCTGACACGCGCAGAACGCGCGGAGATTGCCCGTCGCGCTCAGAGAGGGGAAAAAATCTCGTTCTAAGCGAGTTTTCCCCGAAATAATGAAAGGGGAAACCAAACTATGTTTATGGATTACATCATCAATCTGCAGCTGTTTGCAGAGAACACCAACACCACCGCATCCGCCGGTCTGTCCGACGAGATGAAAACCTACTACAGCGATTATCTGATTGATAACGCTGTTCCCAAGCTGGTGCATGACCAGTTCGGCCAGAAGCACCCCATTCCCAAGAATGGCGGTAAGACCATCGAGTTCCGCAAGTACAGCCCCCTGCCCAAGCTGCTGACTCCTCTGACTGAGGGCGTTACTCCCGATGGCCAGAGCCTCACTGTCACCACTCTGGAGGCTACCGTGGCTCAGTACGGCGGCTACATCACCCTGTCTGATGTCCTGCTGCTGACCGCCATTGACAACAACCTGGTGCAGGCTACCAAGCTGCTGGGCAACCAGGCAGGCGCTACCCTGGACACCATCACCCGCGAGGTGCTGAACGGCGGCACCAATGTTGTGTACGCCGGTGGTGTGGCCAGCCGCAGCGCACTGACCGACAACATCAAGGTTGAGGACATCAAGAAGGCAGTGCGCGCACTGAAGGTGCAGAACACCGACAAGATCGGCGACAGCTATGTTGCTATCATCCATCCCGATGTTACCTACGATCTGACCAACGATCCTCAGTGGCAGGCCGTCAAGGACTATGATCCCAAGGACTGGTACGAGGGCGAGATCGGCAAGATCGCCGGTGTCCGCTTTGTCGAGACCACCGAGGCAAAGATCTTCGCTGACGGCGTGTACTCCACTCTGATCCTGGGCGAGAACGCCTACGGTGTCACCGAGATCGAGGGCGGCGGTCTGAAGCATTTCGTCAAGCAGCTCGGCTCTGCCGGTACCAGCGATCCTCTGGATCAGCGTGCTACCGTCGGCTGGAAGGCTATCAAGTGTGCTGAGCGCCTGGTCGAGCAGTTCATGGTTCGTATCGAATCCAAGTCTACCTTCGCAAGCACGGAAAACTGATCGCGCTAACTCAATAAGTTATTGGGGGATAGGGTAGCTCCCGAAAAGCGGTGTGCCTTGCCGCCTTCCCCCAATAAGATACAAGGCACTTACAAAAGGCGGTAAGACATGTATAGAGTCAAACACGATATGTCCGGTGAGCGGTATGGGCGGCTTGTTGTTATCGAACGAGCAGGCACAGACAGAAACAGAAATGCTCTATGGAAATGCAGGTGCGATTGCGGCAACGAGAAAGTTGTTTCCGGGAAGTGCTTACGCTCCGGAGATACACGGAGCTGCGGATGCCTACAGATGGAAAATCTCCGAGAGCAGGCGACCAACGGGCACAGCATTACACATGGAGATGCTCACTCGCGACTATATGAAGTGTGGGCTACTATGGTTCAGCGATGCACGAACAAAAACAATAAAAAGTATCCTGCTTACGGTGGTAGAGGTATAACCGTATGTGATGAATGGAAAGAGTACAGCCAATTCCTTGCGTGGGCAAGCGCGAACGGCTATGACGAGAACGCGCCGCGCGGGGAGTGTACGCTTGACAGGATAGACAACAACAAGGGATACGCTCCCAATAATTGCAGGTGGGTGTCGATGAAAGTGCAGAGCAACAACCGCCGCATACGTAGAAGAAAATGTAGCTAACAGAGCTGCGTTTTCGGAGCAGGGGAGGGGCTTCCTCCTCCCCTCTCCTGCATAATTTAAGGAGGTAAAATATGGCTACCAACAAGAAGGAAACCGAGATCAACCTGGCTGATGTCCAGGCTGAAATCGCCAAGATGCTGGAGGATGCCAAGGCTGAGGCTGCGAAGATCGTAGCGAATGCTAAGGGCAACACTGTGATCGACGAGGAAAAGGCAAAGAAGATCGCAGAGGACAAGGCACGCGGCGAGGAGCTGGTGGAGATCAAGCTGTTCAAGGACACCGGCAAGTACAAAGATGATGTGTTTGTCGGCTGCAACGGCGAGACCATTGCCATCAAGCGCGGCGAGCGCGTCAAGATCAAGCGCAAGTTTGCCGAGATCCTGGATAACAGCGAGCGCCAGGACTATGAGACCGCGGAAATGATTACCCGCATGGCCGACAAGGGCGAGTAACTGAATACTTCCGCGATACAAAACAGCACTCTATGACACGGCATGGGGACAGATGGCTTACCGGGCGGTCTGTCCCCTTTTCCGTATGGAGGTGAGAGCATGATTTTTTCGAGCCAGCTGGGAAAGCTGGACGGGACCAGCACAGCGCAGGACATCAAGACAATATCCAACCACCTGCGCAAGATGCAGGACGAGCTTGAATACCGGCTGAGCGTATTGGACAGCAGCAACGTCACCGAGATCGACACCGATCTGACAAATGTGTTCGTCAAGGGCGAGAACATCAACAACATTATCAAGGACCAGGACGGCAAACTGTCGCAGTTCCAGCAGACGGTTGACGGCTTCAAGAAGACCGTAACGGACTACGAGAAGGGATACTCTGAATGGACGCAGACGGTTGACGGCTTTACGCAGCAGGTCGGCACATATGAGGATCAGTATTCTGTCTGGCAGCAGACGGTTGACGGATTTACGCAGCAGGTAGCGGACTATAATGCAGGCTATTCCTCCTGGCAGCAGACGGTTGACGGATTTACGCAGCAGGTAAGCAACTACGAGGGGCAGTATTCCTCCTGGGAGCAGACCGTGGACGGATTCCAACAGACCGTCACAGATGTGCAGCAGGGGCTTGCCATGGCACTGCGGATGGATGCCAGCGGCGTATACATCACCGATCAAGAAGGCAACACAGTAACGATCAACGGCAACCAAGTTGATGCGCATACGGTAACGGCGAGCAATTTGATTGGAGAGACAGTCACCTTGTATACGGAGAACGAAAGCGGAACGAGAAACCCGATCGGCCGCCTGACAATCTCCTTTACTTCGTCCGGTTACGGACTGGTATTTAAAACATTGCCAGGACGAGGCGGTATCCAATTTGAGTCGGCGGGTAATGTGTCTATCGTGCCGGGAGGAAGTGCCTACTATGTCGGTATCGGACAGGGCGGCAAATACGTCTCTATCCAGACGGATATGCAGCCGTCTGCCAGCGGGTACTACACCTGCGGCAGCAGCAGCTATCCGTGGAGCGCGGTCTATGCCTCTACGGGTGAGGTCAGTACATCCGACCGCGACAAGAAGAACAGCGTCGACTACGACACCGAGGTGTATGGCAAACTGTTCGACCTGCTCAAGCCGTGCAGCTTCAAGATGAACGATGGCACGAGCGACAGGCGGCACGTCGGCATGATCGCGCAGGATGTCGAGGACGCAATGGAGAGCGTCGGTATCAGCTCCAAGGATTTCGCAGGTTTCGTCAAGTCTCCCAAGAAGGACGAGGACGAGAAGATCATCGAGGGCGAGTACGACTACTTCCTGCGCTACAGCGAATTTATTGGATTGTGTATTGCAGAAATCCAGAAGCTCAAGGCGAGAGTCAATGAGCTGGAGAGAAAGGAGCAAAACGATGGATCGGCGGGTTGACATTAAGATCAACGGCACCCATCTTTCCAAAGACGGCAACCGGGCGGGCGTTCGCGGAGAGGCGAACGTCACCTATCTTCGCATCACATTTGACGTGGGCTGGAAGGGCTATGCAAAGAAGGTCACTTTCTGGGACGCGAGAGGCAAGCATCCGGTCACGATCCCGCTCACGGCGGACATGCTGGAGGATATCACGAGCAACATTGATACCTACCATTGTCCCATCCCAGGCGAGGCGCTGACAGAGGGCGGACTCCTCACATTCATCATTGACGGCTACACGGACGGCAAGCGCCAGAGATCCGTGAGCGACAATCTGGAAGTCATTCCCGCTCCCATGACGGAAGGATCGAGCGACGCGCAAGACCCGACACCCAGCGAGGCGGAGCGGCTGCAGGTGCAGATCGACAGCATCCTGGACGTGATCGAGAGAGACCTGGTGGGTGCATCCGAACACGCGGCGAACGCAGCGACAAGCGAGATGAACACCGCGGAATACGCAAGACAGGCCAGAGAGAGCGCAGACGACGCGCTGGCGAGCGAGAACGCAGCAGCAGGACACGCGGCAGCGGCAAAGGCGTGGGCGGAAAGCGTGAATGTCGAGTATATCAAGGACATCAATCCCAGCACGACCGGATATGCAACGCTTATGGAGTACATGGCGGCGAGGTACAGCGATCATCCTGTTATCTTCGGCTACATCTCCGGCTTCAGCGATCTTCCTAGCGGGGTGAGCGGAGGACAGGGCACGATCAACCTTTGCGGTGGTACGCTCACGGTGCAGCTTGAAATGACAAGCTGGATATATAGGCGCGCTACAAATTCGCTTACATCGTGGAGCGGCGCATGGAGGATTCTGTACGACACCGGCAACGGGCCGCAGAATGGCAACGGAACGCTGGCGGACGGCACGGATCTCAGCACAATGGCCGGAAAGAACGGCTGGTATACGCTGGATGCCAGATATACCTACCCGAACAACGCGCCGGGTGCGAGTGGGCAATGGGGAGTGCTTGAGATTATGGACAAAAGCGCAACGCTGCAGGTGCTTAATGGTTTTCGCTATGAGGTCAGCAACATAAATGTAAGTCCTGTGCCGTGGGCTATGATCTACGACTCCAGCAATATCACGCTGCTGCGCGACGCATTAAAAGCAATTTGGTAAGGAGGTGATTTCTTATGCAGTATATTGATTTCAATGTTCAGCATCAGACAATCACACGAACGGACAACTACGAGGTTGTCGGCAATTCAGAGAATTATCTCTATGCGCGCTTTGAGTTCTGCGCGGAATGGGATGACATTATCCCGACGGCGGTATTCAGCGCGAACAACGGCAAGCACATCAGCGTGCTGATCGAAAACGGCGAGTGCCTGGTGCCGTGGGAGATGCTGCGCGTGCCGGAGTTCTGGGTAGGCGTGTTCGGCGGCGACAGACAGACGACCGACACGGCGCGCGTGGGCGTAAAGCCCGGCGTGAAGTTCAACGCAAAACCCGGCGTGGAGCCTACGCCTACGGCGTATGAGAAGCTGATGAACGAGCTGCGCGATGGCATCACGCAGATGGAAGAACACGCGGAGAACGTGGAAGGCAACGCAGAGGAGGCTGCTGCGAGTGCAGAGGACGCGGCTGCAAGTGCGGCGATCGCGGAAAACTCTGCGGCGACGGCAGACAGCGCAAAAGACGTGGTTTTGAACGCGCTGAACAACGTTCCTGCAGGCAGCACGGTGATCGTCAATGATCTGACCACCGGCGGTACAGCGGCTGCACTGAGTGCGGAGATGGGCAAAGCGTTGGAACAGAACAAGGTCGACAAAAGCGACAAGCCGTCCGGCACATACACAGGTACCGGCGACGCTGCGGTGCGTAACATCAATGTCGGCGGAATCGGAAAAATCATTGCGATTGCCAGCGAATCCGGTATGGCGTTTGTGGGCAGTGCCGGTGCTATTACGCAATACGGTGACTCGATTAGCGGACTTTGGGGCGATGCTGCCGGGTTTCATAGTGGATATCTCTATCTTGCCACTACAAATGCGAGAGTGAACAAGAGCGGAGTTACGTATACCTATCAGGTACTGTAAGGAGGAATCATAATCAATGTGGATTGTTGAATTGAAAGCAAATCCCAACGGGTCTCATAACGATCATAGGGCCGATCACATCAGTATTGTGCCCGAAGGCTGGGCAGTGATTCCCGATGGATTCGTTGTCCCGGAATCCTTCCCCTTTGTGGGGGTCGGTGCAGAAAAGAACACAGACGGTGTTATGACCGTTCTGACCATGACGGAGGGCGTTGTTCCTGAGCAGCCCGATCCTGTGCCTACCTGGGACGAGCAGATGGAGGCGCAGATCACCTACACGGCCATGATGACGGACACACTTCTGGAGGTGTAAGAGAGATGAAAGCAAAGATCGAAAAATGGTATCACATGGGTCTGTGGACGGCTGAGATGGTCGCCAATGCGGTGAAGAAAGGCATCATCACTGCGGCAGACTATGAGGAAATCACCGGCGAGGTGTACGAATAACGCATGGGGGTAGGCATCTATGACTGAATGGGCAGTTTTTGGCGTACTTGTTGCGGTCGCTGGATTTCTGGCCGTTGTCGTTCCTCCGATTGTCAATCTCACGAAAAGCATTACGCGCTTGACTGTTGTAGTTGACAAGCTGAGCGGCGACCTTGAGGATCAGAAAAAGCGAAGCGTCGAGAGCCACGACAAACTGTGGAGACACAACAACGAGCAGGACGAGCGGATCAATGACCATGAAACCCGCATCAGACTGCTGGAGGAATGCGAATGAAAAAGCTGATTGCAAAAATCAGCGCCATTCCCCACTTGTTCGGCAAGATCGTTGTGTTCTGGTGTGTGAGCATAGGAACTGCGACAAGCCTTTGGGCATTGCGCATCCTGTCCCACACCGGACACGATCCCTCTGCTGTGCTGGGCGTGATCCTGGCGTTCTTTGGCGGGGAGTTGATGGTGCTTTGCATGAACACGATTTTGAAAGAAAGGAAAGGTAAGCAAAATGATGAAGAATGAGAAGATCATCAAGCGCGTGGCAGCTCTGCTGTCGGTCAAGAGTCTCGTTACCCTGGTGCTGACCATTGTATTCGTTGTGCTGGCAATCAGAGGCGATGTTACTGGGCAGGACTTCCTCACTATCTTCTTGATGGTGATTTCGTTCTACTTCGGCACACAGAGCCAGAAGATGCAGGAGGCGGTAGACAATGCTGAACAGTCGAGAGATTAAGCGGCTGCGTCCCGATGTAGCAGCAAACTGCCTTAGATGGCTGGAGCTGTGCAAGGAAGCGGGGCTGGAGGTGCTGGTCACACAGACTGTACGGGATAAGGAGTACCAGGAATACTTGTACGCGCAGGGTCGTACCCGTCCCGGCAGCATCGTGACCAACGGCAGAACGCCTACATTCCATGCTGATAATGTCGGCTGCGCCTTTGACTTCTGCAAGAATGTCAAGGGGCATGAGTACGACGATAACGCCTTTTTCCATAAGGCTGCTGCATTGGCAAAGGGTATGGGCTTTTCCTGGGGCGGCGACTGGAAAAGTTTCGTTGATAAGCCGCATATCCAGTGGGACAACCACGGCGAATGGACAAGCAGCATGATCCTGGCCGGGAAGTTCCCGCCTGAGATGCCCCTATGGGGAGAGGAGGAAACTGAGGTGCGATACAACACTGTCAAAGAGTGTCCCGATTGGGCACAGGCAACGATCCAGAAGCTCATTAAAAAGGGCTATCTCAACGGCAACGGCGAGGGACTGGATTTGAGCGCCGATATGATCCGCCTGCTGGTGATCCATGACAGAGCCGGTCTGTTCGGCAAGTAACATGGGGGAGCGAAAAGCTCCCCTGAGAGGAGGTAAGCAATGGCGACGATCAACAAAACCATTGAGTACGTTGACAAGGTAAAGGTCAATCCCTACAGCGACGAGGAGAAGTACCGCTGGATCAGCGAGCTGGACGGCATGGTGCGGCGCACGGTGCTGCAGGAAGGCGGCACATTCGCGTACAACTACCCGGACGACGGCGACACAACGCTGATTGTGCCGTATCCCTACGACGGCATCTACGCTCATTGGCTGGAGGCGAAGATCGACTTCTACGACAAGCGCTTTGAGGACTACAACAACACGATCTCGATGTTCTACGCGCTCTTTGAGGACTACAAGAAAGCGTACATCCGGGAGAACACGCCGAAGTCTGCGGGCAGCGCAAAGAATGTGATGGGGTGATGCAATGCTTCCGTTTCTGAAAAGAGAGTCAAACCGAACAGAGAAGTATATCGTCCAGTTCCGCGGCATCAACTACGACGAGGGACACGGGGACGGCGATCTATCTGAGAGTGAAAACCTCAGCAGCGAGAAGTTCCCTTTTATGACTCCCCGCAGGCAGCGCGTGAAGGTGGCGCAGTACACAGCGCCCAGCACACTGCACACAAAAGAAGGCTTGCTGGTCATTGACGGCACGCAGGTGATCTACAATGGATCTGTTGTCGGCACAGTTACAGAAGGCAAGAAGCAGACGGCGACAATCGGTAACTACATCGTTATCTTTCCCGATAAGGTGTACTACGATACCGCGAAAGGCACATTCCAGAGCATGGAAGTCTTTAGATTCGTTTCTGGTCTTGTGTTTACGCACAACTCCATCACCAGCAAGTTCGGATGGGACGAGTTTCGCATAGGAGATGCTGTTGAAATCAGCGGCAGCACAAAGGCAGGCAACAACAAGACCATCATCGTGCGCGGTGTTGATGGCAATACGCTGACATTCTATGATAACTCCTTTGAAGCGGTGACGGAGAACGAGGCGACTTTCGTGACTGTTGCTCGCAGAGTTCCCGATCTGGAGTTTATTTGCGAGAGCAACTACCGTCTGTGGGGCGTGAAGGATAACACGATCCTGGGCAGCAAGTACGGCGACCCGCTCAACTTCTTCAACTATGACGGTCTGACCGGCGACAGCTTCTTTATTGATGTGGGCAGCGATGGAAAGTTCACCGGCTGCGCGGCATACGGTAGCCACATCTGTTTCTTCAAGGAGAACATGGTACACAAGCTCTACGGCAGCAAGCCGAGCAATTACCAGGTGCTTTCCAGCCAGGTATACGGCGTGCAGGAGGGCAGTGAGCGGAGCATCTGTACAATCAACGAGCAGCTGATCTACAAGGGCGTGCATGGTGTGTATGCCTATTCCGGCGGCATCCCCGAGCGCATTGATACCTTCGGTGCAAAACGCTTCAGTGAGGCGGCTGCGGCGACAGACGGCGAGAAGTATTACATCTCCATGCGAAGCGGCGAGGAATGGAACCTGTATGTGTTCGATATGCTCAAAGGCATTTGGCTGAGAGAGGATGCGACACACGCGGTAGACCTTGCCAAGCACGAGGGTAGCGTGTACTTCATTGCTGAGGACGGCGGCCTGTACAAGATCGACAGAGAAGCAGGGCGCGAGGATGTTGAGTGGAGCGCTACATTCTGTCCCTTCGATGAAACGATGGACGAGCGCAAGGGCTACGCTCGCTTCAATATGCGCGTAGATATGGCGGCAGGCGCGTGGCTTGCCGTGGATCTCAAGACAGACCAGGACGAGGTCTGGAAAGAACACTACGCCACCCACAACGAGCGAGCGCGAACAATCAGCGTGCCGATCATTCCCACCCGATGCGACAGCATAAGCGTGCGTGTACGCGGTGTGGGCGATTGTACGATTAAGGCGTTTGTCCGCGAGTTCACTGTGGGCAAAGACGTAAATTGAAAGAGGTGACGACCAATGGCCAAATATTACAACGATGATAAAGATCGGCTGTCGCTTGTGGAGCAGGTTGCAGAGAAAAATCCGGCGCTGATAGTCGGTCAGCCCATAGACCGAAATGTGGCGCAGTTGCACAATACCGGCGTGACCCCCGCTACACCGGAGGGCTTTGAGGGATCGTCCAAGTCTGTGTACACCCACAACGACAGCCAGGGCAGTGTCAAGGATAAGATGAACGCCAATTCTGAGCTGTGGTGGGAGGCTAAGGCGGCAGGCGACACAGACTGGATGAAAAGTCTGGAGGCGGCAAACCAGCAGCTTGCCGGTCTCCTTGGTGACGGCGTAACATATAACCCCTCCAGCGGTACATGGAGCGGCGTTGCGGATATGCCTGCGACTATGCAGGCATCCATGACAACCGGTGTTAATCCTCAGCTGCCCACCTACGAGAGCGCGTACAGTGCGAAAATTGACCAGCTGATGAACGAAATGCTGAACCGCGAAAAATTCAGCTACAACGCAGAGAGCGACCCCTTGTTCCAGCAGTACAAGAACATCTACACCCGCGAGGGAAACCGCAGTATGAACGATACCCTTGCGGCGGCTGCTTCCGGTGCCGGTGGAATGAGCAGCTACGCCATGACCGCAGCACAGCAGGCCAACAACTACTACATGGCACAGTTGGGCGACAAAATTCCCGAATTGCAGCAGCTCGCCTATGAGATGTACATGAATGATCTGGGGCAGCAGCGCCAGGATATCAGTATGCTTCAGAGCCAGGATAGCTACGAATATGGCAAATACCGCGACCAGATGTCTGACTATAAGTGGGGTACGGAGTTCAACTACGGCGCAAGCAGAGACCAGATTGCCGACAAGAGATACGATACCGAGTGGAAGCATATGCTGGTGCGCGAGCTTGTCGAGGATGAACGTTATGACGATGAGTGGGAGCATATGCTGGAGCGCGAGCTTGTCGAGGATGAACGTTATGACGATGAGTGGAGGTACAAAAAGATCCAGGACCAGAACGCTGACGAACGCTACGCAGAAGAATGGGAATACAAAAAAGGGCAGGATCAGACTGCAGACGAGCGATACGCCAGAGATGAAGCTTACAATCGCGTCCTGGATATTCTGTCTGCCGGTGGTACGCCTAGCTCCGAACTCCTTGAAGCTGCTGGCCTTTCCCAGGAGGATGCGGAAGCGATTCCGAATGGCGTAAATCCATATCTGTCCGAATTGCTTACCTCTGAGCAAGAGGCAGCGGCTAATGCCAGCAGAAACGACAAGGGATTGATGATGGTTAATCCGGACACCATGGCCGAACTGGAATATTACGGTGCGTTTGTTTACAACCCAGACGGTTCCTTCGATTGGGCGTCCGGCTGGAACGATCACAATTGGAAAACCATGTTGGCGCGGAAACGCCAGAATTCGATTACTCTGCCGGGAATTAAACCGTTTGAGATGAATCTGCCGCAATTTTAACCGTAACGGGGTGAATATATGTCCAACAACTATTGGATCAGGAGAGCTGCGGAGTCGCGCGGCGTAGACGAGGAAACTTATCTCAAAAACATGGGACTGAACAACAGAGGGCAGGAACAGGAGCCTGCCCTTCCCTCAAGTGGTTACTGGGTAAGACAGGCTGCGGAAAAAGCTGGGAAAACCACAGGGCAGTATCTTTCTGAGCTTGGAAGCAAGAGGCGGGACGAAAATGTGCCGTCGTGGGCGGAAGATCGCGCAAATGAGTATTTCGCATTGACGAAACGGTTTGGGGCTGCCAACGACTCAGGAACCAGACTCCCGGATATCAGCGAGATTCGAAATGCCAACGAACTCAAGGGCAATCCTTCCTGGAATGTAGAAACCAGAAACTCGACCAGAGGTATAGAGGTTGCCGAGCCAGAGGAAAATGCAGGCGGCTTCATGCCGTATCAGGACATCACGATTCCGCTGACTGACTACGAGGGAGTGCGCACTGCATTCGAGGAGGCGGAAAGAGAATACTACGACCTTGACCAGAAGATCAACGATTACGCAGTAGAGCACGGCGGTCACGGCTATAGCAGCAATCCCGGCTATCAAGCTCTGATTGATCAGCGCGCCAGATCGTGGGAGCGGTATGACGAGCTGAAGCAAATGCTGGAGTTTTCGGAGTACGCTTCAAAGCATAACGATGCCACATATGGCGGCCTTGCGACCTCCGCTTACGATGTAGGCAAGCTCAACGAGATGGTCAACATGGCATACAACGACTACCTTGAAGATCCTACACCGGAGAACAAGGCGTACGCCGAACAGCTGGTAGCTGTCCTCAATCAGTATGAGGAAAACAACGCCGATATTCTTGCTAATGATAGCGGAGTTGCATCGTGGGTTCAGAGCATCGCCGGATATGTTCCGCAATTCTGGAATCAGACAAAGGCTGGTATCGGTGGTGCAGTTGCTGGTGGTCTCGTAGGTGGTGGCGTAGGCTCTGTTGTCCCGGTCGTTGGTACAACAGCGGGCGCAACCTGGGGCGCGAGAACCGGTTACGTTGCTGGTGTCGGCAAATACTCTTACGAATCCATGCGCGGAGCAGCATATCGCAGGTTTCTTGAAATGGGCGTGGACGAAGAAACCGCACGCGCCGCGGCGACAGATGAGGCGGTCGTTTCTGCATTGATCGAAATGGTGGATGCAGGTATCGACCTTGCAACGCTGGGCACAGCAAAGATCGCAGGCACGGCGGGACGAAAAGTGGCGAAAGCTCTGCTTGGCTACGGTATCAACGTCGCCTCTGAGGGTGTTGAGGAAGGTGCACAGCAGGGTGTTTCCAGTGCCAACGACGAAAGAGTTATCGGCGGTGAATACGACCCCAACAGCGGATTGTTCCAGAACATTCACGGCCTCGGTGACGATACCGCTAGATTGTTCGGTGATGTTTTCACGGGTCAGAATCCCGAAGCAGGTGCGGATATTTGGGATGCCACAAAGGGCGGTATGCAAGTCGCTGCCGTGTTCGGTGGGGCTACTTCGGTAGCCGGTGGAACGGTCAACACCATTTCCGCCAATCGCATCGGGCAAAGAATCCAGAACGAGGGCGGAGGCGCGGTGCAGTCGCTTATTGAGCTTGGCCTTACCGCTGACAAAAAGACCGAGAGCTACAGGATCGCATCCGACCTGCTGAAAAAGAAGAACAATGGCAAGCAGATCGGTAACACTGAGGTAGGTTGGCTCTACCAGGCGATGAGTGCTGATAAGGTTTTCGATCAGACGACGAACAACACAAATCGCGTGCAGACCGATGCAGAAGTATCGCGTGAAGCTGCTTTCGATTCTGACGGCGATACATACACCCTGGAGCGGCTGGCGCAGGAGGCGGTGGCAGAGCGCGAGGAAGTTGCCAGAAACGCGCCTGTGACACTGGAGGAGCTGGCAAGGGAAACTGTCGCGGAACGCAATGCAAGCCAGCAGACGCAAGCTGGCGCAACGCAGGAAGGCGATATCAGCAAAAGATACGGGGCGCTCGGCGTTAAGGTGTATGAGCAGTACGTCTCCAAGGCTGAGAATACCGAAACTGCGACGCGCCAGTTTGATACAGCATACAAGCTCGGCGAGATGGAAACGCCCCGCAGCAAGGTGGTTCTGGAGAACGATCTGCAGGAGGCGGCATACGAGGCTGGCCGTCTGGATGCCGTCGAGAAAGCCGATCAGAAAGCTATTGAAAACGCAGATGCGCAGGAATATAATGGCATCGTAAATGAGAATGGAACGGAGGTGCTGAGCAATGGCACAGCAGACCAGGTACATCTACGCAACAGCAGCCAACGGGATGGAAGTGCGTATCCCGGCGGAGAAGTATCCGGAGTGGCAGAAAGCACAGGAGGAAATCAGAGCCGGAAAGCGCAAGGCAGACCCGCAGACAGCGCAGCAGCTTCGCTCGCTTATAGTGAAGCGGTAAGCACGGCATCCTTTGGCATCGCCGGAGGAAGTAATCAGAAAACGGTCAGATTGATCGCAAGCGCAGACACGCCCGCAATGGCGGCGGCGCGAAAGAGCGCGAGGGAGCGCGGGCTTCGCGTGACATTCTTCGCGGGCAACAATCTGGATATCGTGCAGACGTTCAAAAAGACAGACGGCAGCACCGGCAGAGCTGACATTAGCGCACGCGCGTTCATTACGGGAGATCGTGTATTTGTGCGCGTGGATCACCCCAGATATACGGCAGATCAGATCATGCGCCACGAGATCGGCCACGACATGATCGCAAAGGGCGAGGTAGATCCCAATACCGTGCGAGAGCGCATCAACGAGAAGTTCGGCGAGGAAAAAGCGCAGCAGCTCGCTGACATGTACACCGAGGCATACGAGGGTAGCGGCATGACTCCCGATCAAATTTGGGACGAAGTTATCTGCGACAGCCTGGGCGACATGAACATTTTCACCGATACCGTGCATGAGGGCGATGCCTGGACACTTCTGAACGAGACGAAGAAGGCGAGCGCCGATGCAAAGACCGAGAATGTGCGCGGGCCTCCCACGAGTGAGGGCAAGGCGAGCCGGGAATGGCAGAGCTATGAGCTTTCGGACGAGTTTGCGCGAACAGTTAAGGTGGAGGATCGACACGCTTTTCTGCGGAAGCTCGCAAACAGCACCAAGGGCATCAGAAAGAACGAGCCGCGCCGCTTGATGTTTGCCATCAATGATTCGGTATACTTCTTTACGGCGACAGGCTATATGAACGGGCATATGGAAAGCACTATGCCAATCCTCGGTAACGAGGACATGGTGCGGCAGATCAAGGAGGTATTTTATGGCGGAGTTGACGAAGGCGCAAAGGTTTCTGATTCGTTGGCTGAAGAATATCGGATGCAGCGAGGAGGAAACGATTGGGATACTCCTCATGGCAGACACGCCGGAGAAAAGAACAGCGCTAATGGACTTTATGGCGAAGAGCGAAGAAATGAGCGAGACGGTAACGCCGCAGAAAGTCTTGACGAAACTGACGGAGATTTTGAAGAAGAATCCGTCGGAAGTCTGACATACGACGGCAACGGACGCGCGTACAAGGTGGAAAGCGACGGCACCAGGACATACTTCGATACCAACAGCGACCCGGAAGCGCGCTTCAGCATGGAGACTCCGGTCGAGACGAAGAAGAATTTGGTCGCGCTGCACAATCTGAGTGAGGAAAAGCTGCTGAAGTCTATCGCTCTGGGCGGCTTCCCGATGCCTAGCATCGCGGTCACGAAAACCGACATTCCCCACACCAATTTCGGCGACATCACGCTGGTGATGAACAAGACCACGATAGACCCGAAGTTCAGCCGCAAGAATACGGTGTACTCCGCTGACGCATGGACTCCTACGTTCCCTCAGATCGAGTACGAGGCTGATCCCGCGGTCGAGAAGAAGCTCAGCAACATGTACTACAATCTGGCAAAGACGCACGGCTACGACTTCGTAAAGCCCATGTACGGATACGCGCAGTATCTCAGCGACGAGCTGAACAGGAAGGGCGGCGTTGACGGAATCGTTGAGCGTCTGATCGACGATACCGGCATGATGCAGATTTACCTTGCAGACAGCGGCAAGGAACCTGTGGCGGACATCAAGAAGGATGTCGTCACCCGTCTGGATCAGCACGCGGTTGAGCGTTATGACTATCTCATCGACAAGCTGGGCGAGGATGTTGTCAAAGACCTGGTAGCGCAGGGCAACGAAAATCCCATGGAAGCAAAAAAACGCTGGGCTGCTGAACATGGCGACGACCTTACTGCGGCATACCGCGGCTATCTCGCAGACAGCGGTTTGGATGCGGATGTTGTCGAGAATGTGATGGAGCATATCAAGATCGGCGAAATGCTCCGCGAAGTTGTCGGTGCAAGGAACTATCTTGCAACCGGAGCAGAGACCGTTCGTACAGAGACCGACACAGCGGCGACCAACGAGGCGATCCGCAAGGCAGCCGGTGATGGCTACGAGACATGGCTGCGTGATTTGTTCAACGGTGCGGTCAAAGACACCGGCATCTACAACAACAAGGATCGGCACACCTCTTCCGGCAATCTCCGAAGTTTCAGCCAGACCCACTACCCCGTCACTCTGGACAATATCTCAAAGGCGATGGCTGCACAGAACGACGGCAACAGCAGAAACGTATCCGGTTTCTACGGTGTCAAATCCCTCAGAGCAGGAACGGCAAAGCGGTTCTCCAGCATCAAGGAGATGCACGACTACGAGGGACGTTTGAAGCATCTGACCCAGGAGGAGGCTGACGAGATCAACGAAGCTCTCTCCAAGAGAATGAACGATCTGATTGAGCGCATCTACGACACCAAGGAACACGGCAAGTATAGCAACAGTTTTATGGACATGGATGCTATCGGCAACATGCTCATGGAAATGGCAGAGCTGAAAACCAAGACAATAGACAGCCTCAGCAAGAAGAGCGCAGAATGGCACTACCAGCTCAACAACGGTATCCTCGCTGATATCCGCGACCTTCTCTTTGATGTGTCGCAGATGCCGGTGAACATCTTTGAAGCCAAGCCCGAAAGATCGGTTCGGTTCGACGAGGTTCTGGCCGCTGTCCTGCCGGACGATGCCAGCAAGAAGCTGCGCGATGCGCTGGAAGCCCAGGGAGTGAGCGTGTTGACCTACGAGAAGGGCAACGATGCTTCCAGAATGGAAGCTGTCAACAGCGTGGACGGCGCACAATTCTCCCGCGAGCTGGCCAGCGTTGAGGCAATGCGCAAGGAAAACGCCAAGCTCAAGGAAGTCAACGAGGCACTGCGCGAGCAGTTCAAGCGTACCGAGTTTGCACAGGTTGACAAGAAGAGCCTGGACAAGTTCACCAAGTCTCTGCTCAAGGACTATCAGAGCGGCGCTGACATCGACGAAATCCGCGACGCGCTGAGTGACGTTTACACCTACATGGCGAACGGCGAGGACGGCCATGGCGCAGCATGGAACGATCTGCAGGAGCGAGCCTACAACGTGGCTGTGTCGATCCTGGAGAGCGCCAGCGCGATCAACGACGACATGTACCAGGAATACAAGTCGCTGCGAGATCGTCTGCGTAACTACCCCATCTCCATTGACAAGCGCTACGACAACGACATCCAGGGCTACGAGAGCATCGAGGCTTTCCGCCGGGCGAATTTCGGTAGGATCAAGATCGCAAACGACGGCACGCCCGTGGACATCGTGTACAGCGATCTGGCGAACACCTACTCTGAGTTCTTTGACGAGAGCGAATACACCACGCAGGCAGACCAGCTCACGCACATCGCGGACGTTCTGGCAAGTTTGCAGCCCTACGAGGTTAATCCGTACTCCGCGAATATGCGACAGGCGGCAACATGGCTGGCAAGCGACATCATCGAGCGTTTCTACGATCTGCCCCAGGCGAAGCCCACCTTTGCGGACAAGCAGGCAACCAAGCTCACCAAGCAGGTTATCAAGGATGCAAAGAAACTGGAGAACCTGCGCGAGAAGAAGAACGAGCGCATTAAAGAGTTGATCCGTAACAACCGCGAGAAGGTCAAGGCGACCACGCAGAAAGAGCGTGAGAAGCGCGTAGCGGCGGTCAAGGAAGTCAAGGAGCATTACAAGGACAAGGAGCGCAAAGCCAGCGAGAGCCGCAAGGCACGCACGCTGAGAGCCAAGATCATGCGCCATGCGCAGGAAATGAGCAAGAAGCTGCTGCGGCCTACGGACAAGCAGCACATTCCGCAGGAATTGCGCAGTACTGTTGTGGAGCTGCTGGAGACCATCAATATGGAGAGCCAGTACACCATTGATCCCGATACTGGCAAGCGTCTGTCGAACGGCGAGGGCAATCCCACCAAGCGAACAGAACAGTTTGCTGCATTGAGGGAACAGTTGCAGAAAATCAAGGCGCAGGGCGACTATGGAATGGTATTTGATCCTTCGCTGCTCGGCGCTCCCGAAGATGGTATTCCCAGCAAGTTTGATGCAATTACCGCAATGAAGGACATTCCCCTGCACTCCATGAATACCGAACAGCTCACCACCATTTGGGAAGTGCTGAGAGCCGTGGAGTTTGCGATCAGCAACGCAGGCAAGACTCTGGCAAAGAGCAAGTACGATACTACCGTGGATTGGGCAACGGCGTTTGAGGAGGACACCGCGACAAAGAGAGTCAAGCGCAGCCTCACAGAGAAACACTACACGCTTGATATCGAAACTCCGTACACATTCTTCTCGCATTACGGCGATGCTGGTATTGATCTTTACCGTATGCTCCGCAATGCACAGGATCAGCAGCAGTTGATGCAGGGTGAGCTTGCAGCGAAGATCAGAGACCTTGTTTCCCTTGAGCTTCACGATAAGTTGGAGAAGGAGACTACCACCTTCACAACGGACAGAGGCGATAAACTGGTACTGAGCAAGGCGCATGTGATGGAGGTATATCTGCTGTCCAAACGTCCGCAGGCATACAATCACCTGATCCACGGGGGCATTGTCCAGCCGGAAGTCGGCAAGATTCGCCGCGGTACAAGTGTTACCCTCTTGACGGAGACAGACGTTGCCAAGATTACCAGCTCGTTGACCGCAGAGGAGAGAACGCTGGCAGACAAGTACCAGGATCTCACCAATCTTCTCGCTAAGTGGGGCAACGAGGCCAGCATGAAGGCATACGGCTACGAGAAGTTCAGCGATCCCAATTACTGGCCTATCCATTCTGCGTCCGAACATGTTCAGTACACAGTTGAGAAGGGCGCAACACAGAGAGCACGAGCCATCGCGCATGTCGGTGCAGCAATGCCTCTCACTCCCGAGGCGACCAACACGCTCGATCTCCCTGGTATCTTCTCCACCTTTGACAATCACGCGGCGGATATGATGGACTATGCGGCATGGCTGCTCCCAATGGAGGATGTCAATCGTCTGTTCAACTTCGGTTTCCGCAACGAGGAAGGCCGAACCATCAAGACTATGCGGGATCTTCTGAACGACTACGGCGGAGCGAAAAGCGACAAGTATTGGTTAAACCTTATGACCGACATCCAGAACGGTGTAAACTTCCCTGCGGATACTGCGTTTGAGGGGCTTGTCTCTAAGGTGATCGGCAATACAAAACGAGCTTCTGTCGCGGCAAACCTGCGAGTGGTAATTCAGCAGCCCACCGCTTTTGTGAGAGCTGCGTTTGTGCTTGATCCTGATCTTATGCTGCTTAATGCAGGCAAGGGCGTAACGGTTAAGTCTATGATGGACGGCTGGGAGAAGGCTAAGAAGTACGCTCCTATCGCCGCGAGAAAAGCAGATGGTGGCTTTGAAATCGCATCGAACCCGAAGCGGCTTTCTGAGATTTTCTATAAGCCCGAAACAAAGACTGGGAAAGTCAAGGCCGGACTGAAGGATGCAGGCATGTTCCTGCCAGGCGTAATGGATGCGGCAACCTGGGGCGTTCTTTGGAACACTGCCGAGTCGCAGGTCAAGAGAGACAACAAGGATCTGACACCTGGAACAGATGCGTTCTACCAGGCTGTTAAAGAGCTGTTCACGGATGTTATCGATCAGACACAGGTAGTTGATGGTGTACTGCAGAGAAGCCAGGCAATGCGATCTAGCAGCAGCATTATGAAGCAAATGACATCCTTTACCGGCGAGCCTACGCAGGCTGGTAATATGGTTATTCGCGCCTATGACAAGCTGCGGTATGAAACGGACAGCAAGAAGCGCACTAAGGCGATCAAGAGCCTTAGCCGTGCTGTGGCTGCGTACATGGTGACTGCGGCGATCAACGCTTTCGCACAGAGCCTTATTGATGCCCTGCGCGACGACGACGACGAGAAGGACTACTGGGAAAAAGTCTGGAAGGCGTTTAGCGGTATTAGCGGAAAAGAAGAAACCTGGTGGGACTTTGCGCGTAATATTCTGCTGGCGAGCAATGCGGTCAACAATCTTAACCCGCTCACATGGATTCCGGTAGCAAAAGATGTTCTGTCTTTGGTGCAGGGATATTCCGTGCAGCGTATGGATGTGTCTGCGGTGGAGGACCTGATTGATTCCTTCGTAATGACTATCAAAACTATCACCGGAGACGGCAAGCAGACCCCAGGCTACGCTGCGCTGAGGACGATCTTGTTTGGCTGGAAACTGGCTGGCGGCGGCGGGTACAACTTCGTGCGCGATCTGGAGGGCATTGTCCGTACATTCCAGGTTGAAACAGAGGACTACATTGCGCTCTATGAGACCGAGAAGCTAATGACCAATCCCAAGAACAATGTAACGGCATACACTGATATGTTGTACCTGGCATACACGGAGGACAAGGAGCAGTTTGCTGAGCTTTACGAGATGATGCTCAAGGATGATCTTCTCAAGACAGAGGACAAGACGACAGCAGAGGTAATCGCTGAGAAGCTGCAGAGCAAGTTGGTCAAGGATCTCTATGAGCTGTACAAGACTGATCCCAAAGCCTACGAGGAAATGTATGACGATCTGGTAGAGCGCGACTTCCTCAAGACCGGAGTTAAAAGCAGCGATCCCGAAAAGGACACCTTCGTATCCACGGAGGAGCATATTGCTTCCGCTATGGAGAGCCTGATGAAAAAGGATCAAGGCGTAAAGAGTGTCAACGATCTTGAGTCTCGCTATTTGGGACCTGACCAGCAGCGTGAGTATGACCGCACGATGCGCGAGATCCAGAGCAGCAGTGTGTGGCAGAACGCTACCGCGGAGCAGCGCGACAATCTGGAGGGCAATCTTCGCAGTATCGTGCTGGAGTCTGACGATGATATGCTTGAGACTCTTGAGGAAGGCGCTCCCTATGGTCTGGACGAGGGCGAGTACCTGCTGTATAAGCTGGCACTGGAAACGGTAGACCAGCCCAACGAGAACGGCAATCTTGGCACCTATACCACCAGCGAGAGGGCAGAAGCAATTCTCTCCTTGGGCATCGGTGACGGAGAGATGGCGTTCCTGTGGGGTACAGACCAGGCACTTGAGGCATACGCTTATGGCATCGACATGGAGAAGTACATCACCTTCAAGGCTGCAATCGGCAACATTGTGGCCGATAAGGACAGGAGGGGTAATACAATCTCCGGCTCCAGACGGAAGAAGATTATCGCCTACCTCAGAAGCCTGGGCGTGAGCCAGAAGGAATATTGGTATCTGCTCGGCACAGAGTTCGATCTGAAAGATGATCCTAATTACCGGAGATATTTCGGTAGATAAACAGAGAGAGACCGCCCCTCGCGGGGCGGTCTCTTTCGTTGCTTCCCTATGTGTGATAAAATAGCTTTTAGGTGGCAGAAAAAGTGTGTAAATGATACACACATAATACACACAGCCCTATAAAAACCCAGCATTTGCAACGGTTTGAGATAGAATACAACTAACTGGAAATTAGTCAGATACTATTCGAAGATTTAATAAAATGGCGTAATAATGCGGAAAAAGAGGTGGTTTCGGCTGTTTTTCATAACCGAAACAACCTCCTGAAATGGTTAAAAATGAGCTGCAAGTACACACATAATACACACTATTCTCTACCCTTTACGGTGTCCATTGCGGCAACGAGCATATCGTCTGATATGTGCGTATAGCGGTCGGTGATATCACCGGATTTATGCCCCAGGATCAGCTTGCGAATGTCCTCTGCTACATTTGCTTCTCTGAGCAGTGTTGCGCAAGTATGGCGGCAATAATGTAGCGTGTATTCCTTCATCCCAAGACGCTCCATAAGAGGTGTCCAATGCTGGGTTTTGAATGCATCGTAGGAGATCTGTTTATATTTGTCTCTGGATTGCTTCATTACAAGGTACTCGCCCTCTGTGTGCATCAGACGTTCGATAATAGGCATGATACAGGGATGGATGGGAATGTGGCGGTCAGTACCGGCACCGGTTTTCTTACCGCCGATCAGAATGCGAGTCTCAAGGTTGACAGCCTCTTTCTTGATCTCCAGCAGCTCGGTAGCGCGTAGACCGGTGTAGATATAAACCATGGCAATCTCAGCGTCGCGGTCGCCTGCGTCTATTGCATTCCAGATCTTCTCTCGATCCTCAGCAGGGATCGCAGTGCGCTTCGTGCCGGGGTCTTTGTCTTTCGTCGGAACAAATTCGGAGTAGTTCTTCTGTACAATGTCATGCTCAATGGCATACTTGAACAGCTGCGACCAAAGTGTTTTGACCATTGCCTGCGCTTTGAAGCCGACGGTTAGGTTATTCATAACCTGCTCCATGTGGATTGCGCGTATGTCGCGCATCTTCATCTTGTGGAGTGGTGCAGAGTTATTATATGCGGAATTGTATCCGCCCTTGGCAGCGTCGGAAGCGTCTGCATACTTCTTCTTTTTCCACATCTCAAAGAGTTCTTCAAATGTGCAAGATGCCGCGTCCATCGTGTATGGATTCTTGCGATACTCCATAAGAGCCTCTATTGCGTCGATCTCATTCTCAAAGTAGCCAATGACGATATACTTCTGCTTTGCCTTGCCTGTGGTCTCGTCAACCTCCACATGAGACAGCACACGCGCCCGCCAAGGTCTGCGCCGCTGTTTGTTGCCTCCGATCTTGTGTACTGATCCGATCCCGTTGGGGAGCCGCATGCGTTTCTTTCTTTTCTTCCTTTCTGTTGTTGCCATTGACAAATCTCTCCTTTGCGTGGTATTATGGAGAACGCAAAGAGCTTCTCCATTCGCGTGGTATAGTAATTTGCAACCGCCTCTCGGTGTGCCAGCACCGAGGGGCTTTTTTTGTTATAGAACAGATATGGTTATTTTGTTTGAGTCGAGGCGTTCTTTGATGTCTTTTGACCTGCACAGCATCGTTCTCTTTTTGTTTATGTGCTTATTATTTTCGCAGTAGATTCTTGCGATATAAAGGATTTTGTTAAAAACTACTCCATACGTGGTTAGTTCGTATGTTGCAGTATAGAGCTGATTCCCCCACGTTCCGTAGTTTGTGCGCTCCAATTGATTGTACATAACATTCTCGTTGAAGTTGGTGCGGCACTCGCGATTTTCCAGATAATTACACAATGTGAGCATGAAGTATTCGTCGCTCGACAACTTTGCGCATTCGATTTTTAGATTTCCTCTGAAGTATGTCTCTGACAAATAGGCCCTGTAAGTGTCCAGGATATCCAGCGCAAACTCTTCGTCATCACGACCAATATAATACTTCTCTCCGATGGACGATGTTTCAGTGGAGTTCCAACGAATGTGGCAAATATGATCCAGCAAATGCTGACTGCTAATGTACTCGTTGTATTTGTTTTCCACGACGCACCATGAGACGTGGTTGAACAAGTACGACTTTAACTGCTGTTTCCTATACCAATAGGCAAGCAATGCGATGGAAGCAAGCCCCAAAATGGCGGCTTCAAAGATAACATCACCCATAACAATCACCTGTTTACTTACAACCCAAGTATCTGTTTCTTCTTCGCGTCAAATTCCTCCTGGGTGATAACACCGGCAGAGAGGAGACGCTTGAACCTCATTAGATCGCTGTATTCCTTGTCCTCTGTGGAGCAGGGGAAAGGTAGCCCGTCTGGGGCGCTGGCTAGTACGCGGATGATCCGCATTGCGGTGGTAAAGTTCAGATCCTCTATACGGCCATTCAGAAACCGATCAACGGTGGTTTCTCCAACCCCAGACTTTTCGGCTATATATATGACCGTCCACTTCGGGTCTTTGCTCTTCAGATATGCCTTGCGTTGCCGCGCCCATTCGCATAGCTGCGGAATCTCCATAGTCAGAAAACAGTTAATATTATCGTTGGGCATAAAACCTCCATCACTCCACTTATGGGGCGTTCACCCCATATCTGACGCTTTTACACGGTAAATTGTGCAATCACACAACTTACGGTTACAAAGCACCATTTCTGGTTATTGCAAATTTCTTAATCAAATGGTAGGCTGTGCCCAAGGTCGGGAACGGCCTACCCCCCGGTGCGGTGGTGGAAGTTTGGTCGCCGAAGCCACCGCACCAAATTTTACATGTTGAATGCGCATTACAATGTGAGTAACATTGTATGTGTCCACCTTTCCCACCCCGTAGAAAGGACAGAGAGAAGATGGAAGATAACGTATTTACGCAGGAACAAAGAGAGCTTATTTGGGAAGCACTCAACGATCCCCAAAAACGAGAAGCATTGATTACATTCCTAGAAAACGAAGAACGGCGGCTCGCAGAGCTTCGTCGCTCTCCAGTTTCTTTATAATCTCCTCGTTCTCAATATCGCGCTCACTCTTAGGAGTGGGCGCTTCTTTTTTTTGCTCATTTCCAAGTACACGATCAACAGATACCCCAAAGTAATCAGCGATCTTCTGAGCTGTATCTACCGTGATACTACTTTTCCTCCCCATCTTAAGGTCGGTAATCAGACCGCGGCTTATCTCAATGTCATTGCACATCTTTCCGGGCTTGACCCTTTTTGTTTCGCACAGGCTTATGATGTTTTCGTACAAAGTACCCATACAAGTACACCTCCTTTTGTGCAAGCCTACAAACGTACTCAAAAAAGTGCGCAAAGGGTTGACATGTACCCGAAAAAGTACTATCATACTAACATCGGCGGTACATGTTAGAGTACAAATGTGATTGGTGGTACTTTCATTATAAGTACTCTTTCGCGAACTGTCAAGAAAGAATTGGCGAAAGGAGCGATATTTTGTTCTACGAAACACTGAAAGAGGTCTGCGAGAAGAAGAAGACCAGCCCATCGGCGGTCTGCGATGCGCTGGGCATGAGCAGATCGAATGTAACCGAGTGGAAGAACGGCAGAAGCCCGAAGCTGGGAACCGTGGTGCAGATTGCGGAGTATCTGGGCGTAAGCCCCATGAAGCTGATCCCGAAGAAAACCACGAAGCAGTAAGTGATTTATATCACAAGGAGGAATCGAGATGAACAAGCTGCGGAAGATCACGACCGCAGAGGCGGCGGCACTGATGCAGAAGGACGCGCTGTTCGTCCGCGAGGCGATGAAGCGCGAGCTGCTGAACATCGGCGTAGCAATGCAGCTGGAGGGACGGCAGCGGTGGACATTCTTCATCAGCCCTCCCCTGCTGGCGGATTACCTGGGTATCACGGTGGACGAGCTGTGGAAGCGGCTGGAGGTAAGTGCATGAGGCGAGCTGATTTGAGCTTCCTCCCGTGGACGGTGAGCGTCACTGTGGGCGTTCTGAGCGCGGTGGTGATGATAGCTGCTGCGGCGCAGAAAACCCCTGTAGAGGCTACACAGGAGCCGCAGGAGTGCAAGGTAGCCGTGTGGTGTACATGCGAGGAGAAGCGGGAGAAACCGCGCCTGCCTGCGGTGGAGGCCGTGGAAGCCGGTGAGGACTACGAGAATGAGAAGATCGAGGCGGCGTTGCTTGCGAAAGCACAGCGCATTGACGATGTCAAGGTGACATTCTACTGCACGGAGAAGCGCAAGCACATCTGCGGGACCGGCGACGGCATCACAGCAAGCGGCACGGAAGTGACCGCATATGTGACGGTAGCGGTTGATCCGAAAGTGATCCCGCTGGGCAGCACGGTGCTGGTGGACTTCGGAGACGGAGTAATTCACTACTTCGTTGCAGAGGACACCGGCGGCGCGGTAAAGGGCAATCACATTGATATTGCCGTTGAGGGACACCAGGAAGCATTGGAGCTGGGAGTAAAGACGGCGACAGTCTGGTGGATTAAAGAATGAAAATTACGCGAATGGAGAATGAGCTATGGCTACTGAAAGAGTGTGCATTCACAACATCGGAGTCACCTGCGCAGACAGCAGGTGCAGCATCAAGTGCGGCTGGAATCCCAGAGGAGAGACAGCCAGAAAGAAGGCATTGCGTAGCGGCAATCTTACGCAGCGCGAAGATGGTATTCGGCGTTTGGTCGTGAAGAAAGGAGCAGCCCATGTTGAGAAATGAGAGCGGCGATCCCATCATCATCGGCTACTGCGCCGCGTGCGGCTATCCCATCTACAACTACGAGGAATATTACCAGACCGACGATGGCGAGAAGATCCACGCCGAGGGCGTGGGTGCGAGAGCAAAGATTATTGATACTAATCTGAGCTTTAACCTTAGCTGTGTTCTCCTCCACCTTCAGCGGGAGTTTATGGAGGACGAGGCTGCCAAACTGTTCGGATTTGAGAAGAGAGGAGCATAAGGAATGTTCGACAAGAGTTTCAATGAAATGCTGGCGGTAGATGTCAGCGGATATATCAAGCAGCGTGACAATATCGACTATCTTCCCTGGGCAGCATGCAAGAAGCTGCTGCACGACAACGGCGCAGAGGTGGTCATGTTCGAGCCTGTGCCCGGTCCCGATGGATCGACCCTACGCAAGAGTGATCTTGCATTTGCGGACAAGAACGGCGTGGAGAACCGCTGTTACGAGGTGCTGGTACATATCCAGGTAGACAACCTGGAATGGGATATCGCCTATCCTGTTATGAATGGCAACAATCCTGTGAAGGACAACAGCCTTAACCAGCTGCGCGTACACAATGCAGTGCGCCGCGCGTTTGTCAAGGGCGTGGCGGAGCGGACGGGTCTCGGCTTCAATCTGTGGCTGGGAGAGGATGATCTGCCGGTGGAGGACACCGAGGATCTGAGCAAGCACAATCTTATGAAGTGCAAGCAGCGCATGACGGAGCTTATCACCTACAAGATCAACAACGGTATTCCCCTCAGTATCATGGCTGACCGGCTGAACATGGACGAGGAAGCACTTCGCTCTAAGCTCTCCCTTTACGGCGAGCTAGCAAGGCTTGAGCGAGCCATCTGGGAGATGCAGCCGTGATTACCGAGCAGGATCGCAGCGGATGGTTTGGCGCATCCGATTCAGCGTTCATCATGGGCAACTGGAAAACCAAGACATTCCAGAAGTGGTGGTTGCAAAAGCTGGGAATTGACAGTAGCCACTACACAACCACGGCGATGAACGCAGGAACATATTACGAGCATGCGGTACTGGAATACATCGGCGCAGAGCGGCGAGATCATCAGATCATCATCCCCGATCTGCTGCTGAGAGTAAACCTGGACGGCGACGCTCCCGGCAAGATCCATGAGGTAAAGACCCACAAGGCAGAGAAGGAGTTCAAAGTCACAAAGGCATACTGGCAGCAGGTGCAGGTGCAGAGCTTCGCAAAGCTGACGGTTGAGAAGATCATCCCGGCGGCGGAGATCGTCAGCTATGGACTGACAGAGGCGGATTATCGAAACTTCTTCAACTCCATAGACCCGGACAGAATCAAGCGGCATCCGGTGGCGTATGACCCGAGCTTTATCGAAGGGTATCTGCCGCGGCTGAGATACCTGGGTGAGTGCTTACGGAAAGGAGTGTTCCCGAGTGACCGAGCTGACCTTTGACAGTGCCAGAATTGTAAACGACAGCGGCGTGTGGCTGTGCCTCAAGGTAAAAGACCCAGCCCCCGCCAGAGCGTTCGTGTACGGCTTCAAGGGAGTACATACGGCGATCCTCAAGCGGTTCCAGAAGAAGCGCAGCCTGGATGCAAACGCCTACGCATGGGCACTCCTCGGCAAGCTCTCTGCGGCTCTCAGACTTCCCAAAGAGGAGATATACCGCTGCATTATCAAGGAGATCGGCGGCAACTACGAGGTGTTGCCGATCCGCAACGATGCGGTGCAGGCGTTCAAGGAACGCTGGGAGCATGGGCGTGTGGGCTGGATCGTGGAGGAGCTGGGCGCAAGCAAGCTCCCCGGCTTCACAAATGTTATGGCGTACTACGGCAGCAGCGTGTACGACACACAGCAGATGTCACGGCTCATTGACTTAATCGTTGACGAGTGCAAGCAGCAGGACATTGAGGTACTGACGGAGCGGGAGCTTTCGCTGCTGAAGGAGGACTGGGGATGCACAAAATGACCAAGGCAACGGCGATCCCGCTCAATGTGAAAGAGATCGTCTTTGACAGGGACGATCACCGATGTATCCTCTGCCATTCCACCGCAGGCGTACCCAATGCTCATGTAGTGCGGCGCAGCCAGGGCGGTATGGGAGTGGAGCAGAACATTGTCACACTTTGCCCCAGCTGTCACAGAGAGTTTGACGAGGGCAGAAACGGCAAGCAGCTGTATGAGGAGATCGTGGAGCATTTGAGGCAGTTCTACCCCGAATGGACAAGAGAGCAGGTAATCTACCGGAAATGGGGGACACCATGACACAGGAGGAAAAGATCCTTGACTACATGGAGCGGTACGGCTCCATTACTCCGTTGCAGGCGATGGATCTGGGCATTATGCGCCTGGGCGCTCGCATCTACGACCTCAAGGAGAGCGGAGTTAAGATCATCACCGAGACGGTGAAGGGCAAGAACAGAGACGGCGAGCCTACGCGCTACGCTAGATACAGATTGGAGAAAGAGAAT